>OMKS01003305.1_pt1 | contig 12935 bp, 14 predicted proteins | sample 1674721 | NCBI WGS metagenome assembly OMKS01 (sample SAMN06264996, study PRJEB25208) | sediment metagenome | isolation source: hot spring sediment | place: USA: California | collected 2014-09-02 | reverse complement strand
CGAGAGGGCCGGTCTCTTTCGCTCCATTTTTTTATTTAAGTGGTACGAAGCTTGGACGTCTCCGAAAACAAAAAACCCCGAATCGAACAGGCCCTAAGGCCCCCCGATTCGGGGTTTTTCGCACCGGTGCCCGGGCAGAGCCCGCTGGGCCCGCCCGAGGCGTGCACACCGAGAAAGGCCCTCGCCCTCCCGGTTGAAACGCCATGAACGTAAAAAGGCGCGGTTAGCCGCACCTTTCTCTTGTCCGTCTTGACATATTTGACTTCCATGCCGGATTATTCCACAAGCGCGACGGATTTGTCAATACCTACTTCTCTTTTTCTCAATCCCTATGCTGGTCGTACCAGAGGGCACAGATGAACAGGTAGTCCCCCAGGCGGTTGAGGTACTGCTGAGATCCGATGAGTCGCTCTCTTCCCCGCTCTCGGATACAGCTGACCACCGAGCGCTCGGCCCGGCGGCACACGCTCCGGGCTACATGGGCTAGTGCGGAGACCACGTGATCTCCGGGTTGAATAAACTCATGAGGCACGTTAGTCTCTTCGATCAGGCGGTGCTCCCATTTTTCCAGCTCGTGTACCTCCTCCTCGCCAATGGGACTCGCCGACCGATCACCGGTCCGCGGAGAGGCCACCAGCCCGGCGATCTTCTGCAGCATTAGTTGTATCTCCCGCAGCTCCTGCCCGAGATGCTGGAACCTCCGTTGTTTCTCCTTTGCTTCGAGCCGCAGATGGGCCCGTAAGAGGCCTATCTGCGAAATCAATTCGTCCAAGTCGCCGAGACACTGGAAATAGAGATCGTCCTTTCGCCTTCGATCGCCGCCGACTAAGCTCGACTCGCCGCGATCTCCGCCGCGGGTAGTAACCTGGGAAAATTCGAACTTCTTCATCTTTCTAACTTAGCCCAGTTTCTTTTTTTTGAAAAGCTCTTGTGAAGCATAGGAGAATAGCATTATCCTGGTTGTATGGAAGGGGAAAAAAAGCGCCATCTTGATCGTGGATGACAGCCCGCAAAACATCCAGCTCGTCGACTCGCACCTGAAAGACGAGGAGTACCGAATCTCATTTTCCCAATCCGGTTACGACGCCATCGACAAGGTTCGGAAAAACAGCTTCGACCTCATCCTGATGGACATTATGATGCCCGGCCTCGACGGCCTAGAAACCTGCCGCCGCATCCACGATCTGCCGGAGCACCACGATATCCCGGTCATTTTTCTCACCGCCAAGATCGACAAGGAGAGCATCGTCCAGGGACTGGAGGCGGGAGCGGTAGATTACATCGTCAAACCCTTTCACGGCGCCGAGCTCCTGGCACGTATCAGAACCCACCTGGCACTGAAGACCTACCGTGAACAGCTCGAGGCGATCAACGTTGATTTGAACAAGGAGATCCTCCGAGGCATCGAGATGGAGGAGAAGCTGCGGGAGTCGCAGCAAGAGATAGTACGCATCAACCGTCAGCCCTACAAAAAAGCGACCGAAGATTCACTCACCGGGCTGCTGAATCGCCAAAAAATGATGGATTTTATCGAGTACGAGTACGAACGAGCCTCCCGAACCAAAAAGGGATTCTCCATCGTACTGACGGATATCGATTTTTTCAAAAAGGTAAACGACACCTACGGTCACGACTGCGGCGACGTGGTGCTCAAAGGGGTGGCCGATACTATACTCGCCCAGGGGCGGAAACAGGATCAGGTCGCCCGATGGGGCGGGGAGGAGTTTCTGCTCCTGCTCCCCGACACCGACGGCCGTGGCGCCTACACCCTCGCCGAGAAAATCAGGAAAAAATAGAGAAAACCCACCACAGCTGCTCGGAGGGGCAATTCTCCGTGACCATGACTTTCGGTGTCGCCGCTTTCTCCGCCGACCTGAGCGCTGACGGGATCATCAAACAAGCCGACATGGCCCTCTACTCGGGAAAAAACCGGGGCCGAAACCGTTCAATTCTCTTCGGTGAACCCCTGGACTAAGCCCCGCCAGCCTTCCACCAGCTCGGAGAACAACTGCAGCATCCTCTCGGTTTCAGCGACGTCAAAACGGTCCACGGCCTCTCTCAGCTCGCGTCCATAGTCGCTCAATCCTTCGAACCCCGTGCTATGGCCCAAGGCACTTACATCGGATCCGAACTCTCTGATCTGGTCTAAAAACATGCTCTCTCGCAGCTCCCGCCAACGGGGCAGAAAATCCCCTTCCAACCGACAGAGCACGTCTCTCGCTTCCGCCGGCCCACCTAGTCTCGACATTCCGCCCTTTCACAAAGCGCTCCAACCGATCCGCCGTCTCAGCCCATTCGGTAGGCTCAGAACCGTGAAAATACTCCAGGACCCGAACCTCTCGAAACTCAAGGGTGAAGGTGCTACCCCGGCCCAGCTCGCTTTGTACCGAGATGGTACCGTTCATCGCTTCGGTGAAGCGTTTTGATATGGACAGTCCCAAGCCGGTCCCTTCGTAAGCGCGGCTGCTCTGCCCCTCCTGCTGCTGGAAAGCCTCAAAAATCCGCTCCAGCTGATCCTCTTTTATACCAACCCCGCTGTCCTCCACGGATATGTAAAGATTCACCAGGCCCTTCCCCTCTTCGGACACTCCATACTCCTCGACGCCGGCGGAAACTCGGATGTAGCCCGATTCGGTGAACTTGACCGCGTTGCCGATTATGTTCAGCAGTATCTGCCGCAGCCGTTTCTCGTCCAAGGAAACATCTTTGGGGAAACCGTCGTCCACCTCCACGATCATCTCCAGCTGCTTCCGCGCCAGTACATTGCGGAAAATCTTTCGAATATCCTCTATGATCCCTCGCAGCTCCGTACTGCCGTACTCCAGTTGTATATGTCCCGCTTCGATTCGAGAGATATCCAGGATGTCGTTGATCAAAGATAGCAGAACCTTACCAGAGCTCTCGATAGAAGAGATGTAGGTCCTGGCGCGGGGGTCATCGATCAGGTCAGAGAGAAGCTGGTTGTAGCCGAGCACGGCGTTCATCGGGGTTCGAATCTCATGGCTCACGTTGGCGATGAACTCGCTCTTTGCACGGTTGGCCGACTCGGCCTGGTCTTTGGCCCACCGAAGATCGTCCTCAATTTTCTTACGTTCCGTGATGTCGTGAAATATACTCAGCAAAAAAGGCCGTTTGTTCAGCGAGATGTGGCTTACGGTCACGATAACGTTGCGCACCCGACCGTCCTTCCCTCTATGGAGGGTCTCGAAACTGTCGAAGCCCTTTTCTCGAATCCGTTTAATATGTCGGGCCGTCTCTTCCGGGCTCTCCTGAGCTTCGAAATCGTGGACGTAGAGCCGCTTGAACTCATCCGGACGATAGCCCAGACTGCGAGCGGCGGCGGTGTTGAACTCCGTCGCCTTGCCGTCGGTCGAATCGATGAGGACAATACCGTCGGCGGCCATTTCAAAGAGACTCTTATAGAGCTGCTCCGAATCGGCCAGCTTCTGGGCGTAGCTCTTATTCTCGGTAATATCGCTCTGGATCGCCACGAAATGGGAGATCTCTCCGCCCAGCCGTAGCCGGTGGTCCTCTCAAAGGCCGGATTTACATATTCGATTTTTCCGTCGTAGTCGGTAATATAAATAGCGAAGCCTGCTTCTTGGACAGCTCTTTTGAATTTGTGCAGATCCCGTTCCCTATCCTTCAATTGCCGAAGGATCTTCTTGAACGAGCTCCGGAGCCTGCGGGTGTACAGAACCCAGAGGACAAAAAGCACCAACATCAGCGTCATAGTCAATGGACGCGTGCCCAGAGCAAGCAGTGACAACAGACCGCTGAGCAGAACAAGCGTGAGCAACAGCAGATAGTCGGTACGGGGCTTGTCCCACGGCTTCGTCCGCTCTTTTTTTTCTCCTTGTTAGCATCCCTCCGCATTTTGCTCATTTCTTCTCCGACATTGTGGCAACGGTCTGGAAGGAGCCGTTTTTGACCTGTATTATCGAACAGGGGCGGATCACCTCTCCATACTCATTAAAGCACAGCTCCCCCGACACACCTTCTATACAACGAACGCTTCGTAATGCGGCCAGCAGGTCTCCATCGTGCTGCTTCCTCCTCCGGAGCCCTTCGACCAGCAGCAGAACCGACTCGTAGGCCTGGACCGCCGCGAAGTTGGCTTGGGCGCCGTAACGATCGTGGTACTCCCGTTTGAACTCCTGCAGACGATCGCTCTCGCTGTCGATGTTGAAGCTGTCGGCAAACAACATCCCCTCGATCGCCCCGCCGCCGTATTGGAGTAGTTTATTGGTGAAAGCCCAACCGGAGCTAAGCAGATGCAGCTCCATCTGATGAGCCCTGATATCCTGGGCAAAGGCGGCGGTATCAGCGGCGGAGGTGACAAACAGGATCGCTTCGACCTGGTGATCCTCAACCAGAGAGACAAACTCGTTCCAATTGAAGCCCTCCTCCGGTGAGTAGAGGTAAAAAAACGGAACTTCCCCGCCGGTGCCGCGAAAGCTCGCGGCAAAATCATAGGAATAAGGGGCACTGAAAGCTTGATTCTGAATATCATAGACGATCCCCACCTTCGAGACACCCATATTCTGAGATACGTAACGAGCCATCATCGTCACATTTCGTTTTGAGGTCTGGTTCAGTTGGAACAGTACATCATCCGAATTGCTGAGCAGACTGGAAGAGCTGGTAGGGCTGATCAACGGCACTCTCGCCTTCTCCATTATCGGCAGCACCCCCAAGGTTTGGGAACTGGTCATGTGTCCGATGATCGCGGCGACTCCCCGTTCGATCAAGCGTTTGTCCGCTTCGAGGGCGCCGTTGAGGCTGTTTTTGTCGTCTTCGACAATGAGCTCCAGTTTTCGCCCCCCCACGCCACCTCTCCGGTTGATAGCCTCTACCGCCAACTCCACTCCATTTCTCCCCTGGACCCCAAGATCCGAGTGCCGTCCAGAAAGGTGCCCGGAAAATCCGATTTTTATACTCCCATCCTCAATACATGCACCGAGTAGAAAGACCAAAAACGAGAGGAGAAGAACCGAGACTCTTTCCGATTTTTTATTTTTTCTCTTTTTCATACCGGACCTCGAAAAAACATATGCACGGAGCTTGCCAGCTAATATGAAAAGAGCCGTACCCGGCTGTTTTCATTGTTTCGAGTGCTGCGAAGCAGCATGAGAAACTATTATAATTATTGGACATAATGGTACTATATGCAAACGATATCTTGAAGAGGATGATAGATGAACAAAAATGAGAAAATAATTCTGAGCTTGGTCTCAGCGGCCCACTTTTTCACCCACTTCTCTATGCTCGCCTTTCCCGCCATGGTGATGCCCCTCAGTCGTGACCTGGGACTGCCCATCTCCGAGGTGGTGGGCTTGAGTTTCTGGATGTATTTTTTCTACGGAGTGCTGGCCATGGGCTGGGGCTGGATGAGCGATAAATGGGGACACAAGCCTGCTATGGGCACGGGTATGCTGATCGCCGGTATCGGGCTCATCCTGGCGGGCATCAATCCATCGTTGAGCCTGTTGCCGGCCTCCTTTGCCCTGGTAGGCATCGGCTGCAGCTCCTTTCACCCCGCCGGAACCGCCCTGGCCAGCCAGGGAATTCGCGAACGGGGCCGCGCCATGGGTATATCCGGTATCTGGGGAAGCGTCGGGATGGCTTTGGTGCCCTTTTTGGTGGGGCTGTCAAACTTCCTCATCGGGTGGCGCGGAGGTATGGTGGTACTCGGCGCCGTGGGAATCATCCTCGGCGTGGGGAGCTTTTTGGCTCCCTTCACGGTGGAGAAGGACAGCGACCAGACTACTACCCAGGTCCTGGCCAACAGCACCGCCACCAAGCTCTTTGCGCTCTTCGCCCTGGCCATGGTCTTCGGAGGCATCCTTTTTCGCAGCTTCACCCTGATCCTTCCGGCGTTTATGGAGTTCCGCCTGGGCAATATCAGCGCCATGCTCAGGACCTGGATATCGGAGCACCTCTTCTTGCTGGAGGATGCATCGGCCTTCAACACCCTCAGCGCCAACGTGGTCACCACCTTCGTCTATATTATGGCCATCGTCGGTCAACATATCGGCGGAAAAATAGCCGACCGGTACGACCTGACTAAAGCCTACTTTTTCTACTTTTTCAGCGGGATTCCCTTCCTCATCGGCGCCACCCTGCTGGAAAGTTGGCTCCTCATCCCAGCCACTGGACTTTTCGCCCTCTTTCTGTTGGGAATGCAGCCCATCGAAAACAGCCTGGTTGCCTTTCTGACTCCGGCTCGCTGGCGCTCGGTGGGTTACGGGCTCAAGTTCACCATAGTATTCGGTGCCGGCTCCTTCGGGGTGAAGATAGTCAGCTTCGTCGAAGAGAGCTACGGAATGGCCGCGGTCATGTGGTTCAACTTCGTCACCCTCTTGGGAGTGGTGCTATTCGCCGGTATCCTGGTGTACGCCGCACGCAATCTCGATATACGCCATCACGCCGAAGAGACGGTCCAAGCCTCAGGCTCCTGAAAAAGGCTCTCCTGAACAAGGTACCGGCTTTGGATTCTCAGTTCCGAAGCCGGTTTGTACCTTGGAACCTGAGCAATTCTCAATTTGGAAGTCTAATGACTTCCAAATTGAGAATTTGCTTCATTTGCATAGCAATAATTTGTGTTTCTAACTGTTGGAGGCATTCTCATTTTGGAAAGTGCAAGTGCACTTTCCAAAATGAGAATTGCTGTTGGAACCTGTCCACTCTTGACCACTTTGGTCAAGTTTTCATATCATTGAACTATGAAGATAACTATCGAGTATATGGGATTTTTTTCAATAAAGGACGTACCCAGCAACAGCGAACTGGAGATAGAGCCGCGGACCACCATTTCCACCCTCCTCGACGATCTCGGAGTCAAGAAAGAGCACCGAAAGTACCTGGTGCCCCTGGTCGACCGGCAGAGGAAGGATTTTGACTACCCCCTGCAGGACGGCCAATCGCTGTTTCTCTACTTTCCGGTGGGCGGTGGTTAATGGGGTAAAAAATGCATCTGGTAATTAAAAACCAAATAGACAAGGTAAATTGCCAGAAGCAGGAAGCCTTTCTTTTTGCCGAAGCTGTAGCCCAGACGCAGGGAGATCAGCATCGTCCCGACTATGAGGAACATGAAGGCAAAAGAGAAGTAGACCGTTTGCGGCTGCAGCTGCATCGGCGTAATAGCCGCCGAGACACCGATGATCCACAGAATATTCAGAATATCCGCGCCGATAATATCCCCTACGGCGATCTCTCCGTGCCCCTTCCGGGCGGCCACGATGCAGGTGCTGATCTCCGGCAGCGAGGTTCCGATGGCCACCACGGTCAAGCCTATGATAGTTTCGGAAATACTGAAATGGTGAGCGATCACCAAGGAGGAGTGGATGACCCCCCGGCTGGCCAGAATCACTCCGCCCAATCCCAACGCAAAAAGCAAAATGAGTCGCCCCAACTTCTCCTGTCCCTTTTGCATTAGCTCCTCATCCACCTCGACCAGGTGGAGCTTTCGCTTTTTTTCGCTGTAAAAAAGGAACCCCATATAGGCGAACAGCAGCAGAATGAAGACCACCCCTTCCAGTCGGCTGATGGTCAGGTCGAAGGCCAAAATGAAGGCGAGCACATCGATACCGATGAGAAAGAGACCGCTGGTCTTGAGCAGATTTTTATTCACCAGAATCGCGGTGGGAGCCACGATCCCCGCTAAGGCCAGGGCGACTCCGTCGTCCACGATCACCGAGCCGATGGCGTTGCCAAAGGCGATCTCCGGGTGCCCCATGTAGGCCGACTGGGCGGAGACGGCGATCTCCGGTGCGGTGGTGGCGAACCCGACCACCACGATCCCCACCAGCATCTTGGGCAGGTTAAAATGCGTCGCCATTCCCGCGGCGGACTCGACAAAAAAGTCCGCCGATTTAAATAGTACTCCGAAGGCCACCGCCATGAGGGCGAAGTTGAACCAAATATTGTTAAGTATTTCCATATTTTTCTACATATAAGTACATATAAAAAGAGCCGCCCCGCAAAATGAGGGCAGCCCCTGTTCGATAAACTAACTCAACCAGTAGTTCTACTGTTTAGAGTTTCTCGATCTCAATAGCCTCCACGGGGCAGGCGTCGCAGGCATCTTTGGCCTCATCGTAACCGTCGTCGTCGAACTCGCCGATGGAGAAATCACCGTCCATGCTTCCTCCAGGGACTTCAGCCTTGCCCTCGTCGTCTTCGAGGTAGTGCTCGGGATCCATGGAGTAGCATACGCCGTCGGCGATACAGGTCTCCTTGTTGATCTTGATTCGATATTTCATACAGGTTCCTCCTTGAAAATACTATACTCCTTTGTACTGTAAGGCTCCACCATCTGTCAAGGCTTCAGCCCATGATCCAAGAAAGTCTAATCCACCCAGTCGATGGTCCTTTGCACCGCCTTTTTCCAGCCATGGATAAGCTCTTCGCGTCTCTTCTGCTCCATTCGCGGCTCCCAAACCTTACCCACCTGCCAGTTCCGACGCAGGTCGTCCCGATTACTCCAAAATCCTACCGCCAGTCCGGCCGCGTAGGCGGCTCCCAGGGCGGTAGTCTCGGTCACCCGCGGCCGTACCACCCGGGTATCAAGAATATCCGCCTGAAACTGCATCAAGAGTTCGCTGGCAACCATTCCACCGTCGACTTTCAGCTCGGTGAGACGAACTCCCGAATCCTTCTCCATCGCCTCGATCAGCTCGGCCACCTGGTAGGCGGTGGACTCCAGCACGGCCCGGGCTAAATGAGACTTGTTCACATAATGGGTCAAACCGGCGATTATCCCCCGGGCTCGGCTGTTCCAGTAGGGGGCGAAAAGCCCTGAAAACGCCGGCACCACGTACACGCCGCCGCTGTCTTCCACCTCTTCGGCCAATTGGTTTATCTGAGGCGCCTGGTCGATCAAGTTCAGGTTGTCCCGAAACCACTGAACCAGAGAACCCGCCACGGCGATCGATCCCTCCAGGGCGTAGACCGCCGGATCGTCTCCCACCTTGTAGCCCACCGTGGTCAAAAGACCGTGCTCCGACTGAACCGCTTCTTCACCGGTATTGAGCAGGAGAAAGCCTCCGGTCCCGTAGGTGCTCTTGGCCTCGCCGGGCGCGTAGCAGGTCTGACCAAACAGAGCGGCCTGTTGGTCACCCAAAATGCCGGCCAGGGGTATCTCTCCACCAAAGGGCCCGTCGCTTCGGGTGTAGCCGTAGAGCCCGGGGTCGCTGGACGGACGTATCTCCGGCAGTACCGCCTCCGGTACCCCCATCACATCGAGCATCTCCCGGTCCCATTCCAAAGTCTCTATGTTCATCAACATTGTCCGCGAAGCGTTGGTCGGATCCGTGACGTGGACTCCTCCATCGGGGCCGCCGGTGAGCCACCACAGGACCCAGCTGTCCATGGTCCCAAAGAGCGCCTCCCCGCTCTCTGCAGCCTCCTTGGCCCCGGTGACATGGTCGAATATCCAGCGCAGTTTCGGACCGGAGAAGTAGGTCGCCAGGGGCAGGCCCACCTTTCCGCGAAAACAGGCCCGGTCACCACCCACCGCCAACTCATCTATGATGTCCGCGGTCCGGGTGTCCTGCCAGACTATGGCGTTGTACAGCGGGCGGCCGGTCTTGCGGTCCCACACCACCGTAGTCTCCCTCTGGTTGGTGATCCCCACCGAAGCAATCCGTTCATAACTTATTTTTGACTTTCTCAGGGTCTCGGATATGACCATTTTGGTCTTCTCCCAGACTTCCATAGGATCGTGTTCCACCCAGCCGGCTTGGGGGAAAAACTGCCGATGCTCCAACTGATGGGAGGCGACTATCTCTCCTCGATGATCGAAAATGATACAGCGGGAGCTGGTGGTACCCTGATCGATGGCGCAGACGTATCTCTTTTCACCCATGGCTCTCCTCCTCGGTTTTATTCATCTTCGCCATTCTACTCCGGCCTCCGTGGGGTGTCAAGAAAACGTTCTAATTGATTCAAAAACATACAAAAAACATTGACAGAGTAGCTCAGAGAGAAATACAATCAAAGTGGTACGAAGCTTGGACATGTCAAAAAACTCTACACGGATATATCCTATTTGTAGCGAGTTATGACATCGCAATCGGTAATTCCCGCAAAAAGTCCAAGCTTCGTACCACTCAATATCTAAGGAGAGGAATATGTCGGAAGGCTATATCCCCGCGGACAGGCAGGCTCGTATTCAGAAAATGATACAGGAGAAGGGAATCGTGAAGGTCGGTGAGCTGAGCAAGCTCTTCGGGGTTACCGAATTGACGATTCGCCGAGACCTGGATGTGCTGGAAGCGCAGGGCATCCTCGATCGTACCCACGGAGGGGCCATCCTGCGTCATCGGGTCAGAATCGAACCGCTGTACTCGGAGAAGGATCAAATACACCGGGAAGAGAAAGAGCTGATCGGTCGAGCGGCAGCCAAGTTCGTCGAGGAGGGTGATACCCTGCTCATCAACACCGGCTCCACCATCACCCACGTTCTACAGAACCTCAGCGGGACACAGTTGCGGGTGATCACCAGCAACGCCGGTGCGGTAGTCCAGGTCAAGGATCCCAATATCGAGCTGATTCTCACCGGCGGGGTCTTTCGGCGTCAGTCAAATTCGCTGATCGGCGGTTTTGCTCAAAGCATCCTTCAGCAGGTCTGCGGCAGTAAAGCCATTATCGGGATCGACGGTGTGAGCCTCCAGTTCGGTCTGACCACCCCCATCTACCAAGAGGCGGAGATCGGTCGTACCATGATCGAAAGGACCCAGGGGCCGGTGATCGTGGTGGCGGATCATTCAAAAATGGGGGTGGTGAGCAACTTTGTCACCGCCCCCATCAGCTCGGTCAGTATGCTGATTACCGATTCGAAGATCGAACCGGACTTTGTGAAAGAGCTCCAAGACCGGGATATCGAAGTCGTTATCGCCGAAGAGCTTCTCGCCACTGACACCGAGAAGCAGACTCAGCCTTAGTCCCAGTACTTCTCCACTCGAGCCCGCAACTGACGCACATAGGCGTCCCAGTCGCTGATCGGGGTACGAGCCACTCCCTCCTTGACCGCCTGCTTGGCCACCGCCGTGGCTTCCCACTCGATCACCCGGGGATCGAAGGGCTTGGGCACGATATAGTTCGGACCAAAACTGAAGTCCACGTTGTCGTAGGCCTTTTTGACCACATCCAGGACCGGCTCTTTGGCCAGGTCGGCCAGGGCTTTGGCGGCGGCGATCTTCATCCCCTCGGTGATGTTTGTGGCCCGTACGTCCAGGGCACCTCGAAAAATGAAGGGAAACCCCAGTACATTGTTGATCTGGTTGGGAAAATCGCTCCTTCCGGTGGCCATTATCACATCGGACCGGGTCTCCATAGCGAGGTCGTAGGTGATCTCCGGGTCCGGGTTGGCCATGGCGAAGACTACCGGATCTCGGTTCATCGACCTCAGCATCTCCGGAGTAACCGCGTCCTTCACCGAAACTCCAATAAACACATCGGCCCCCGCCATAGCATCGGCGAGACTCCGTTTGTCCGTCTCGGCGGCAAATTCCTGTTTTTCGGGATTGAGATTGCCCGGCCGTCCCCGATAGATCACCCCTTTGCTGTCACACATCAGGAGGTTCTCTTTTTTCACCCCCATCTGGACAAAAAGGCGGGCACAGCTGATCCCCGCCGCTCCGGCGCCGTTGAAAACAACCTTTACCTGGTCGATTTTTTTCCCATTTATCTCGAGGGCATTCAGCAGTCCCGCCCCGGAGATGATTGCGGTCCCGTGCTGATCATCGTGAAAAATCGGAATATTGGTAATTCTCTTCAGCTCGTTCTCTATGCGGAAGCATTCCGGCGCCTTGATGTCCTCCAGATTGATACCACCAAAGGTTGGCTCCAGGAGCTTGACCACTTCGATGATCTTATCCGGGTCCTCGGTGTCCACCTCGATGTCAAAGACATCAACATCGGCGAAGCGTTTGAACAGGACGCCCTTGCCCTCCATGACCGGCTTGCTGGCCAGGGCCCCACGGTTGCCCAGACCAAGAATTGCCGTACCGTTGGAAACCACCGCCACCAGATTGCCTCGATTGGTGTATTTGTACGCGTCGTCGGGACGCTCAGCGATCTCCAATACCGGTTTGGCCACCCCCGGTGTATAGGCCAGGGAAAGATCCATGGCGGTTTGGCAGGGTTTGGTAGTTATCACCGCGAGTTTGCCCGGTCGACCTTCGGAATGGTAACGTAGGGCTTCGGTTTTCAGGTCCATCATTTTCTCCTCTATTATCTCTTCTCAAAATCGAAGTGGTACGAAAGATTGAACTCGTCGCGCACTTCTATTATCTGCTGCTGCAGCTTTTTGTCCACCTTGGCCCCGCGATTTTTCCGGTACTTCCAGGCCTCCCACTCTTTCTCGCCGGCAGTGTATATTCGATCTTGACCGGGCATCTTCTCCGAGGCCCGCAGCCCCCGCAAAATCCGTCCAGCCACCCTTTTGAAAGTCTCCAGCCCCAAGAAAGCCTCGGTATCGATGGCGATAAAAAAGTGGCCCAAAGGATAGGGGATTTTGTTCCCATCAGCGTCGTAGCCCAGAAGGTCTTTCAGAAACTTGCCGTCCTGCAGAGCCGCGGAGAGTACTTCCACCACCGTGGCATAGCCGTAGCCCTTGTAGCCTCCGGTCTCTTCTCCGATTCCACCGAGGGGAGTGAGAGCGGCGGTACCGGCCACCAGGTCCTTGAGGATTTGCGCCGAGTCGGTTTTGCTCTGGCCGTCTTTTCCGATGACCCAGCCTGCCGGGGTATCTTTGCCCAGGCGGGCGTAAGCTTCGATCTTGCCCCGCTGGGTGACCGAGGTAGCGCAGTCGATGACGAAGGGAAACTCCTCGTCCGTGGGAAAGCCGATAGTTAGGGGGTTGGTACCGAGCATATTCTCCACTCCGAAAGTGGGCGCTATGGAGGGGCGGGCGTTGGTACCGGTAATAC
>OMKS01003304.1_pt1 | contig 12937 bp, 8 predicted proteins | sample 1674721 | NCBI WGS metagenome assembly OMKS01 (sample SAMN06264996, study PRJEB25208) | sediment metagenome | isolation source: hot spring sediment | place: USA: California | collected 2014-09-02 | reverse complement strand
CGGTATTTCGGCGATGTCTATACACAATACAGCGCCGGTTCGCGAATCCGCGAGAGAGTGGAACTGCATCAGATTATTGCCCAGATTGACGACATTGAACACGTCGAGTCAACCGCCGGAGCCATCGAACGAATGCTGGAGCGATTCCACCGGAAGAACGATTACGAGATCAGCGTTCCGCTGGCCCTGCTGCGGCAGGCCGAGGCGACCAAACGTACCTTCAATATCGTGCTCGGTTCCATCGCCGGCATCAGCCTGCTGGTCGGCGGCATCGGGATTATGAACATTATGCTCGCCTCGGTGACTGAACGCACGCGCGAAATCGGCATCCGCCGCGCCATTGGCGCCAAGCGCAAACAGATCATTATCCAGTTTTTGATCGAAACGATCGTGCTTTCAACAATTGGGGGCTTGGTCGGTATTGCACTGGGCGTATTGACGCCCGTACTGATTACGTTCTTTTCGGGAATGCCGACGGTCGTGACGCCGTTAAGCATTCTGCTGCCGATGATTATCAGTATTGCCGTGGGTATTGTCTTTGGCCTGTATCCGGCCGCCAACGCCGCCCGCGTCGATCCGATCATCGCCCTGCGCCACGAATAATTTCGTCTGAAAACAATTTACATTTTTAGCCGTCAAAGGCTAAAACGTGCGTTGAATGCCCCTGTTGTTAAAGACAGATTCAAGAAAGAAATTGACGTCTTTTACCTCCTCAATCAGCCCGTTGACATTTGTGCCGCGGTCGGTTATTATTAACATCTTTATGGGTATTGCAAGTCGCTAACCTAATTGACGAGCCTTTGACTATGAAGATTTCGTTGGAATGGCTTCGGGAGTATGTAGCCTTTGACCTGGCAGCCGAACAAATCGGCGACATTCTCAGTGATCGCGGATTTCCGATAGAAGGCATTGAAAAAATCGGGAATGATACCGTCCTTGATGTGGAACTGACCAGCAATCGCGGCGACTGTCTGGGGCATATTGGCCTGGCTCGCGAGCTGGCCGCGGCCCTGGGCAGGGAGATGAAGATCCCGGAAGCCGAGATTGAGCAGTCCGACCGAGATATCAGCGAGTTTGTTGATGTTCGGATTGCCGATCCGGCCTTGTGCGGCCGCTATACAGCACGGGTCATTACCGGCGTTACCGTTGGTCCGTCGCCCGATTGGATGCGTCGTCGTCTGGAGGCGGTCGGCCTGCGCAGTGTCAACAACGTGGTGGACGCCACCAACTACGCGATGCTGGAGCACGGCCAGCCGCCGCACGCCTTTGATTATGACACCCTCAACGGAAAGACCATTACCGTCCGCCGCGCCAAAAACGGCGAACGCATCGTCAGCATCGACGGAACCCGGTGCGATCTGAATGACCAAATGCTCGTGATTGCCGATGAACGGCATCCCGTTGCGGTTGCCGGCGTGATGGGCGGCCTCGATACCGAGGTCAGCGACGCCACCACGACAATCCTGCTCGAAGAGGCGCATTTCGAACCCGTCTGCACCCGCACGACCGCCCGCCGGCTGGGGCTGAATTCCGAAGCGTCATATCGGTTTGAGCGGCAGGTGGATCGCGAACAAATCGAATGGGCCTCGCGCCGATGCGCCCGATTGATTGTTCAGGTCGCCGGCGGCCAGGTCGTTCGTGGTCTGGCGGATGCCTATCCCGGAAAACTCGAACCGCAAACCGTTGGAATGCGGATTTCCCGCGCCAGACAGCTTTTGGGTATCGATGTTCCCCAGGACAGCGTCATGAACATATTTTCGGCGCTGGGGTTTTTGCCCGAAGCCCGAACCGATGACCTGGTCGTCTGTACGGTTCCTTCGTGGCGGCATGATATTTATCGCGAAGCCGATCTGATCGAAGAGGTCGCGCGCTGTTACGGATATGACAAGATTCCCGTTGAGCCGAAGATTCATATCGAGGTGGCTCGTCCCGGCCTCCAGGAAAAGACGCTCGAAAAAATCGCCGCCTATCTAACCGGCTGCGGGTTTTACGAAACGGTCACGGTTTCGTTTGTCGATAAGCAGACCGCCGAGCTGTTCAGCGACAATCCCGCCGAGGCCCATCTATCGGCTCAGGATGTCGGCCAAAAGCACACCAGTTTCCTGCGGCAAAATCTCGTCGGCCCGCTTGTCTGCGTACTGCGATCTAACAACAACGTCGGCAACACGGACTGTCGGTTTTTTGAAATGGCCGACACCTTCATCCCTTCCGACAATCCCGATTCATTGCCTTGTGAACGGATGCGTTTAGGGCTGGTGATGCAAGGGCAGTTCCGCGAGCTTCGCGGCGTGATCGAAGGACTGATTCATCGCATTTGCCTGACGGATCAATTGATCGTCAAACCGATGGATTTGAAATGGGCCGGCGCCGGCGCGTCACTGCATATCGGCGAAAAGCAAGTGGGCGTCGCCGGGGTTGTCTCTGCACAGACGGCCAAGGTTTTTGATCTGGACCGTTCGACGGTGTGCGCGGCTGAGCTGGACGTGGAAACGCTGCTCAGTATGGCCGGCGGTATTCCGACCGCCAAACCGATTCCGCGATTCCCGGCGATCGTGCGCGATCTGTCGCTGATCGTCGATGAAGCGGTCCGATGGGAACAGATTGACGCCCTCGTTCGCCAGGCCGCCCCTGATGAACTGGAAAACATCGATTTTAGCGGCCTATACCGAGGAAAACCGATACCTAACGGCAAGAAAAGCATCACCCTGTCGCTGCGGTTTCGCGACGAGCAGGGCACGCTCCGACACGAAATCGTCGATGGCTTTCAGCAGGCCGTGGTGGGGATTCTTGCCGAACAGTTAAACGCCGAGTTGCGAACCGCTTGACGCTGCCGTAAAAAAAATCTGTAACTGATTGTCTTTGTGTTACTTGAGACAGCGGTGCTGATTTGGCTGGACGGGCACTTGATTTTTTGCCGACAATATGGTATAGTAAGAGTCGTGGGTTGACCCCTGCGGTGTGCGTGACAGAAGCCGCTATTTGAAAGAACCGATGAAGTCCCCATGGGAGGCCAGGTCGGTATCGGATCAAACATGCCTGCGCGACAGGACGTTTGGACGACCGCAACGGCCGCCCCCTTGAAATTACGGGGTTACTTTCAAAGGCTGCTGCACGGCATCAGCGGAGGTTCTGCCTAACCATGAAGGTCTGCTTCGGCAGGCCTTTTTTTTATGGCTGAAGACGGCACGTCGCCGCTGAGGGCATTTATTCAACGGCTTACGATTTTATAATTTGAACAACGTGCATAAAACACACAAATTATTTTTTCCGGCGCCTTAGGCCTTTTCGAACTGAAAGGATTGTCCGTTGGCGTCGATTTTGATTGTGTCGCCCTCGGCGAATTTTCCGGCCAGCAGCTCGGTTGCCAGCGGGTTTTCAAGACGCCGCTGGATGACGCGCTTCAAAGGCCGAGCGCCGTAAGTGGCATCGTATCCTTCATCCATCAATTGTTTTTTGGCCGCATCCGTAAAGATCACGTTGAGATGTCGTTCTTTGAGCCGCTGTGTCAAATACTGAAGTTGGATATCGATGATTTGTTCCAGATGTTCCGGTTTCAACACGTGGAAAATAATCGTTTCATCAATGCGGTTCAAAAACTCCGGTTTGAAATAGGATTTCAGCGCCTCTTTGACATGCGCTTCGATTTCCCAGTCGGCCCCGTTGGAGGCGGACAGCTCCTGGATTTGCTGACTGGCAAAGTTGCTGGTCATAATAATGACGGTGTTTTTGAAATCAACCGTTCGGCCTTTGCCGTCGGTCAACCGTCCGTCATCAAAAACCTGAAGCAGCACATTAAACACATCCTGATGCGCCTTTTCGATTTCGTCCAGCAAGACCACTGAATACGGCTTTCGCCGCACCGCTTCCGTCAGCCGTCCGCCTTCTTCATACCCCACATATCCGGGCGGGGCGCCAATCAGACGCGCCACGGAGTGCTGCTCCATAAACTCGCTCATATCGATGCGAATCATATTGTTCGGGTCATGGAACATAAATTCCGCCAGCGCCTTGGCCAGTTCCGTCTTGCCGACGCCGGTTGGGCCGAGAAACAAAAACACGCCAATCGGCCGATTCGGATCGCCCAGACCGGCGCGGTTACGCCGCACGGCGTTGCTGACGGCCGTAACCGCTTCATCCTGACCCACGACGCGGGTACGGATTTCATTTTCCATTTGAATCAATCGTTCCCGCTGACCGGCCATCAGACGCGATACGGGAATCCCCGTCCATTTGCTGACGACCTGAGCGATGTGCTCTTCGGTCACTTCATTGTGCACCAGGGTTGCCCCGTTGGCTTTGGCCAGGGCCTGCTCGGCCTCTGTGAGCTGTTTTTGCAGGCCGATCAGCGTCTCATATTTCAGCCGAGCTGCCAGCTCAAGATTGCCGCTGCGCTGAGCCTCTTCAAATTGAGCCTGGGTGGCGGCAATCTGCGATTTGAGGTCTTTAACTCGCGAAATCGCCACTTTGTCCGCTTCCCATCGCGCGGTCAGTTCTTTGTCGCGGGCCTTCAGTTCGGCAAGCTGCTTTTGACATTTGTCGAGTTGTTTTTTGCTCGCGGGGTCGGTTTCATTCTTGAGGGCCTGCCGCTCAATCTCCAGCCGCATAATCTCCCGGCGAAGGTTGTCCAATTCCGCCGGCAGCGAATCATTTTCTATCCGCAGTTTTGACGCGGCCTCATCAATCAAGTCAATCGCCTTGTCCGGCAAAAAGCGGTCGGCAATATAGCGATTCGACAGCGTCGCGGCCGCGACCAGCGCCGCATCGGTAATCCGCACGCCGTGATGGGTGTCGTACCGATCTTTTAATCCCCGCAAAATCGCAATCGTCTCGGCCACCGTCGGCGGATCCACCATCACCGGTTGAAAACGTCGTTCCAGCGCGGCGTCTTTTTCGATATATTTGCGGTATTCGTCCAGCGTCGTGGCCCCGATGCACCGCAGTTCCCCGCGTGCCAGCGACGGTTTGAGCAAATTGCCCGCGTCCACCGAGCCTTCGGTCTTGCCGGCCCCGACGATGGTATGCAGTTCATCTATGAACAGAATAATCCGACCTTCGGCGCTGACGACTTCTTTCAGAACGGCCTTGAAGCGGTCTTCGAATTCCCCGCGGAATTTGGTCCCCGCGATCAATGCCCCCATATCCAGGGCGATGATTCGCTTGTCTTTCAGACCCGCCGGCACATCCCCGGCCACAATCCGCTGAGCCAGACCTTCCACAATGGCGGTCTTGCCCACGCCCGGCTCGCCGATCAGGACGGGATTGTTTTTCGTCCGGCGGTTGAGCACCTGCATACAGCGGCGAATTTCCTCGTCGCGTCCGATGACCGGATCGAGCTTGTTCTTTCTTGCCATCTCAATCAGGTCGATGCCGTAGCGTTCCAGCGCCTTATATTTGGCTTCCGGATTTTCGTCGGTGATTTTGGAGTCGCCGCGAACCTGCGTGATCGCCTTTTGAATCTGAGCGGGGGTAATGGAATTGACGCTGAGTACTTCCTTGGCCGCACTGGGCACATCCGCCAGTGCCAGCAGCAGATGCTCAACGCTTAAATACTCATCGCCCATCTGGTCGGCCTTGTTCTGGGCGTCCAGCAGAACCTGACTGTAGGTGTTATCCGGCATAATCTGCCCGCTGACCTGACCGGTCGGCAGGCGGTTCAGTTCGCTTTCGGTAATTTGCTTGATCCGGTCGGGCTTGGAGCCGATGGTGTTCAGCAGCAGGGCGGTCAGTTCCTGGTCATCATTTAGCAGCGCCGCCAGCAGGTGCAGCGGCGAGACAACCGTATTGGACCGTCGCATGGCAAGCTGCTGGCTCGTGGCAATCGCTTCCTGCGCTTTAACTGTAAATTTATCAAACCGCATGGTCTATCGTTTTCCTTTTTCTTGTATTATTCAAATCGCATCATTTTAAAGTGATCGTACATTGGTATATCAATGTAGCAAACACCGTGCCGAATTGAGGTTAAGTTGCAAGCTCTTTCATTAAAAGCACTTAAATATGTATCGAAAAAAACCAATATGCCAGAATGACAGTGAGGAAAAACCAAAGTTCGGAGTTTTCAACCAAACGCCCAGAGCGACAAAACGCAAAAGCCTTTGTGTTTTGGTAGAAACCCTGCTATTATCAGGCTATCAAAATGGTCACGTAGCCATGGAACCGCAGCGAAATGGACGAAACAAGGATTATTTCAACCCGAAAGAGATAACCCACTGAACCGGCGTGCAGAGGCGACCAGCGGCAGATTTTTCTCTTTTTTGGGGCAGAAAATCTTTCGGCAGGGAGAATGACGATGGTACCTATGCCACCGGGAACGCGCTCTATGACAGCGAAAGATTCCTGGCAAACTACAATGCAAACGGAAGCGAAGACATTTCCCCCAAAGAACTTCCCAATCACCCCTGGGCCGAGCACGGTACCAGTGAGGTCGGCTATTTCGGGACTTTCGGGTACGGATTGGCGGATATGTCGGGTAATGTATGGGAATGGACCAGTTCTGACCTCGGCGCCGGGCGTGTTACCCGTGGCGGCGGCTGGAATTACGCCCCTGTCCACTGCAGGGTGTCGTATCGAACCGGCTACATGCCTGCTGACATGGACAGTCGCCTTGGATTTCGCGTGTGCCGTTGAGGGTTTTTTGGGGCTTCAGTCTGTATTACCCTTTTTTCGGGGGTTAAAAAGGGGTATTTTTTTGTTTGACTTACGGACAAATCGGGCTACACTACGGGGCTTTGCAAGAGCGGATTGATTGAAATTCTCTACATGGAGGCTTTTTCGTGGGATATCATTGTGTCGTATTGGTCAAGCAGGTGCCGGACACCAAGCGGATTACCGGCCAGGCCATGAATGAAGACGGGACGGTCAATCGAGCGGCGCTGCCGGCGATTTTTAACCCGGAAGACTTGAACGCGCTGGAAATGGCGCTGGAGATTAAGGATAACCACGGCGGGTCGGTCACGGTCATCACGATGGGCCTGCCGACGGCGGCTGATATGCTGCGCGAAGCGCTGTATCGCGGAGCGGATCGGGCTGTGCTGATTACCGACCGGCGGTGTGCGGCCAGCGATACGCTGGCGACAAGCTATATCCTCAGTTGCGGTGTGCGGAAACTCAATCCGGATATCGTCCTGTGCGGCCGACAGGCCATCGACGGCGATACCGCTCAGGTCGGTCCGCAAACGGCTGAAAAACTCGGCCTGCCGCAGGTGACCTACGTCGAACACATTCTCAAACTGGACGGCACAACCCTTGTAGCCCGCCGCAATCTGGGCAACGGCTGGCAGGAGGTCAAAACCGCGCTGCCGGCCCTGCTGACGGTGGTGGACAGCGCCAATGAGCCGCGGGCGCCCCGGGCGTTGCGGCTGATGAAATACAAGGCCGCTCAATGCCGTATCGAAATCGAGGCCATGGCCAAAGACGACCCGTCCGTTGACGTTGAGGCAATGTGTAAAATGCTGGACGACAAAGGCTTGCTGATTCATCAATGGGATCTGGATTATCTGGGGGCGGATTTGCAGTGGTGCGGACGCGACGGCTCCCCGACTAAAGTCCACCGCATCCAGAGTGTTGTGCTGACGGCTAAAGAAGCCAAGGATATCGAGCCGACCCAGTCGGGAATTGATGCGATGGTGCACGAATTGATCGTGGATCACACGATTGGATAGGGTGGTTTTCAGTATTCAGTGATAGACAGACGGCGAATCGATAAGGATATTAAGATGATAGAAGTCAATAAACAGGGAGAGGTGTGGATCTTTGCCGAGCAGCACGCCGGCAAGCTGGAAGAAGTACCCGTTGAACTGATGAGCAAGGGTCGTGAATTGGCCGACAAGCTCAACGTCCCGCTGGCGGCCGTTTTGCTCGGCAGTCAGGTCGCCGATCAATGCGAGCGGCTCGGCCATTACGGGGCCGACAAGGTCTATCTGGCCGAGCATCCGCTGCTTGAACATTATCAGACCGGCAGTTACGCCAAAATCATCTGCGGTCTGATTGAAAAATACAAACCGCAGATCGTGTTGTACGGCGCTTCCCCCTGCGGGCGCGATCTGGCGCCGCGCGTGGCCAGTACGATGAGAGCCGGACTGACCGCCGACTGCACCGACTTGCAGATCGGCAGCCATGAAATCAAAAAAACCGGCCAGGTTTTCGACAACCTGCTGCTTCAGATTCGCCCGGCCTTCGGCGGCAATATCATCGCGACGATCATCAATTATGACCGCTGGCCTCAGATGGCTACCGTCCGCGAGGGGGTCATGCCGATGCCGACGCCGAATGTCAGCAAAAAGGCGCAGGTCGTCAAAGAAACGGTGCATTTGTCGCAGGACGATTTGGCTATTGAGATTTTGGCCGAGCATCGCCAGCAGCGCAAAGTCAACCTCAAGGCCTCGCGCGTCATCGTCGCCGGCGGCGCCGGCGTCGGCAGCAAAGACAACTTCAAACTCATCTGGGATCTGGCCCATTGTCTGGGCGCAGCGCCCGGAGCGACCCGCGCCGCCGTTGATCTGGGCTTTATTGATCGCGACCATCAAATCGGCCAGACGGGGACGACCGTGCGGCCGATTCTGTATGTGGCCGCCGGCATCAGCGGCGCCATTCAGCATCAGGCCGGTATGAGCGAAAGCCAGAAGATCATCGCCATCAACAATGACCCCGAAGCGCCGATCTTCAGTATTGCGCACTACAAAGTCGTCGGCGATCTGATGCAGGTCATTCCGATGATGATCAAAGCCATCAAGGAAAAAGTATAAGCGGCGTGGGTATCCTGCCCGCCGAACACGGATAAAACGACCGTGTACAAGCAGACTGATTTAAGGGATGGAATGAACCATGGGAAATTTTTATCGAGATAACGACGATATTCAGTTTTTGTTCAGACATCTGGACATCGGCCAAGTCGCCTCGTACGCCGAGGAAGGCTTTAAATACGCCAGCCAGTTTGAAACCGCTCCTCGGGATGCACAGGAAGCGATTGCCAATTATGATCTGGTGCTCGATGCACTCGGCAAGCTCAGCGCCGATTTTATCGCGCCGCGCAGCGAAGACATTGATCGACAAGGCAATATCCTGAATCCGGACGGAACGGTCAGCTATGCCCAAGGCATCGCCGAGTCGCTTAATGCGCTGGCCAAGGCCGATGTGATGGGCTTTACGCTGCCGCATCGATTTGGCGGGCTGAACTTTCCGAATCTGATTTACTCCATCGCAATTGAGATCGTCTCGCGCGCTGACGCATCACTGATGAACATCTTCGGACTCCAGGGCATCGCCGAGACGATCCACTTTTTTGCCGACGAGGACATCAAGCAGCGCTATCTGCCGAGTTTTGCCGCCGGCAAGGTGACCGGCGCGATGGTGCTGACCGAGCCGGACGCCGGATCGGATTTGCAGGCGGTCAAGCTGCGGGCCTTTCAGGATGACGACGGCAATTGGTATCTGCACGGCGTCAAGCGGTTCATCACCAACGGCTGCGGCGAAGTACTGCTCGTCCTGGCCCGCTCGGAGCCGGACCGCAGCGGCGGCCTGGGGCTGAGTCTGTTCGTCTGCGACCGCGGTCCGAGTGTCAAAGTGCGGCGGCTGGAAGACAAGCTGGGCATCCACGGCTCGCCAACCTGCGAGTTGTATTTCGACAATACGCCGTGCCGACTGATCGGCGAACGGCAGCGCGGCCTGGTCACGTATGTGATGAGTCTGATGAACGGCGCCCGCATCGGCGTCGCCGGCCAGTCGATGGGCATTGCCGAGGCGGCCTGGCGGATTGCCCGCGACTATGCGGCCAGCCGACAGCAATTCGGCGGCCCCATTGAAAAGCTCCCGGCCGTGCGCGATATGGTCATTGATATGAAGATGCAAATTGAGGCCGGTCGCGCGCTGCTTTATGAAACCAGCCGCGTGGTGGACTTTGAACTGGGGTTAAACAAGATCGTCGAAAGCCCCGACAACGACCCGGCCGCGGCCAAAGAGGCCAAGCAGACGCTGCGCAAAGTCAAACGCCTTGCGGCGATGCTGACTCCGATGAGCAAATACTACTGCTCGGAAATGTGCAACACCGTGACCTATGACGCCATTCAGGTGCTCGGCGGCAGCGGCTATATGCGGGACTATGCCAGTGAACGACTCGCACGCGACGCCCGCATCACCACGATTTATGAAGGCACCAGTCAGCTTCAGGTGGTCGCGGCGGTACGCGGCGTCTGCGGCGGCACGGTCGAAAAATATCTCGACGAACTGGCGGCGCTGGACTATGCCGACAGCGTCAAAGACCTCCTGGCTCTGCTGGCCGAGGGCAAACAAACGCTCAAACAGTGCATCGCCTTTGTCAAAGAACAGGGCGTCGATTATATGGATCTGGTCGGACGTCCGCTGGTGGATATGGCCATCGCCTTGATCAACGGCTATCTGTTCTGCGGCCAGGCCTCCAGCACGGTTCAGTTCGAGGTCGCCGCCGCTGAATCCGGCGACGCCGAGACCCCGAAAAAGCTGCTCATGACTCAGCGCAAACGGATGATGGCGCGGCGCTATATCCTCCGCACCGCCGCACAGATCAAGGCCTGGGCCGAACAGGTCAAAAGCGGCGATAAGAGCACCTTTCGAGAATACGAAGTGCTCGCCGGCCCCGTCCCCGAACTCGGATAAAAGGCATTGCCAATTGAGACGTATATCCAGTCTAAAAAAGCCTCGATCTGAACAGGTCGAGGCTTTTCGTTTTGCATGCAGGTTACGGGGTTAACAAACCCATCAACGCATTATTCGGATGAGCCGTTTTTTTATCAAGGCGACCACCCCTGTCCCTAAAAGCAGAATCGAAGTTGGTTCAGGAATAACGGCGAAATTGTCAATCCCTGCAATCAGGCTGCCGTCGCCTGCAATGCGGACTTCGACCGTATAGACATTGGACATCGTCGCCGCAAATGAGGCGCTGGGATCAGCCGCAGGGTCCACATCGTCATCCGTGATCCAGCCCGCCGCTCGAGCGTCCAAATCAGACCATGCGGGGTTGAAAAGTACCGAATAGGTCTGCCAGACATCGGGAAACACATCGGTCAGCGGATATCGCCAGCCGTTTTGTGCGGCATCCTGATAGCGAAAACGAAGCCAGGCGTCATTAAAAGCCCCGGTGATGAAGATCACATCCACGGATGCGCCAGTTATGCCGGCGGCAATGTAATTTCCCGTGAAATCCGGTATATCCGTCATGGCGCCGATATCAAAATCATCAACGCCGCCTCTGCGTGTTTGAATGTGGCCGTCCGGATTGCCTCTGTTTGCAACGGAGACCACCACTGAACTGGTTGTATTGCCTGTCCATCCGGCCGGCGTACCTCCTTGCCAGTCTTCAATATGGGTATAGACGGCAAGGGTATGGCCCGCAATCAGCAGAAAGACCGGGATATTTTGCTTACGCTGATCTTAATTTTTAATAGGGCCTTAAATTAAAATCGGTTTTGGGGCTTTTCGCCATCGACAGTCCGGTGTATAATTGCTAAAACAACCCAGAGGTGAACAATCGAGATAGTTTACAAGGAATTTGATTTTTGCGGTACGGCCGGCCTGGCCGTGTTCACGGTTCACGGGCGCTCACAATCCGTGCTATGCTAAACTTGCAGAGAAAAAAGTGGATATGTTATATTTTATTTCTGAATCGGCAATACGTCTCAAACTGTTCACGGCGACGGCCTCTGCGCCCGGCGGTGTGAGCCTGTATGAGCATTTCTTCGCGGCCGGCGGGCCGATTGTCTGGTTTATCCTGCTGCCGATGTCGGTGGCGGTGGTGTATTTGGCGATTGATTTGATGCTCAGCATACGGCGGAAGCGTTTGCTGCCGGCTGATTTGGCCTCACGGATCGCGGCGCATACGGCTCAATACGGAACGGTCAGACTGGCCGAGCGGTTCGGTCGTCGTCCCGCGCTGGTCAGTCGTGCGGTGATTGGGGCGTTTCAGCGAAGCCAGCAGCTTCATTCGGATGCCGCGTCGGTGCGCCAGTTTGCGGCCGAGTCGCTTCAGGAAATCGGTCAGCGGCTGCTGCGAAAGGCCGAGTGGTGCCAGATTATCGGCAGCGTCGCGCCGATGGTGGGGCTGTTCGGAACAGTTTTCGGGATGATTCGGGCGTTCAATCTGTTGGGAATGACCGACGGCCAGCCCGCCTATGACCAGCTTGCCGCGGCGATTTCGGTCGCGCTGGTGACAACGTTTTGGGGGCTGATGGTGGCGATCCCGGCGTTGTTTTGCTACGGCATCTTTCGATCGCGGATAGAGGCCTGTATCGGCGAGGCGGCGATTGAAACGGATGTGCTGCTGGGGCAAATTTTCAAGATTCAAAGTGTTACCGCCAAGCAGACCAACCCCGAACACTCAGCCGGTTCAAGATCCAATGGAAAAAAAAACGCACAAGATGAGGCCGACGACAACAAGGCCGAACGTGTTCAGGATATTCTGTATATGACCGAACCGCCGCGTTCGTAAGTCGGGAGACCCTATGACCGGACGTTTTTTATATCGTCGGTTTTCGGACATTGAGGGCGAGGCGTTTGATATGACGCCTGTGATCGATGTCGTGTTTCTGCTGATTATCTTTTTTATGCTGGTCTGTCAGTTTATCGTTGCAGACCGGTTCCGTGTACAAGTTCCCGAACAGATTGCCTCAGCCGCGGCACTGCGGGAAGATCATCGATTGCTGACGCTGACCGTTGCGCCGCAGGGTTCGGACGTGCTGTATGCGGTGGATGATGAGCGTCTGAAGACGGCCGATGCGGCGGACTTGTCGGCGGTGATTACCGCGGCGATTGACGAGCATTATCGCGATACTCCGGCCGGCCGGCCTCGAATCGTTCGGTTGCGTTGCGACAGAACGGCGGTATTCGGCAATGTCCGTCCCGTTCTCGAAGGGATTGCCCGCAGCACCGCAACGGACGTGGACTGGGCGGTACGGGGGAGGTAGGATTAATT
>OMKS01003303.1_pt1 | contig 12937 bp, 10 predicted proteins | sample 1674721 | NCBI WGS metagenome assembly OMKS01 (sample SAMN06264996, study PRJEB25208) | sediment metagenome | isolation source: hot spring sediment | place: USA: California | collected 2014-09-02 | reverse complement strand
GTCGCGCAACGCGTCCGCGGCCTCGCCGCCTTCCTCCTGCGCGTCGCGTTACCCTCCCTGGGGCTGGTGCGCGTCGCGGGAATGGCGGACACGTTGCACTGTTATCCTACAGAGGAAGGCCAGACCTGGTTGTGCGCAGCCCTGCGGATCGCAGAACAGCGCATCGATACGGACATAGAACGCGCCGTCGCGCTGCACGTACCGGGCGATGGCCCCCTCCTCACCGCGCCGGGCTACCCATCACTGCGCGTCGATGACCAACTGCACTTATACGTCTACGCGGCTGCGCCGCCCGCGCTCTCCTTCGCGCTGCTGCACGTCGCGGAACTCCGTCAGATGCCCGACCACGCTGATCCGGAAGTCCCGGTCAGCTACCGCATCACCAGCGATAGCCTGGCGCGTGGTGTAACGCGGGGCTACACCGTCGCCGAAGTCTGCTTTATGCTGGGGCGGTGCAGCGGCGGCGAAGTCTCCCTGGCGGCGCTCGACCGCGTGCGCTCCTGGGGCCGTGAGATCCAGACCGTCGCCTGCGATCCCGGCTTCCGGCTGCGACTGAACCCCGAGCAACGACGCCAGTTGTTCCGCCGTCGCCCCTTCCGCGCGCGCGTTGCCCCGTTGGTGGCGCAGGACGCTGTGTGGGTCGCCCAGGAACAGGCAGACGCGCTGTTCCGCTACCTGCGACAGCGAGGATTTACCGTCTCCCCGGCGGACCCCGCACCGCCCGCCGCGCCGCTTCCTGTCACGCCGCGCGCGGCCTTGCCCTTGCCGGCCCTGTGGGTTCTGGTGCGGACGTATAACGAACTGCGCCGCTACCTGCACGGTTTAGCCCGTCTGGAGGTCGAGACGTTGCTGCGCGACCTGGAACGCGCGCTTTCTGCGGAAGACAAGGCCAGCATGGAGCGCTTGTTGGCGTCACAACACGCCATTCTGGCCCGGGCGTTGGGAGGGGGAGATGCTGACCAGGCTTCGAAAAAACTTGAAGTTTCCCGGATTATATGCTAAGATGAAATCATCTTTGCGCATAGGAGAATTATGCTCCCTCAACTTCATTTGTTGCGCTTGAGATTCGACCTCACGCTGTTGGCCGCAGCTTCTTTTCCGCCTTACAAGGGCGACCTGTTTCGTCGCGCTTTGCTCTGGCACCTGGGCACGATGTGGTGCCGCCAACCAGACCGTTGCCGGGATGGCTGCCAGTCGCCTCAGACATGCCTTTTTGGACGGTTGCTCGAACCGCCTTACAACCCTACGTGGACAGAGACGCTTCGGCGGATGATGGGGGATACTCCTCCACCTGCTTACGTGTTGTGGGATTGTCAGGACCGGCGCCGTGACTTGCAACCGGGCGATAACCTGCGCTTCGAACTCACCCTCATCGGCGACGTCGCCATTCGCCAGCAGCCCGCATTCATCGCCGCGCTGCTTGTTGCTGGAGAAAAAGGCCTTGGACGCGACCGCGCGCGGGCCAAGCTCTCGCAGGTCGACGCACTGACCGGTGCGCACCGCACACCTCACCCGTTGCTCATTCACGATGTGTGGCAGGGCGCGCCGCTGGATGTCGTCGTCCTCAGCTATGCCGACGGTCAGGCGTGGCGCGATGCGCTGGACTACGCCGGGGACCGGGCCATCACACGGCTGCATCTGCGCTTTCTTAGCCCGCTCAACATCAAACAACGCGGGCAGGTTATGACTGTGCCGGCGTTTCCGGCCATAGCGCGGGCTGTCGTCCGACGGTTACGGATTCTCAGCCAAGTTCATGGCGCGGGCGAGTGGCCTCACACGGAGTGGGGGGCATTGCTCGACCTGGCGGACACCGTGCGGTTGGAGCACCACGAGACCACGTGGGTCTCATCTCAACGTCGTAGCAAGCGGGGCACTATGCCGATGGCGGGCTTCGTCGGCGAGGCGTGGTACACCGCCGACACCGACCTGCGCCCGTTGCTGCCCGCGCTCTGGTTGGGGCAGTGGGTCCACATCGGTAAAGCGGCAGTGTGGGGGAATGGGCGGTATGCGGTGATGCGTGAGGCGTAGTTGAGCTATAGGAGGTGTTGATGGAAGAGGAATACAATGTTTACACGATAGTGAAAGCTGCGGTGTCTCATCTGGTTAATACTTTTGCCCACTCTGCTAACCTCGAAGCGCTTTCTCTAGGGCAGATAGATTCACGTGTGTCGCAGACCATCACCCGTGCCGCACGGTTAGCTGCCTCGGACGAAGGGGGAACCACTATGGCGCCGCTCGTTCCTGTGTTAGGCCAAGTAGAGCTTGTTCAGCCCAAAGCACAAGGGGGATGGGGGTATACGCCAGGCGCGTTAAGTCTGGCAGCGATGATGCCTCGTGAAAACTTAACGCAAGTCACATTTGATGTGGCATGGTGGACATCTTTTATCGAGGAGATCACACGCTTCGACAGCTATGTGTCGCAACCCACGTTCCCGGATTGTGTGACGTTGCTGGCATTGGTACAGAAATACCTGTCACTGGTGCCGTCTCCGGCTGCCTCAGACGTTTCACTTTATGCGCACATACACGTCACTGCGGCGGTTGCGTTGTGCTTGCTGAAGGGCTTGTCTAAGGCACAACTGCGTACTTGGCTTGTCGATGAAGCAAACGCGGCGAAGGAAACTGTTGCCGTGATGGTGCGCGGCGATTTTTCTGGTATTCAGAACTTCATTTATCACATTACCCGTCCTACTACCGATGCCAGCTACCGTGGGGTTGCCAAACGTCTGCGGGGACGCTCTTTCTATCTGATGCTGTTAGGGGATGTCATCACCGACTGGATCGTCAGAAGATTGGGCTTGACGCCGGCAAATATCCTGTTTTGTGGTGGTGGGCGTTTTGATCTGCTCATCCCTCAAGACAGCGAGACCTTGCATATTTTGCGCGAATGTCTGAAAACGGTAGAGGCCTGGCTACTGCAAAACTTCTACGGAGAACTGGGAATCCAGTTCGTCACGTGCATGGTGTCCGCGGGCGATTTTATGGACATCAGCCAGGTTTACGAAACGTTGGAATACGATCTGGGGCAACAAAAGACACAAAAATGGCGCGATCATGTACTTGATGGTGATTTCCACACGCCGAAGTCCAATGATTACCACGCTTGCGCGGTTTGCAATCTTTCAGTGGTGAATGACAGTGGGGATAATTGTCCGATATGTGATCTACACGCCGCTATCGGTGGTAAACTTCCGGATGCCCAGTGGTTGGCCTGGATATACGGGACACCCCCGCCCTCCCCTGCGAGCGTGAGGGTCGGTTTCGAAGCGTTTGAAACAACCATCACGTTGCTGAACGATAAAGAATTGCCTGGACTGCTCCCTCAAAGTGCACCGGCCGTGGTCTATCGCTTGAACGACGCCAACTTTATGCCGCCGCGTTACTTACCAACGGTGGGATGGGGATTTCGTTTCTTGCCGAAAACAGCACCGGTCGCGTTGACGCCGATCCCATCTTCTCGAAACGAAGAACCAACAAAGCCTGGTGACGTTTTGGATTTCGATCAGATCGCCGCACTGAGTACCGGGGCGCAACGGTTGGGGGTTCTGAAGGCCGATGTCGATCATCTGGGACTCGTTTTCAGCGAGGGATTACGACCGTTGACATTAGCCCGTCAGGCAACGTTGAGCCATAGCGTAGATCGCTATTTTGCCGGGCGACTCAACCGTTTATGTGATGAGGTGTTTGCTGATTGGAAAGCTGGCGCCGGTGCAGAACATCCACTGCGCGGCAAAGTCAGTCATTTATTTTACATTCTCTACGCGGGTGGCGATGACCTATTTGTCGTTGGTCCGTGGGATCAGATTATGGAACTGGCTCAGCACTTGCGAGGAGATTTCGAGACTTATGCCTGCCGTAATCCCAATGTGACTCTGTCGGCCGGGGTTGTCCAGATCAAGCCCCACTATCCGGTGCAGCGCTTTGCTACGCTGGTCAGCGAGCGTTTGGAACGAGCGAAACAAGCGGGACGGCGCAGAATCAACGTCTTCGGCCACACCAGTGTGTGGGCGCCGGAGGGCGCCGAACCTGGCTTTGCCGCACTTTTTACGTATGCCAAGTTGTTGACAGAATGGGTCGGTGAAGACCGTATGCCGCGTACACTCGTTCACTATCTTGGGCGTCTATACGCCGAGCATTTTAAAAGCGACGACGCCAACAGGTCGATGTACTTACCCAAGTTATACTATGCGATTCGCCGGCGAATGAGCAGCGCGGCGATCCAAGCTTTGGATCCGGCACATCATCTTTGGACACAGAAAATGATGGATTACGCGCCGATCTTAGTTAGTTATGTAAGTTTAATCACCAGAAAGGAGTGAAAAAATGCCTGGATTAACTTCTGGAACTGTTATCAATGCGTTGAAAACTCGTCCGGGAGCACTTTCGAGTATTCTCCATCTCGAAGACTTCGCGGAACCCGATGGTGTAGCCGATGGATTGGCGCAAAAGTGGACGAGGAGTGGCGGTGAGACACTGAAGGCTACACAATTGCGGCGGTTCTTTCACGCCATTAAAAAAGTCGAGCGTTCATTGAAAGGCCGGGAGACGGAAACGCAGGCGCTCCCGCCGGAGGTGCGCCAGCAACTTCTACCCGTGATGCCCGAGCTGGCTTACGCGCGCGGGCGGAAACTCATCCCTCAGGACTTCTATGACCTGATGAAAACGTGCCTGCAATCGGAGAAATTACAGACGGTGCAGGATTTCAACGTATTTGTGGCATTCCTGACCGCGATTCTCGCCTACCACAAATACCACGACAAGAACTAAGCAAGGAGGACGACATGGACTGGCGGTTTAGAGGAAAATATGTTTTGAAAGGGCAGCTTGCTTGTGTCACCGGATTGCACATCGGCGGTACGGCAGAAGGCATCGAGATCGGCGGTGTAGATAATGCGATCATCAGAGACCCTCTTACGGAACTCCCTTACATCCCTGGTTCTTCACTGAAGGGGAAGTTGCGCCACCTTTTGGAATGGAACTTGGGCGTGGTGGAGTGGAACGATAAACAAAAAGGATTTACAGCCCACGGCTGCGGTGAATGTGACGCTTGCAAAATCTTCGGCACATCGGCGGATGCACCTGAAATACGGCAGGAGAAATCCGGACCTACCCGCCTGACGGTCCGCGATGCCTTCCCCACCGGCTACGACGAATTCGTGACCTCTAACGGTGAGACGTTCCCTGAGGGTTCCACTATCGCTAAATGGCAAGCCTGGCTTGGCGAGGGTGTTTACAGCGAAATCAAGACCGAGAATGCTATTGACCGGGTCACGTCAGAAGCGAATCCGCGCCCGATGGAGCGCGTCCCGGCCGGGTCAACGTTTGCTTTTGAGATGATTTTCGACGTATACCACGGAAATGACAACGCCTTGCTCAAAAGCTTATTCACCGCTATGCGGCTCTTGGAGAACAGCGCTCTGGGCGGTTCAGGTTCACGGGGACACGGACAGGTACACTTTGAAAACCTCAGTATGGAATGGCGCCCCGTGCAATACTACGTCAGTGGACAGGATACGGACAAGCAAGCCATTACATTGCCAGGCTCTGAGTTAACGGGGATTATCAAGGATTTCAACCGTATTGTGTGGCCGCAATAGGAGGTAGACGATGCAAACGTACCCGGTCTATTTCTGGCCGCGTGGAACCTTGGCTTCACATCTTGGGTCCGATACAGTGTTCGGCGCAGTATGCTGGGCTATTCGTCTTCTGGAACAAGCTGACGTAGGAGAACTGTTGGCGAATTTCGACATACACCCGCGCTTTGCCTTCAGTGCACTCTCGCCAGTATTCCGAACAATGCGAAACGGGACACACAGTGAAGTACGCTTCTATCCACGCCCGCTGCTACCTGCCATTTCACCGCAACAGGTTGAGGCACTGGCTAAAGCAACACAAAGGTCACGTGAAAGTGTCATCGAAGCTAAAATGCGCATCCTCGAGAACGCAAAGGAGATAAAGCAGAGAGCCTATCTCTCCGAGAGCTTGTTCACGGACATCATTACTGGAAAAACAACGATGGCGGACCTCCTGCGCCGCCTCAAAAAGAGCGGCCTGGGTGCAGATGATGTCGAAGCGATAGGAAACGCGCTCATCAGCCATGCGGAGCGTTTGCAGCTACAGTCAGTGGGTAAGCTGCGCGATATAGTGCGCGAAGCCGATGTGCAGCACACGCACGTGGACCGCGTCGCCGGGGGCACAGTGGAAGGCTTGTTGTTTCTGGAACAGGAAATCTACTTTCGGGCCGGGGGCGGATTGTGGTGTGTGCTGCGGACTGATGATGCGGCGCTCGAAAATCTCATCAAACCGGCTCTTCGCTATCTTGAGGATACCGGGTTAGGCGCAAACCGGACCACGGGCAAAGGGCATTTCCGTATTGAAATCGGTGCGCCAATGCAATTGCCGCAAGCATCGCAACCCAATTGTTTCGTTGCACTTTCCCGCTATTTGCCGCGTCCCGACGAATGGTCCGCAACTGATATGCCGCTGCATTATGAACTGCTCAACTTGTGGCCCAAGCGCGAAAACCAGTTCCCCAGTGTTGTAGCGGGGCAACGCTCAGCGCCGGTGCGTAAGCGTCGCCTGCGCGTGTTCGCCCCGGGTTCTGTTTTCCCGCTAAACAGCATCAACGTTCGTCCACTGTATGGTCAGTTGGCTGAAGTCGTTCCGGCAGACCAGGGACCGCATTCGGTTTGGCAGAGTGGGATAACGGTGCCGGTGGCAGCGCACATCACGACAGAAGAAGGAGCCGGGCCATGAAACTACAAGAGCCATTGATAATTCGGGCTAAAGTTGTGACCCCTTTGTTTATCGGAGACGGGGAAAGCGTGACGCCACTCTCCTATATCGTGGAGGGTAAACGGGTCTACGTCGTTGATGTCCAGCGTTTCCTCCGCGCACTGTCACCGGAAGGACAGGCGGCTTACCTGGCCTGGATCGATCCGCAGCTCAACCAAATCGCTAACCTGGAGACACAAATAGATCAGGCCTATCGGAGTAAAAACTTTGATTTACGGCGTGAACTGAACCGCGAGCGGCGCGATGCGGAAGGAAAACTTTCCCTGGATACATTTGTTCGCCATCACCTCCGCATCCAGAATGTGCCCGCGTTCATCCAGGCCACCGGCAGTGTGTTGTACGACGAACGTTGGAATGTGAACCCACGCAATGAAGGATTTCGCAGTTTTATCAAGACTGCTGATCATCGCCCCTACGTGCCCGGTACAGAGCTTAAAGGCGCATGGCGGACGGCGTTGTTGTTTATGCTTACCGGAGAGCCGGCGGTTTATGCAACCCTCGAGAACGCACTAGACGCTTTTCGCAGCGAAATACTGCGTAGCGGCAGATCGCCACGCGATAAAGCCAAGCAATTGGCGCACATAGATGGCAAGGTCGAAGAAGAGGCGTTTCGCGGCAAAGAAGATGACGCCAAGTACGATCTTTTGCGCTTGCTACAGATCGGCGATAGCGACAGATTGTCCCCCGATGTGCTGCGCGTGCGTGCATTGGAGTCGGTAGGCACGCAACGATTTACTCGCACGTTTGCGGAAGCACTGGAACCTGAAACCACGTTTACCTTCCGCCTGGTTATGGCCAATACGGCGGAGATGGGATGGGCACTGGACAAACTGAAACTTCGTGAGAAAGCCAACGCGGCGATTTCCAAAAAGAAGCTGCTGGAGGCTACTTATTTACGTTCGCAAGCAATTCTTGAAGCGGATGCGGCTTACTTCCGGCATGATGCCCAAATGCAGCGGGAGATCGCGCAATTGCAGACGTTGAATACGCGTGAATCACCGCTGTTGCGCTTGGGAATGGGGCAAGGTTTCCTCTCCACCACAGTAGATCTACAGGTGCGCGAGCGTGATGCCGACTTGTACGACGAAGCCATCCGCGAGGGGGTGTCACTGCAACGTAAGTGGCGTACGATGCGCGACAACTTCCCCAAAACGCGCCGTACCGTCAGCGACGGGCGCAGGAACCCAGAGACTGTACCAGGATGGGTCAAGCTTCAAATAATAGAGGGATGAGTATGGGTATCGTGCATTTTGCTCCGGTAGGTACGTCTCCTGGCGCGGGAACGTCGGCATTGAGTTACCTCAGTCACAATGCTCAGGCTATCATAGGAGATACTGCTGGCGACGTTGTCGAAAGCGTGGTGATCTTTTGCAGTCCCGAGGTGCGCGATGGCGAATGGCCGGCCGAGGACTACATCCTGAACGACTACGAACGCGCTAACCATCGTCATGGGTGGAAGTCACCGACGCATAAACCTAACGTTATAGAGGTTATTAAGGACTTTCTCGTTGATGAACATTATCTGAAGCCAAAAGGTCTAATGTATGCCTGGTCTGTAGATGTCAGTGACTACCAGGCGAGTTTCAACGCTATTGCTAAGGCTACGTTAGCCCTGGCGCGCTCGGATGCGACCGGAAAGCATATCTGGGCAAACCTGACCGGCGGCACGAATGTTATCAATGCCGCTTTGATGCAGGTTTCCTCGTTGAGTGGCCTCATCGGGAGAATGTACTATACGTTTGTCCGCCACGAGTATGACCGCCATTACTTGCAGCCGTTCAGTGCGCGACGTGCTGATTTTGAGTTTGTCTGGCTTCCCCTGATCAAAACGACGTATGATTACGGCTACTATCATTTACTGGAATTGCTCCAGGATGGAGAATGGACCACGGGAAAGGCACTGCTGAGTCGTCTGAAGAGTGAATCGGTGCTGTTCAAAGATGTGGATTTCACGCATTTTAAGCGACAGTATTTGAACCGTATGGCAGGCGACGTTCTCGAAGAACAGCGGGGGAGTTACGGTGAATCGGATCGTCCGATTCGGTTGAATTGCCAGGGACAAAGGCTATTGGAATACCTCCACCTGAATGAGCTAACCGAGGCCCTGACCCGGAGGGATCTGGAGTATGGTGACCTGGTACAACAATGCAGAAAAGAACTGGAATCTTATCGAATCCTGTAAACGCTCAATCAAGATACGGAATGGAGACAACAACAATGAACCTCGTCGAATGGATCAAACAAGCATTGGCCTTTTTTCAAGACATCGAGCCAGGCGTCAAATCGATGGCGGAGGTCGGAGCCGTGGTGGGGCCGGTGATGCTCAAGGTGCTCTACAAAGGTCGCCAGATCGTGACCTATCTGGCGACACAGCGCGAAGTAGTGGAGGAGGGCCAGGCGGACGCCCCCGCCGAAGCCAGATTTGTGGATGTAGCACCGGTGGCCGCAGATCAACCGTTGGTGAGCAAAGCCGACGTCGCGCTGCTGGTGGACATCAACCGGCGGATGTTGCACGATGTCTCGCGGTATCTGGACGCCCACAATATTGATGCGGATGTGATCATTATGACTAATGACCCAAACTACAGTGACGACATCCGCTTTCTGGACCCGGAAAACAGCGCCGAATGGACCGAACTGGTGCAAGACTTCAATGCCGCGATCAATAGAACCCAGCGCGCCGTAGGCAGCGCGCGCGTGCATATCTTCCTTTCTACCCCGTTGGCCCTTGCCGTCGGACTGGGCGCCGTCTGGGGGACGGTAAACGACGCAGTCATCTATCACTGGCAAGGCGGAACCTACTACCCCTCAATGCGCATCTCGCGCGAGCTCCGCCAATCCGTCTAGAACCGCATAAACCTGTTTGGAAGTATCCTCTAATCCGTATCAGCCCCAATATCGCTGCTGTGCAAAAAGGGGCCGAGGAGGGGATAGGACGGCAGTGGATGCACGCACAATTGCCGCCGACGTATGCCCATTGCGCATCCTCGTAAACGCTTCTCTCATCTCTAAACGCAGAAGCCCTGGATATCATCGATGTCCAGGGCTTGCTTGCCTGCATATTCGTGCTACAACTATGCCCAGTGTTTCACGCCACCATAGATCTGCAAAGGAGATGACGATTCGCTATGGACAAACCGAAACTTGATTATCGCAAGACCCTCCTCATTGGCTTTGGCTTTTTCGGTATCAGCGTGATGTGGACGTTGTACAATGCCTACGTCCCCATCTTTTTGCAGGCTGGGAACCCCGACTTCACGGCCGCCGGGGAAATCGGGTTTGGTTTCAAGCCCGGCCTCACCGGCTTCATTATGACGCTCGATAACATTGCTGCTTTCTTCTTACTGCCCATCATCGGCGTGTGGTCGGATCGAGTGTGGACGCGCTTCGGGCGGCGGATGCCCTTCATTCTCGTCCTCGCGCCGATTTCGATTGCGGCCTTCATCCTGATTCCGGTGGCAGTGGGGATGATCCCGGTGGAACTGAACGGTCAGACCGCGCAACTGGGCGGGCAGTTGGCCTTTTTTATGATCGCTATCGGCATGTTTCTGATAGCGATGGCCGGGTTCCGCACGCCCGTCATCGCGCTGATGCCCGATCTCACGCCTAGCCTGTTGCGCTCGCAGGCCAACGGCATCATCAACTTGATGGGCGGCGTCGGCTCGTTGATTGCGACGCTTGGCAGTAGCGTGCTCTATAAAATGGGACGGATCACGCCGTTCGTGTTCGGCGGGATATTGATGGCGGCAGCGGTGGCAATGTTGTTCATCTTCGTCAAAGAGCGGCGCGAGTCGGTGGTATTGGCCGCCGATGAGGAGACGGAAGGATTCAGCGCGTTGCGCGGCATCAAGCGCGTGTCGCCGGAAGCGCGGCGCAGTCTGTGGTTCCTGATGGGGGCGATTTTCTGCTGGTTCGTGGGCTACAACGCTACGGAGACCTTCCTCAGCTCGTATGGCGTCAGCGTGTTAGGTATCCCCACCGGGCAAGCGCCGCTGCTGATGGGAGTGGCCTCGTTGACCTTTCTGCTCTTTGCGGTCCCTTCCGGCTACATCGCCGCGCGCGTCGGACGCCGTAAGACCATCATCACCGGGTTGATTGTGTTCGGTGTACTGCTGCTGGCCAACTTCTTTTTGCGCAATGCTACGCTTATCTGGCCGATTATGGGGATCGGTGGATTGGCTTGGGCTTTGGTGAACATAAATTCCTTGCCCATGGTCGTCGACACCGCCGCCTCCGACGCGGACGTGGGGACGTACACGGGCCTCTACTACATCGCCTCGCAGTTGGCGGCAATCGTCGGCCCGATCCTCAACGGGCACATTGTGGAGTGGTTCGGCAACGACTACAATCTCATCTTCGTGGTCACACCGCTCTTCTTCTTGTTCGCCATCCTGTGCATGTTGCAGGTGACGAAAGGAGAGGCCAAGTCGGAGCCGGTCGCGGCCTAGCCTGTATCAAAGACTACAAAAGTCTCAACAGGCATCTGCATTGTGTATGTCCCTCGTTCAACGTCGGGACTTGTTTGAGCAGTCGGTTCGTGAGACTTTTGTAGTCTTACGCTTTCACGGGACAATCTTGAGCGCCACAGCCGGGGTATCCGGCAAGGTGCGGGGCAAGGTCAGCGCCAGGGTTGACCCGCGCCGCTGCCACGCGAAGGGCGCGTTGTAGCCGAGCACGTAGACGCTGGCCGTCTCCGGCACCGATAGACCGGGGATTTCCAGATGATCCGTTTGCGGCTTGCCGAGTAGGATGGCGTATAGCGCGTTGTCCTTCTGGGTGAAGCGCACCGGCAGGCCATCGCTGGTCTGCCCTTCGGCGTGATTGCAAGGGCGGGTGTCGAAAATCGCTTCGCCGTTGACCTTGAGCCACGCGCCCAGCCCTTCGAGACGTTCTACCTGTTCCGGCGGGATCGTGCCATCGGCCATCGGCCCGACGTTGAGCAGCAGGTTGCCGTTTTTGCTGACGACGTCGGCCAGCAGGTGGATAAGCTCTTTCACAGAAATGAGGTCTTCTGGTTGTTCGTTGCGATTGTAGCCGAAGGATTGCCCGATGCCCCGTGTGGCCTCCCATTTCTGCGCCGTCGCTTTGGCGTAGGTGGCGTACTCCGGCGTGCGGAAATCGTAGTGCGCGCCGCCGGTTTGTAGCCGCGCAATGAGGCTTTGGGGATGGGTGAGTGCCCGGCGGATGATCCAGCGGATGAGTCGTCGCCCCAAACCTGTCAGGTTTCTGAAACCTGACAGGTTTACTTGGGTGAAGCGATCGTTGACCACGCCCTTATGCACGGTGTTGTAGTATTGAGCGAAAAGCGCCGGCAAGTCGGCTGAGGCCGGGTAGCCGATGTCGTTCCACAGCACGGACGGCCTGTAACGGCTGATGAGTTCGCGCCAGTGGGCATCGGCGTAGGCGGCGTAGGCCGGATCGTTGGGGATGGCGGTCAGCATGTCGGCGAAATCGCGGATGACGACCGTGTTTGCACGGTCGCCCTTGAAGGTGAAATCCAATCCGCCGGAGTAGTACAGCCCCATACGCATCCCTCGCGCGCGGACGGCGGAAGCGAGTTCGCCCACACAATCGCGTTCGGCGTGCCAGTCTGGCTTGTGGGGATTGGGCGTGACACTCGGCCACATCAGAAAGCCGTCGTGGTGTTTGGTCACCATCACCACGTAGCGTGCTCCGGCCCGGCGAAAGAGGTTGGCCCACGTCGAGGGTTCCCACGCCCGCGCTGTTGCGTTGAACTGTGGGCCAAATGCGGTGTAAGGCGCGTGCGCGCCGTAGGTTTTCAGGTGATAGTGCTGCGTAGGACTGCCATCGATCTGCATCGCCTGGCAGTACCACTCGGCGTAGGGGTTGTGCGTGAACCAGTGTGCGTCGCCGTGTTGGGCGATGACCTCGTGGAGATTGCCCGCGCGCGGCGCCCATCCGGGCACGGAGTACGGTCCCCAATGGACGAAGATGCCCAACTTGGCATCCTCGAACCAGACCGGAACCGGATGCTGCTTTATCGAAGCTCGGGTGGGGTTGTACGTTTGCATGGCCTTATTAAACCACAAATCCGTAGAACTGTAAGCGTCTCACCGGATTGAACGGATGAAACGGATTTTGAACGACTATCCGACTAACGACTACCCGACTAACGACTATC
>OMKS01003302.1_pt1 | contig 12938 bp, 13 predicted proteins | sample 1674721 | NCBI WGS metagenome assembly OMKS01 (sample SAMN06264996, study PRJEB25208) | sediment metagenome | isolation source: hot spring sediment | place: USA: California | collected 2014-09-02 | reverse complement strand
CATAAATATGCCCATTATTAGCTTAACATATTGGTTTTCCTAAACTTTTAACTATGACTGTGGTAAACTTGGGTTAATGTTTCATGAGGGACAATAGATAACTTCGACGAAACGACGAAAGTGTTCCGATTTATAGGGCCTAGGCCTTTCTTTGGCACCCCCTTTCCATGCACGATTTTGCTTCGTTGAGCATAGATGCTGCGTACCTCCCTGTAAGTATCGACTTTGCCCTTCACGCTCCTTCCCAAGATTGTTGCGGCATGTTCTGAAACAAGGTGGGTTAACTCGGTAGATCGAGTCGACAATAAAGATTCGATCAGGATGGCTAGATTCGTAAAGACTTGATTCGAACCGTGCGCAATCAAAGCGCTCCAAAGATAGCTGAGAGCTATAGAAAAGCGGTCTATCTCCCAAATAAATGGCCTATAGTATTGTTCGATGCGGCCCAAGAGTCTTTTGATTCATCTGTCTTTAAGCTAAGCGGCCCAACATATACTTTATTTGTTGCACAAAATATAAAAATACTATGTGAGAATAGGGTTATTTGTCAACTATTTCTAGGAGAATAAGTCGGTCGGTATAAACTAAAAACTGGTAAGGTAAGATAAGGAGGTGAGAAAGGTCAGGTCATTCCTTTTCAGCCCTGGCTGGGGCTTGTTATCATAGCGGTCGATTAAACTCGCCTTTAAGAACAGCCCATCATAAATAGGGATGTAAACGTCGGTCTCCGAGCTTATCTCATAGTCGCTCCCTTCGGTTGAGCTCTGAATCCAGCGAAAAGTCTCTTCGATCCTTATATCGGCCAGAGGGACGTAGGAGAAGTCTATCCCCAGCAATCCCTTTAATTTCGACTCGGAACCACTGGGCTCATACCTTGTCTTTTCCCAAACCACTCCTATATCAGAGGAGAGAAAAAACTTCTCGGTGTCATAAAACCGGCAGCCAATGGCCGGGCCGATCTGCCAGCGTTGGTCTATGTCTCTCACCCGGTTCCTTTCAAGGTAGAAGTTTGCTGACCCATAAAGTTTTTTGTTCGGCAGGTGACTGTACTTAGACCTGAGGTCCCATCGGTCTGTAGAGACCTCGTCTCCGGTCTTCCCGCGGGCGTAAGCGGCCCCCAAAAGCAGATTATCCCTCTGTCTTTTCATCCTTGCCTTGATCTCAGTCCGCAGATCGTTACTCGTGCTGTTGCCACTGGTCTTCTGGTATCCGAGATCAAACTGCATAGTCCAATACTTGGGCCTCTCGCTGGAGAACCTCTTGATATGGACTTTGGCAATAGAATGCGTCACCCCATTTTGGTCTATGAGAGACCATCCTTTTTCATCCGCTTTTATCCTGGCACAAAGCGCCTCGTCCCCTTCCATCTGTATAAAAAAAGCCCCTTCTGTTTCCAGGGCAGATATACTCTGCCAGTCAACTTTTATCTCGGCGGCATATTCGGTTTTCACCTTTAATCGCCCCTGGGAAAATTCGGTAACCTTTCCGGTCAGCCTGTCCCCGTTAGAGAGCACAATAGTGTCCGCAGAGACCGTCATTGGGATAAAAAGAATAAAAAAGAGAAAAAGGAGGGAAAAAGCTCTCATGGGCAAGGACTCCAATTTTCCTTACCCTATCATAATGCCTGGGAAATGCAAGAATGCCGCATAAAATTAGGGAAAAATTTGGGGACCCTTCTCTTGTACTCCATATATTCATCGCCGAAGCGTCTCTGTAATTCTTTTTCTTCGAATGGAATGATGATCACGTGAACCGTAAAGAAATCCAGGATGGCTATCAAGCCCACGGTCAAGATGCCTGAGATCAGGAAGGCCCCCAGAAAGATCATGCTGTGCGCCAAATAGGTAGGATGCCGCACTATCGCAAAAGGCCCCTTTTTCACCAGGTGTATCTTCACCTTGTCTGAAAACTCCGGGATTCCAATGAGTCCGAACCTCAGGTATATGCCGGTCAGGATATGGAGGGCCAGTCCGGAGATAAAGAAGGCCCAGCCCAGATAGGTTAAGAACGCTGGAGCCGTAATTTGGTAAAAAAGAAGGCGTTCCTTTATGGCATAAAGGCTGTAGGCCAGAGGCAGCCAGAAGATGATCGGAAAGATGAGGGTCGCCAGGCCCAGCCTTTTGAAAAGACCGGTCATGAGGTGGACCGGGATCCAGAAGAGCGGGATGACCGGCCAAAAAATGATAACCGATAAGGCTATAAGGTTTTTCAAATCCATAGATCATTATACCAATTTTTCACAAAAAATCTTTGCTTACCGATACTAATCAAAACAGAGATGAAAACAAAACTGCCAGATAGTCATATAAGCGCTGTCCTCGTTCTTATCATAATTTTGCTGGGCCATGCAGGCCCGGTAGCGGGCGCTACCTACAAATATGTCGATGAAAATGGCGTTACCTGTTTCACGGATGATCCCGCCGCTATTCCCGAAGCATTGCAGGATAGGGTAGAGACAAAAGATTTTTCTGCTCCTAAGTCAGCTGAGCCTTCCCCATCCAACGCATCAAGAAGGAGCCGACCCAATGACCCTATCGTATTTACTCCCCAATCTTCCCCCCGGAGTAAGGACTTAATCCATTACCGATACGATGACCGGTTGGACCTGGCTGCAAACCTCCTCGGTTACGATATGGAGGTCTATCCTCAATTGTTCGGAGAGAAAATCGATAAGGCTCAAATAATCAGCCAGCTGGAGGCCATCGCCCGTGATATCAAAAAGGATATGAAGAAATGGAACAGAAACGACGCCAAAACACTGATCGGCTGCATGCTGGACAGAATAACGCATTTAGGTTTTAGTTATCAAAGTGTAAAGCTCGAAGAAAGGATAGTATCTCTTCCAGATATACTGAAGAGTAAAAGGCCAAACTGCCTTGGCTTCAGCCTCCTCTGCCTCGCCCTGGGAGAGCGATTAGGGCTGCCACTTTACGCAGTTGGCATCCCCTGTCCTAACGCCGGCGAGTTCCACATGTTCATCCGCTACGACGATGGCCAGGAACGGTTTAATCTGGAGGCTACCAATAGATGGGGGGCCTGAGATATGGAGATAGCAAGTACGTGCGGAAGTGGGGAGCGTGGAAAAGTCCCTATTTCTTTAAAAATCTAAGTAAGCAGGAGATAGTCGGTGATTATCTATACTACCTCTATTACTTCTCTGAACGCCACAAAAACTGGAAGCTGGCCGATGAATGCGCTAAAAAAGGCCGGGAGCTGGCGCCGGAATCCTGGTGGACTAATTACATGATGGCCCGCACCTCCCTCCGTCAGGGAAATACCCAGCAGGCCAGAAAGTGCACACAGAAGATGCTCGAAGTCGGGTACATGGCCCCTCCGGAATTGTTAGAGCAGCTTGATATCGAGTACCCCAATAACCGCTGGGTTAAATAACCTCATTTAATCAAACGCCGCTGCATTCTGACGATAGCTTTGGCTGTATTTGTTTGTAGAACTAGCGAAACTGTACAATATATTGAGAGTATGATATAAAATTAACAACCAGGTTTAGGAGGAAGACCCTGGGAGATAGACTCTGTGGCTATAGTCAGAGCTGAGGTTAGGCCTGGATATATGGTGGGAAGGTTGTGGGATTCTGTTCCGATATTTTCAAAAGACTTTGTGTCCTGATACAGAGGTACTTCCGGGAGGAGCCCGCCGAGATTCTCCTCAGGTTCGACTCCTCCGAGGAGGAAGGGCTTCCCGATTATATGGTCCGGGCATTTGAAGATGATTCGACCTCACATCCAACGCCTTACCAGGTAGCCCTCTATCACCCCTTAGCTGATGAACGGCCACGGAAGGCTATGAAGGAGGCCATGGCCGAGGTGGAAAGACTTATTACGGTGGGCTGGCTCAAAGTCTCTGAGGGTACCTGGCCCTTAAGAAAGGTGACGATTCCAGGCCAGGTCTACGAGTCACTTTTTAAGGAGTTCAATCTTTCCGAGGGAGAAAGAAAGGAGCGTTTTGGTCTGCTGCACGGACGTATTCAGGGTGAGATGGCCCATGTGGAAGACTTGACGGAAAATTCCTTTCTAGAGGAAAAAGGCTTTTTCAAAATCCGGGCTTTCAAGGGCATGAGCTTTGCCGTGAAGGCCTACCAAATGATAGGGACTAATTTAAAAAAGTGGCTAGGCCTTGATAAACCAGAGATAATCGGTACCTATCACACCCATCTTCTTCCTTATCGCTACACTCCTTCGTTAAGGGATATGGCACTCCTCATGGCCAATCCCGGTAAGCCGCACCTTATTATCTGCGGCTTAGGTCTTTTTGTATATACTTTTAAGAGCTTCAAAAGAATCTTATGGATAACCTTCCCCGCGAAAACCTCTTTAGAGATTATCCTGACCTAATCCCTGATAGTCTGGGTATGGGGAAAGTCCTAAAACGCGAATCTTGTGAAATATAATAAGATATGTTATTAGACAGTGGTCCGCCTCTGGCGGGTAAGTCACTGGAATTGACGCCCCCTGGGCATTTAGATAGCAAAGCGAGCGAAAAACGTGAAGATCAGCCGCGAGGATGTAGAGCATGTGTCTAAGCTGGCCAGGCTTTCTTTTTCCAAGGAAGATATCGAGCTATTTACAAATCAATTGAACCAGATATTGACTTACATGGATAAGTTAAACGAACTGGACACGGCACATGTCGAGCCCACACACCATGCCTTGGCCATCACCAATGCCTTCCGGGAAGATGCGGTTCGGCCATCTGTGTCTAACGAAACAAGTCTGGCCAATGCCCCGGCAAAGGCAGATGGATCATTCACTGTGCCCCGTGTCATCTGAGGTCTGCCATGCAACTCTATGCCCTGACCATCCACGCCTTAAGAGAATTATTACTCAAAAAAGAAGTTACCTCGGTTGAGATAACCGGGTCTGTCCTGGCACGCATAAAAGAGGTTGACCATAAGGTTCACGCCTATATTACACTTACACCGGAAGTGGCCCTGGAACAGGCCAGAGAAGCCGACCATATCTTGCAAAAAGGCGAAGGCGGACCGCTAACCGGCATCCCCATATCTATAAAAGATGTTATATGTACCGAAGGCATACACACCACGTGTGGTTCATATATTTTAAAGGACTTTGTCCCCATCTATGACGCTACGGTAATCAGAAGACTAAAAGAGGCCGGAGCCGTTCTGCTCGGCAAGGTAAATATGGATGAATTCGCCATGGGTTCGTCCACGGAAAACTCGGCCTTCCACATAACCAGAAACCCCTGGCACCTTGACTACATACCGGGCGGGTCAAGCGGCGGTTCGGCAGCCGCCGTGGCCGCAGATGAGTGCGTAGCTTCCCTTGGGTCTGATACCGGCGGATCCATCCGGCAGCCGGCAGCGCATTGCGGCGTGGTGGGATTAAAGCCCACCTACGGTACGGTATCGCGTTACGGGCTGATTGCCTTTGCCTCATCATTAGACCAGATTGGGCCGCTCACCAAGGATGTCACTGACTGCGCCCTGCTTCTAAATGCCGTACATGGTCATGACCCCCTGGATTCAACCTCGGCCCCCCGTCCGCAAGTGGACTATACAAAGGCGCTGGTTAAAGGAATTAAAGGAATTAAAATCGGTATCCCCGAAGAATACTTCGGCCCCGGCTTATCCCCTGATGTTGAAAAATCTGTGCGCAATGCTATAGAGGTGCTTTCCGGCCTGGGTGCAGAGACCGTAGATGTGTCTCTTCCCCACACCGAATACGCAGTGGCTATCTACTATATAATTGCCCCGGCTGAGGCCAGCTCCAACCTGGCCCGTTACGATGGTGTAAAATACGGCTATCGCGACGCTGATGCCAAAGAACTCCTGGAGATGTATGAAAAGACCCGATCAAGAGGCTTTGGAGCCGAGGTAAAACGTCGCATCATGCTCGGCACCTATGCCCTCTCTTCCGGTTACTACGATGCCTATTACAAGAAGGCCTCGCAGGTACGCACCCTGATCGCGGAAGACTTCAAAAAGGGCTTTGACCGGTGCGACGTCATATTAACGCCAGTTGCGCCTACGCCACCCTTTAAAATCGGAGAAAAGGTAAACGATCCCTTCCAGATGTATCTATCTGATATTTTCACTGTACCGGCCAACCTGGCCGGGTTACCCGCTATCTCTGTGCCGTGCGGGTTCAGTGCGGAAGGACTGCCGATTGGGATTCAAATACTTGGTAATCACTTTGCGGAGGAAAAGATATTACAGGTCGCCTACAACTTTGAATCAGAGACAGACTTCCACATGAGAAAGCCACCTCTTTTATCTTGAGATATCGATCTTGTCATTCCTATATCTTGTTATTATGTAACACTTTAGCCCTATGAAACAATATGGCAGCCCGCCTGTTCAGGAGGGGAATTCTCGTAAGTTGACGGGGGATTGGAATACTGAAGTGTTGGGTTCCGGAAATTGTTCCAAGTTCACGGTTCTGGGTTCACGGTTTTTCAACCGGGAACTCGAAACTGTGAACTCAGAACTGATTTTTTACCCGTCATTCCATTATTCCACCATTCCGTTCACCCAATGAAAACGCAATCAGTTTTCAAAACGCTAAAATCTTACCTTATTATTTATTCTTTGCCTGAGGATGCTGGAAGGCTTAAATGTGACTACACGTCGGGGGGATAACATTAATTCTGCACCGGTCTGAGGGTTTCTGCCCCGCCTTTCCTTTTTATTCTTGACATTGAATTTACCAAAACCGCTGATGAGCACGCTATCATTATCAGCCAGGGAAGTCTTAATTATTTCTAATAAGGCTTCCATGGCCAGTACGGCTTCAGCCTTGCGAAGCTTGTTTTTTTCATAAATATGATTAACAAGATCAGCTTTAGTCAGGGTCATAAAACTAACCTCCAGGAGTAAACCTATCACTTTGTCGAAAACCAAACAAGACGGCCATCCTTGTAACCTCTACCGGGCAAAGCTTTCCCGGCCCATAAACAGCGCCGCAGGGCCCAGCTCTTCTTCGATGCGTAAAAGCTGGTTATATTTGGCCACACGTTCCGAACGCGAAGGGGCGCCGGTCTTGATCTGCCCCGTATTTAAAGCCACGGACAGATCAGCAATAACCGCATCTTCGGTCTCGCCTGAACGGTGAGAAATAACGGACCGATACCCGGCCCGATCTGCCATCTGAATGGCTTCTATAGTCTCGGTCAGGGTGCCGATCTGATTCAGTTTAATCAATATGGCGTTTGCCACGCCCTCTTGTATCCCCTTAGACAGGATGCCGGTATTGGTGACGAATATATCATCACCTACCAGTTGTATCTTGCCGCCTAACTGGCCGGTGAGTTTCTTCCATCCCTTCCAGTCATCTTCAGACAGACCGTCCTCTATGGAAATAATCGGGTATTTTTTCAGCCAGTCTGCATAAAAACCGATCATCTCATCTGTATTTTTATTCGGCTTTTTCTCGGCGAGCAGCGTATAGGTGCCCTTGTCGTAAAATTCGCTGGCGGCGGCATCCAGAGCAATATATATGTCCTTCCCCGGCTTGTACCCGGCCTTCTCAATCCCTTGCAGGATAACATCCATGGCCTCCTCATTTGACCTTAGGTTTGGCGCAAACCCGCCTTCGTCACCCACGGCCGTCTGATACCCCTTGCCTTTTAAGACCCCTTTCAGGGCATGAAAGGTCTCCACGCCCATGCGCATGGCCTCACTAAAGGAAGAGGCCCCGCAGGGTACGATCATGAACTCCTGGATATCCACGTTATTATCCGCATGAGCTCCGCCATTCAAAATATTCATCATGGGCACCGGCAGTACGCGGGTAGCAACACCGCCAAGATAGCGATAGAGCGGAATCCCTAATTCTTCTGCCGTAGCCTTGGCTACCGCTAAAGATACGGCCAGAATGGCATTGGCGCCCAGCTTACCCTTATTTTTTGTCCCGTCCAGGGCTATCATGTTCTTATCGATAAGCGCCTGCTCGGAAGACTCAAAACCTATCAACGCCGGAGCAATTTTCTCATTGACGTTCTTGACCGCCCTGGAAACGCCTTTACCCATATATTGGGTTTTAATCTTGTCGCGGAGTTCCACGGCCTCTTTTTTGCCGGTCGAGGCCCCGGACGGGACGGCGGCCCGCCCCATATAGCCGGATTCCAAATAAACGTCAACCTCTACAGTCGGGTTGCCCCTGGAATCAAAAATCTGCCTGCCGATTATATTAATGATTTCGCTCACTTATCCTCCATGGCAAAATAAAAAATGAGCAGCCGTTCAGAAAATCTGGGCTAAACATAGCAAAACACAGACACCCTGTCAATACATATATTTAACGACCTAATTGGGCTTCAAGGATATTGTCTTCTCCAAAGGAAGGGCTGTCTTGGGATGAACCTAACAATAAAGCCTTTTATCAGGCAGGTGATAGAACTGGCGGATTTTCTCCATTGGCCATCCTTTCCTTAAGAAACAGGAAAGCGCCTCATCGATAACGATATTCTTTGATATGGTTTGTGAAAACGGATGTTCCTGTTCACATACGAACCGGTAAAGATGTCTGTTTCTCCTGCTTAATCTTTTCTCGAAAGTATGCAGATTTAACCGCTTACCCAGGGCTGGAGAGTTTCTGACACAGGAATAAAGTTTTTCATCACCCAGATGTTCAAATAATAAGACGTTCTCGTAAAAAGACTCGTGCTTGGGATGGACCGCGATACAGAAATCATCAATGCCCGCACTCCTGGCATGAAAATACACGAGCTTGACTAATGCCAGGAAGATAAACATCCCCTTGCCACTCAAATCCTCGTGGACTGCCAGGCCAGAAAGCTCTGCCGCTTTTCTTCCATGATATCTCAAGAAGTCCATCTCAATGTTGTAGATTTCATCCATAGGCAGTCCTAATGGCGAGTCCGGGATAAGAGTAAGGGTCATTATCACTAAGTCATCCTTCTTGGCGATAAACGTCCGGGTGTCAGGGAGTAAATTATAAATCCCTATTCTCATTTCAGAATGGTGCGGTTTAACATATCCTCGTGTTACATAGGCTTTGTAGATAAGATTATATGATTGCTCCAATTCATCCAGAGTATCAACTATCTTGAATTCTATATCCTCGGCACTAACCAGGGATTTTGCCGGGACATCATCGTCTAAGATATCTAATGTTATCATAATACAGCCTCACCTATAATTTTTAATATAAGAGGTCCTTGCAAAACTCAAGAAAACCGTCACCCCCGCCCACCTGCGGCGGATAGACTATAGCGTGGGCCAGAATCTATTGAAAACACTGGATTCTCGCCCGCCCCGCTTGCAGCGGACCATAGGCAGGGTCGGCGTCCTCGTCTCCGCCTGAGGCGGAGGACCTGGGCGGCTTTCGCGGGAATGACGCCAGGAGATTTTTGTAAGAGACTTATACTAATTATAGCAAAAAATATATAAAGTGTGAATTTATTTTAACACTTTTTGTTACAGCAAGAAGATTTATGCCCGAGTAGAACACTATCTCGTAGAAAAATATCCGGGTGGAAGTAACCGGGTGAAGTCGTAGTCGGGATAGCATTTCTGGATGTAGGCCAGTTTATCGTCGTCAATTCCCACGAAGAGATCGGTCTTTTCTACAAAAAAATACCGTATATCCTCCAGGGACATCCTGAGTCCGCCAGTGGGATAGGACTTCCCCCATTCTGATTCATCGCCATTATTAGCCGTGAAGAAAAAGGTATAAAGGTCACAGTCAAAATCCTCCATATTATAGATATCAGCAAATCGTGCATGCGCTGTGCGCAGGTCCATGCGCTCCAAAATGGCCGGCGCATCCTTTACTGATGGGAAATATCTCAACTCTCCGATCGGCTCAAACAAAAGTATATCCTCATAGAAACGGGCATGCTTAGGGTTTACGGCGATACAGATGTCGTCGGTCTGCAGATACTGAGCGTAGGCATAAACCACTTTAAAAAGAAGCATGAAAATATTACTGCACTTAAATTCCTTTGCGGTGACCAGCGAAGAACCCTCGGATACCAGGCGGCCTTTGTTCCTTAACATATCCAGCTCTTTTTTATATATTGCATCGGATGGCAGTCCCAGGGGAGAATCGATAATAAGGGTGGCGGTAGCAACCGCCCTCCCCTCGTATCTGGCGGTAAATACCCGGGTCGAGGGTAATATGTTTTGAATCTTCAGCCTCATTGTCGAAGGATCCGGATCCATGTAACCCAGTTCTACGTATCTATCATGCGCCAGAGAAAAGGCCTCGATCCATTCCTCCCGTGAGGTGGCGGTTTTAATCCGGTAATCAAGGGATTGCCCTACTTCGGTAAGCCGGGACCGCCTCAGTCTTATGGCCCTGCGCCTCTCCGGAAGGTATTTTTTTTCTCTCAGAAGTTCTGCGTTTCTTATTAGCATCAGGCTTAACTTCTCTTGTTTATTTTTTTCGTTAACGTTCTTATCGGCCCTGTTCCAGTTTTGATAAAAACTTCTCATAAGGATACGAAACTCCTCCAATCAACTTTTTTATTAAAATTGCCGATTGAAAAAGCAGAGATTATCTATTACGATCTTGAAACCTGTCCCTCTTCGTTCTGAGAGCATTTTTTTCCTTTAGGGCTCCGATATTTTGTAACTTCATGTGTCGTGCTCAATAATAGAGATGCGTGAGCTGTTTTAAGGTGTACCGGTTTTCTTTGCATTTTTCTCAAAGAGCTTCTTGTGGTATAGTATAAAAGTCACGCGTCTCTTATATAGATAGAGGCGCTTAATCTTAATATTTTTTTCTGAATTTACCGATCGTAAGTAATAATGATATAATCTTAAAAATCCTCAGTAGAAACCGGGCCAATAACAACGTTAGATTGCAGAGGCTTTATGGACGTAGTAGAGGTAAAGGAATTAACCAAGGAATATTACCTGGGCAAGACCTTAATCCATGCCTTACAAGGTATAGACCTTAAGATACAAGAAGGGGAATTCCTCGCAATAGCCGGTCCGTCCGGTAGTGGAAAAACCACTCTGCTTAACCTAATTGGCTGCATAGATTTACCTACCTTGGGAAGTATCAAAATTGATAATACAGATATCAGCGATCTCTCTTCGGACCAATTGGCAGAGCTTAGGGCGGCAAAGATAGGTTTTATATTTCAAAGCTTTAATTTGATCCCGGTCCTTTCAGCATTTGAAAATGTAGAATATCCGCTTTTGAGAAGAAAAATCAAAAAAAATGAAAGAAAAGAAAGAGTAATGAATGCTCTGAAAAACGTAGGCTTGGAGACGTTTGCCAAACATAGGCCGGATGAACTGAGCGGAGGTCAGCGGCAACGGGTGGCTATAGCCAGGGCTCTTGTCTCTGAACCCAAAATCATATTAGCTGATGAGCCTACGGCCAACCTGGACCACCAAACTGGCGCTGCTGTTTTAGAAGTAATGAGAGGGATAAACGAAGAACAAGGGACTATTTTTATTTTTTCTACCCACGATCCTAAAGTAATGTCGCTGGCAAATAGAATTGTACAATTAATGGATGGAAAAATTGTTCCTTGAGGGGGTTGATCTGGTTAATATATGGAACTCTTAAATCTAAAACTGGCCTTTAGAAATGTTTTCAGAAATAAGGTTAGATCACTGATCACACTGGCAGCGATCGCCTTTGGTTGTATTTCCCTGATCATTGCTGGTGGTTTCTTTGAAGATACTTTTTTGCAAATGCGGGAGGGATATATCCATGGTCATCTCGGCCACATTCAGGTCTATGAAAAAGGCTACCTCGAAAAGGGGAACACAAGGCCTTTTGATTATATGATTGAACACCCTGAGAAAGTTAAAGAACTCATCGCCTCTGTTGATCATGTAAAGTTTATTACACCGAGGATAACATTTTCAGGACTTCTCAGTACAGGAGAAAATACGGTTTCTATACTCAGTCAAGGTATTAACCCTGAAGGGGAACAAGCGATCAGCGTCATTGAAACAGTTAAAGGAGCAAACACCGGTGTAGGGATTGAAGCGGGGGAAAACCTTTCACGGGGTGACATGTATGACGTGATTTTAGGCAGGGGTCTGGCAAAAGCTATGGGGTCAAAGGTTGGTAATTTTGTAATACTGGTCTCCAACACCGTAGGCGGTGCACTAAATGCCCTGGATATGAAGGTAAAAGGCGTATTCTTTACCGCCTCAAAAGAGTTTGATGACCATGCCTTGCGAATGCCGATCGCAACAGCTCAAGCTCTCCTTCGTACGGATAAAGTACAAACTTTGGTTGCCCTGTTAGACAAAACCGAAAACACTGACCTCGTGAAGAATCAGCTTGTGAATTTATTTAGAGATGAAGACTTGAATTTGGAACTTAAGCCATGGTATGAAATGGCAGATTTTTATAACAAAACCGTTGAGCTATACAGCAGGCAATTTCTTGTTCTGAAGTTAATAATCGCCGTTATCGTTGTTTTAAGCATCTTCAATACTATTAACATGTCAATATGGGAAAGAACGAGAGAAATTGGCACGATCATGGCCTTGGGCTCCAAACGATATGAAGTCCTAAAACTATTCTTGCTAGAAGGGCTTATTCTGGGCATTCTCGGAGGTCTGATAGGCGTTACTGTCGGAACTGGACTTGGGTACGTGATTTCCCTTATTGGAATCCCGATGCCCCCGCCTCCGGGAGCTACTGTCGGTTGGGTAGCCCACATTAGGGTAGTACCTCAACTGCTTTTTTCTTCGTTCCTTATAGCTCTAATCTCGTCATTGCTTTCCTCGTTCTATCCTGCCTTCAAGGCCTCCAGACTGGTAATAGCTGATGCTTTAAGGCATTTTTAAAAGGATACGCCGTGCCCGGGGCTAGGTAAAATGAAACATCCATGTCGTATAGCAACACAAAAGGCAATGAAAATAGTCCCACCTTTAGTAAAAGGGGTTCCTCCGCAGAATTTGTGGGTCCGTTTTAGGTATTGATAGTGTAACCACTGTAATATGAAGCCATAAAAAAAGC
>OMKS01003301.1_pt1 | contig 12939 bp, 15 predicted proteins | sample 1674721 | NCBI WGS metagenome assembly OMKS01 (sample SAMN06264996, study PRJEB25208) | sediment metagenome | isolation source: hot spring sediment | place: USA: California | collected 2014-09-02 | reverse complement strand
CGGGCGACCAGGCCGTCTTCCTGACAGACCTCCTCCGGCGCCAGCCAGGCGTCGGCGAAGGTCACCAGGTCGGCCATGTCCACCCGACAATCCCCGGTCAGGTCGCCCGGCGGGCAGTTCAGACCGGCCGGACAGACTGCAAACAGACCTGCCAGAACCACCGCGGCGAGCAAAAACCCCCGTTGAGCATGCTTAGTCGTCATGGACACACCGTCTCTCGTATCCGTCGTGTCGCGGCAGGCCGGCACATGGGCACGCGCCATTGCTGCAGCAGGTCCGCGTTCATCACCCCATCGTCGCAATCCCTACACACTGTGCCCCCATAATACGTGCAGTATACCATAAAAAGCACCAGAAGACAACCCTGCCCCACGGATCGCGCACGAAAAGACGAACGTCCGCGATGGGGCGAAGTGGGGCGAACCGACTGCGGCTTTGACCTTGCCAAGGGGCCGATTCGCGGCTAGATTTGGGTGCTGCGTTCAAAGGGGCCGGGTCGATGCCTGACGACGAGGAAGCCAATGCCGGACAAAATGCGGGTGATCAACAGCGGGTTGCGCGAGATGGCCGAATGGCTGCCGGTGGACCGTGTGCCTTGGGTGATCGCCGGTCCCTGCAGCGCGGAGACCCGCGAACAGGTACTGGCCACGGCCCACGGGGTGGCGGCCTGTCCAAACGTCCGGGTCTTTCGGGCCGGACTGTGGAAGCCCCGGACGCGGCCGAACACGTTTGAAGGCGTGGGGCGGGCCGGACTGCCCTGGCTCCAGGCGGTCAAGGAGCAGACCGGCCTGCCGACGACCACGGAGGTGGCCACGGCCAAACACGTCGAGCTGTGCCTGGACCACGGGATCGACATGCTCTGGATCGGCGCCCGGACGACCGTTAATTCGTTCATGGTTCAGGAGATCGCCGAGGCCCTGCGCGGCGTAGACATTCCCGTGCTCGTGAAGAACCCGATCAACGCCGAGTTGGGGCTTTGGATCGGAGCGATCGAACGCCTGTACGGCGCGGGCGTACGGAAGCTGGCGGCCATTCATCGGGGGTTTTCGACCTATACCGAAACCGAGTACCGCAACCGGCCGAACTGGCAGATTCCCATTGAACTGAAACGATCGTTCCCACGTCTGGGACTGATCTGCGATCCGAGCCACATCGCCGGCAGACGCGGCCTCGTGGAGCGGGTGGCCCAGATGGCGCTCGACTTCGGGATTCAGGGGCTGATGATCGAGACGCACATGGCGCCCGATCAGGCCCTCAGCGACGCCGCCCAGCAGGTCACACCGGAAGAATTGAGCGCGATGATCGGCCGACTTTGCGTGCGTGACGCCGAACCGCTCGAAGCCGAGGTGCGATCGCAGATCTTGCGGCTGCGGGCCTGCATCGATCAGGTCGATGCGCGAATCCTGCAGGACTTGGCCGAACGGATGCGATGGGTTCAGGAAATCGGTCGCCTCAAAAAGCAGCACCACATCCCGGTCCTGCAGTTGGATCGGTGGGAGACACTCCTGGAGGATCACGTGGCCCGGGCCCAGGCGGCGGGACTCGATCCGGATTTCGTCAAGACGATCTTCGAGGCCATTCACACGCAGGCCGTCCAGCAGCAACTCTGATCGGCCTCCGCGATCGGGCGACGCCGGATACCCGCTGATGCGGGCACCTCGGTGCTCTTCTCCCAAAGAGCGGCCTGCGCGAGGTGTCTCTCGCCGGGCCTTTCTTGACATCACCGGGTCCGCGGCGATACTGGATACGCTTGGCGGCCCGTCTTGGCCGGCCCATGTGACCTGTAATTCAAGGGGACCACGGAAAGGGACAGAGGCATGTACTTGCTCGGATACGATGCGGGAACCAGTTCGATCAAGGCCACGCTGATGGATGCCCGGACGCAGGCGCCGGTCGCCTCGGCCACGTGTCCGAAGAAGGAAATGCCGATCCTCGCCCCGCAGCCCGGCTGGGCCGAACAGCACCCCGAGGACTGGTGGGAAAACCTGGTCCAGGCGACCGCCGAGATTCTGAACACGTCCGGCATCGACCCGGCCGAGATCAAGGCCATCGGCATCACCTATCAAATGCACGGGCTGGTCTGCGTGGACAAGGCCCGCCGGGTGCTGCGTCCGAGCATTATTTGGTGCGACAGCCGGGCCGTTCCGGTCGGCGCCGCGGCCACCGAAAAGATCGGCCCGCAGCGCTGTCTCGAAACGCTGCTCAACCACCCCGGCAACTTCACCGCCGCCAAGCTCCGCTGGGTCCGCGAGAATGAGCCGGAGGTATATGCAGGAATCGACAAGATCATGCTGCCGGGCGATTACCTGGCGATGCGAATGACCGACCGCGTGGTCACGACCGTATCGGGCCTGTCGGAGGGCATCTTCTGGGACTTCCGTGAGAACGCGCTGTCGCGGCTCGTCCTGGAGGCAATGGACATCGACGCGGCGCTGATCCCCGATACGGTTGACACCTTCGGCGTCCAGGGCGAGCTGGCCGCCGCGGCCGCCAAGGCCCTCGGCCTCAAAGCCGGCACGCCCATCACGTATCGCGCGGGCGACCAGCCCAACAACGCCTTCAGCTTGAACGTGCTCGAGCCGGGCGAGGTCGCCGCCACCGCGGGCACCAGCGGCGTGGTGTACGGCATCGGGCATAAGCCGGCCTACGACACCCACTCGCGGGTCAATACGTTCGCCCACGTCAATCATACGGCCACATCGCCCCGCTTGGGCGTGCTGCTGTGCCTGAATGGGACGGGCATCCTCAACAGTTGGCTCAAGCACAACGTGGCCGCCGGCGGCGACGATTACCCCGAAATGAACGCCGCTGCGGGTGCGGTCCCGGTCGGGGCTGAGGGGCTGCGGATCCTGCCGTTCGGCAACGGCGCCGAGCGTATGCTGGCCAACCGCAATATCGGGGCGTCCCTGCACGGGCTCAACTTCAACGTGCACACCCGGGCGCACGTGCTCCGCGCCGCCCAGGAGGGTATCGTCTTTGCCCTGAACTACGGCCTGGACATCATGCGGCAGATGGGCGTGCGGGTGCGGACCGTTCGGGCGGGCAAGGCCAATATGTTCCTGTCGCCCCTGTTCGCCTCGGCCTTTGCGACGGTGACCGGTTCGACCGTGGAGCTGTATAATACCGACGGCTCACAGGGCGCCGCGCGCGGCGCCGGCCTCGGCGCGGGGATCTACGCCTCGCCGACCGAGGCGTTCACCGGACTCAAGAAACTCGACACCGTTGAGCCCGACGCCGCCACAACCGAAACGTACGCGGACGCCTATGACGTCTGGAAATCCACGCTCGAGGACGTATCGGGCTAACAAACATCGTGACTCTCGTGTCCGATCAGCCCCGAAGAGCCTTGATTCCTCCGACAGGAGTTGTGTAGAATGACACCTATGGGAGACATGTCAAAACAGTGCGATACGCCTCAGCAGGTGCCGCCGCCTTTGCTGTTGTCGGCGATTGTTTGTGATTCGGTTATTGTGGATGCGTTCACGGGAAAGGCAACCGTCGTTGGAGTCTTCTCGACGATCAATGCCCGCCGGTATCCCGCTCGGCATCACAGCCTGAGTGTCTTCTGCGAAATGACGGGGGGGCGCGGAACAATCTCCGTCATGGCTCGGCTCATCGACCTTCAAGACGAAGAAAAGGCCCTGGTCGAGCAACGCATTGGTGTCGAATTTGCCGATCCCCTCATCGTGAACAGTGTGATCCTCAATTTCAGAGGTATCCCATTGCCACATCCCGGGGAATACCGATTCCAGATCTATGCAGGAAGTGAATACTGTGGCGAAAGGCGGATCATCTGTCGGAAGATAGAAGAGCCTGGAGGCAATCAGAATGGATAAGCCCTTCCAAGAAACAATCGCCACCGCAGAGGAGGCCTCCGTCGGAGAAGTCTGTCTTGGTTTCACGGAAGAGGCGCCGGATACATCTGGAACAACTGCGACCGACCTCCGAGAAGTCCGGCACCTCTGCAGCGACATCCCTTTGCGATGGCGCCAGCGCCAGTGGCATCTCCCTCGAATTCCGGTTGCACCCACGGAAGATGCAAACTTCACATCGATGGCGATGGACCTGTCTGAAGAGGCATTTGGACAGATTTGGAATAATCCCAGCGACGACATATGGGACCGTCTGTGATGTTTCTCTACCGGCAGAAAGACATCATTCTCATCCCCTTCCCCTTTTCCGACGGAGCAACAACAAAGAGACGCCCCGTTCTCATTGTCTCGTGTGATTCCATCAATCAAAACGCTCATGCCCCAGACTTCGTAGGAATGATGGTTACGACATCGACAAGGCCCAGCCCCTACCGGGTCGAGCTATCGGTCGGCAGTTTGGCTGAGGGCAGCCTACCCGATCAGTCCTCCATTCGCTGTGACAAGATCGCCTCAATTCTGAAGGACAAAGCCATAAAGAAGTTGGCCACCACGAACGACGCCACGTTCAAGGCGGTGCTGAAAGGGCTGGACGACGTTATCGGGCGCTCACCTGAGCAAGTAGGACCGTGACTTCAGTAACGCTCCCTGTTGGCATCTCTGCTTGCCCGAGCGGGTCGGGCTGTCGAGCACCTGCGTCAGAACTGTCGCAGGAAGCGCAGGTCGTTCTCGAAGAGCAGGCGGATGTCGTGGATGCCGTACTTCTTCATGGCCAGCCGCTCGATGCCGAAGCCAAAGGCCCAGCCAGTGTAGCGTTCGCTGTCGATGCCCACGGCGTCGAACACGTTCGGATCGACCATACCGCAGCCGCCGATCTCCATCCAACTCTCGCCGTCGGCCTGGTCGCCCCAGAGGATGTCCACCTCGCAACTGGGCTCGGTGAACGGGAAGAAGCTCGGCCGAAAACGCCACCGCGTGTCCGGTCCGAAGAACGTGTGGATGAACTGGTCGATGCTGGACCGCAGGTCGATCATCGTGACCCCCTCATCCACGACCAGGGCCTCGAGCTGGTGGAACATGAACATGTGCGTCGCGTCCACGGTGTCCGGCCGATAGACCCGGCCCGGAGCGACCACGCGGATCGGCGGCGTGTGTGATTCCATGACGCGGATCTGGATCGTGCTGGTCTGGCTGCGCAGGAGCCGACGGTCGTCGATGTAGAAATTGTCGCTCGGCTCGCGGGCCGGATGCTCGGGCGGAATGTTCAGCGCGATGAAGTTGTGCCACTCGTCCTCGACCTCGGGCCCGTAGGACACGCCGAATCCCATGCGGCCGAAGATCTCCAGCAGCTCGCTGATCGTCTGCGTGATCACGTGGCGCCGGCCCAGCTCGAAAGGCCGACCGGGCAAGGTCACATCGACAAGCGGCTCGGCCTTCTTTTTCCGCCCCTCGCCCAGGGACTCCTTGCGCTGGTCGAAGGCCGCGGTGACCTCCTGCTTGATGCGATTGGCCAGTTGGCCCCCCTGTCGTCGCTGATCGGGGGCAAGCTGCCCGATGCGGCTGAGCATCTCCGTAACGCGGCCCTTGCGGCCCAGATACTTGATGCGGAACTGCTCCAGGGCCTCGGCCGAATCGACCTGATCCAGCTCGGCGTGAGCCTCGCGGCCGATCTGTTCGAATTCGTTCAGCATACCCGGCCCCATGATCGGGCGGCTACAGGGCGGCCTTGGCCCGCTCGACGACCGCGTCGAATCCCGCCGGGTCGGCGATGGCGATTTCGCTGAGCATCTTCCGGTTCAGACCGATGCCGGCCTTCTTGCAGGCGTTGACAAACTCGCTGTAGCGCAGGCCCCGCATGCGGCAGGCGGCGTTGAGACGCACCACCCACAGTCCGCGGAACTGCCGCTTGCGCTGCTTGCGGCCGATGCGGGCGTTGACGCCGGCGCGGGTGCGTGCCTCCTTGGCCAGCCGAATCTGGCGGCTCTGCGGCCCGCGATGCCCCTTGACGTCCTTGAGAACTCGCTTCTTCGCCCGGCGACGGGCGGCACCCTTACGTACTCGTGGCATATCAGCTTTCCTTTCCGCTCTGCAGGGCCCGCTACGGCAGCCGATGAAGCCGGGAAGCGGGCGGCGATTCAGCTTCGGGGGCGCTAGGCCCCCAGAAGCCTCTTGATCTTCGCAACGTTGGCCCCTTTGACCAGCGTGGAGCTGGCCAGGCGACGACGACGCTTGGCGTTTTTCGTGCTCATCAGGTGGCTGGCCCCGGAGCGATACCGCCGGACCTTGCCGCTGCCCGTGACCTTGACGCGTTTTGCTAAACCCTTATGGGTCTTCTGCTTAGACATCATACGTTCCTTGTGAACCGCAGGCAATTCTTCCACCGAAAAGCCAGGAAGAGGGGAACTGTACACAAACCGCCCCCCCGCGTCAATGAAAAAGGCGTGTTTTTACGACACGCCTTGTGTGCTATGCTCAACATGTGCCACGCCACCGTACATCCAAGAATCGGTGGCGCCTTTTGCCGCTGGGCCCCTTACCGCCGCCGGGAGGCGACCAGGCCAAACCCCAGCACCGCAAGCCCCAACGCCCCCGGCACGGGGATAATCACCGTCGTGTCGGGCACCAGCAGATGACCCTGCAAAGACCCGTTGGCCGGTGCAGCGTGCGGATCATCAGCGGTGAAACCGGCGTTCCAGATACCAACGTCTTGCCCGCCCTTGGCGTAAAAGTCACCCCATACGGGCACCCGGTCGCTGACGAATTCAACCGTATACGCCAGCGATGCGTCATCCTCGAACTTGATGGCCCATAACGCACTTGGCAGCCCCGGATTGGCGTTCTCGTTTGCTGGGTCAGCCCATTCCGGCTGGTTGTCGGCCAATGTGCCCTGGAGCACATCCAGGATGTTGTTCGCCGTGAAAGTGGGAGAAACCTCAATCGTCAGATGGCTGACTTCCGGGTCGTCGGCCACCGTCAACTGGTACCAATAGGTGAACGTACCGTTACCGTTGGCCGTCACCGCCCACTCCAACACTGTCCCGTCGGCGAGCCAAGCGCTGCCCGGCGTGCCCGTGATACCATCCCCGCTCCATGATAGTGACCCCGTATACGTCGGCGCAGCCACCACCGCCGCGGCCAACATCCCCACCATGAGTGCAAACGCTGCGCTTTTCATCGTACCCTCCCCTTGGGTTCGCCCCAAGGATCCTGACCCTAAACATGTTTTCTCCCGGTCGTCCCCCTTCCTGAAGCGCACACCACACCTTAACTCGAAAACGGGGACCACCTCCAATAGTAGGCAGTATACGCAGAAGACACCAAGAAAGGCAAGAATAAAACACGAATTCTCACGCGCCTCTCGGCAGCGCCTTTGCCCGGAACCGCCCTTCAGACCGCCCCCCTTCCCAGACTATCGGACCTTCCGCACCCTTCCCCGCATCGATCCGGACCAATGGGCAGACCCCGAAAACCCCGATTCAGAAGGCGCCAGGGGCGATTCCGAGTTCCCATGGGCGACCAAGGCCATCTAATTTCAGATAGACTTATGCCCCCCGGAATTGTGATGACTCCACCTGCGTCTGATGGCCCCGACATCTGTCAAAGGCCCATGCATCGGCCACAATTCTAATGCTGCTTGTTCGGCGCCAGGACCATGTTCATCCGGCGGCCCATGCGACGCACCGGGCTTTCGACGTGGCAGTACGGGGCGAGTTCCTCCGAAATATGCGTCATCATCTCAAGCCCATGATCCAGGTGGATCATCTCCCGCCCCCGGAACAACATCGTGATTTGAACCTTGTGCCCCTTCTCCAAGAACTTGACGGCGCGGTTCATCTTGATCTGCCGGTCATGCGCGTCGATCTTCGGGCGCAGCCGGATCTCCTTGAGCGTGACGGAATGCTGCTTCTTGATGTTCTGTTTCTGTTTGCGTTTCTGCTCGTACAGCCACTTGCCGTAATCCATGATCCGGCACACGGGCGGTTCCGAGTTCGGCGCCACTTCCACCAGATCCAGGTTCGCCTCACGGGCCCGTTCGAGGGCTTCCGGGCAGTCGACGACGCCGACCTGCTGGTTATCCTGGTCGACCAGCCGAACCTGCTTGGCCCGAATCTGTTCATTGACGCGTAGTCTTTGCTTGCTGATGGCTTGTTACCTTTCCTTTTATGAACCTGTATCAACCGCCGGCCCTCGCCGAACGGCTCTCTCAATCCCGACGGGGCCCGCGCAACGCGGCGAGCCCTATTCCAGTGCTTTGGTGGCGATCTTCTCTTTCGCCGCGGCCACGAAGGCGCCCGCCGTCATCGTCTGGGTGGCCTTGCTCCCCCGCATCCGCACGCCCACACTCCTGGATTCGGCCTCTTTTGGACCGACGACCAACATGTAAGGCACGCGATCCCCGTGACACCGGGCGATCTTGGCGCCGATCTTCTCATCGCCGCGGTCCAACTCAGCCCGCAACCCGGCCTGCTGCAAGACCGTCAGCACCTCCTGGCCGTAGTCCAGCGTCTTCTCACTGATCGGCAGCACGCGCACCTGCTCCGGAGCCAGCCACAGGGGCATGTTCCCCCCATAGTGCTCGATCAGGATTCCCAGAAACCGCTCCAGCGACCCCAGCACCGCCCGATGGATCATCACCGGCGGCTTTTCCGTGTTGTCCTTGTCGGTGAAGACCAGCTCGAACCGCTGCGGCATGGAGAAATCCAACTGGATCGTGCCCAACTGCCAGGTCCGCCCGAGGCAGTCGGCAATGTGGAAGTCGATCTTCGGTCCATAGAACGCACCGTCGCCTTCGTTGACCTGATAGGCCAGCCCCTTGTGCTCCAGGGCCCCGGCCAGCGACCGGGTGGCCACCTCCCACATCTCATCCGAGCCGATATGTTTTTCGGGCTTGGTCGACAGCTCGATATGATACTCCTCGAACCCGAACGCGCGGTAGATCTCCTGCACCAGATCAATCACGCCGATCACCTCCGGCTCGATCTGTTCGGGGGTGCAGAAAATGTGCGCATCATCCTGGGTGAACTGCCGCACCCGGATCAGCCCGTGCATCTGCCCGCTGGCCTCGTAGCGATGCACCAGCCCCAGTTCGGCGACCCGCATGGGAAACTCGCGATACGAGTGCTTGCGCGTCTTGTACACCAACAGGCCACCCGGACAGTTCATGGGCTTGACCGCGTAGGTCGTGTTGTCGACCACGGTGAAGTACATATTCTCTTTGTAGTTGTCCCAGTGCCCGCTGCGATGCCAGAGCGACTCGTTCAGCAGGATGGGCGTCTTGATCTCCTGGTAGCCGTGACGGCGGTGGACCTCGCGCCAGAAATCCACGATCTCGTTCCAGACGATCATGCCCTTGGGGTGCAGAAAGGCGAATCCCGGCCCCTCTTCATGAAAACTGAACAAATCGAGCTGGCGGCCCAGAACGCGGTGGTCACGTTTGCGGGCCTCCTCCAGGCGGTCCAGGTAGGCCCGCAATTCCTTGCCGGTGGGCCAGGTTGTGCCGTACACCCGCTGGAGCATCTTCTGGCTGGCGTCGCCATGCCAGTAGGCCCCGGCCACGCTGAGCACCTTGAAGGCGCCGATCCGACCGGTGCTGGGCACATGGGGCCCGCGGCACAGGTCCTCGAAGCCGTCCCCGTGCCGGTAGAAACTGATAATCTCGCCGTCGGCCCGCTGGATGTTGTCGGTCTTGTAGGGGTCGCCCGAGACCCGTTCAAGGGCCTCTTGACGGGTCATCTCGATCCGCGTGATGGGCACATCCTCCTTGACGATGCGGTCCATCTCGGCCTCGATCCGCTCAAAATCCTCCGGCCGAATCGGCTCGTCCAGGTCGATGTCATAAAAGAAGCCGTCCCGAACGGTGGGCCCGTAAACCAGTCTGGCGGCGGGCCACAGACGGCAGATCGCCTCGGCCATGACGTGGGCGGCCGTGTGACGCATTACCTCCAGACCCTCGGGATCCTTGCCCGTCAGAACGGTCAATGGCGCCGCGCCCGCCACGGGCGTGGACACATCAACCAGCCGGTCGTCAAGACGTGCGGCCACGGCGGCCTTGGCCAACTGCGGCCCGATCTGCTCGGTGATCGCGCGGATGGTGGTGCCGTCCGGTACCTCCAGTGTCCGGCCGTCGGGAAGTCGAACTTCAGCCATCTAGCTTACCAGCCCCGCGTTCCATGCCGTTATCCTGCCTTTCGAGAACACCCCACTGTGTCCGTTGCAGTATATTCCGACCGCAAAACCTGTCAAGAAAGCAGGTTCAAGATTTCGCCCGGCCGCTCGACAATCGTCTCCACCCCAAGCCGGGCCAAGGCCGGGCGTCCCCGAAAGCCCCACGCCGCGCCCACGAAACGCACACCCGCGTTTTCGGCCGTTTCATAGTCGATCTCGCTGTCGCCGATGAACAGGGCCTGGTCCGAGCCGATGCCGAACGTATCGAGCACCCGTCGCGTGCCCGTCGGATCGGGCTTCACGGGGACCTGAGGCCCGACACCCACAATGGCATCGAACAGTCCGTCCGCAAAGTAGTGACCCATCACCTTTTCGGCCTGGGGCTGGTCCTTGTTCGTCACCACCGCGACTCGAATCCCACGGCGATGCAACTCGGCCAGAGCCTCTTGCACCCCTTCGTACACGCGACTGCGATCCATGCAGTGCGCCTCGTAATAGGGCATCATCACCTCGATCAGCCGACCGTGCAGGTCCTGATGGTCGGGCCCCAGCGCGCGACTGGCGAAGATATCCACCCCGTTGCCGATCATCCGGCGGCACACCTCGGCCGGATGCTCCGGCAGACCCAGCCGGCGCAATCCGTAGTTCATCGCCGCCGTCAGGTCGTCCAGCGTGTCCACCAGCGTGCCATCCAGATCGAACAATATCGCCCGGTACCGCAAATTCACGTCCCTTTGTCCATACGATCCACATAGTTCCTCGCCTCCCCACGGCTCCAGCACGGCCATATCCCGCACTGGCGGTGGGACGGGGCAATGGGGCGGCTATCCGCCGATTTTGCCTTGCCTTGGACCGCGCCGGCGCTTATACTGGTTTTAGAGCATAACAGCATTTCCCGAAGGAGCAATGCCATGAACGTTTGTCTGGTCCTCAAGAAAAAGGGTGGGGCCCGCAAACCGTTTACCCTTCCGGACTCGGTTACCGTCATCGGGCGGCGCCAGGAGTGCGATTTGTGCATCCCGCTGATGGTGGTCTCCCGGCGTCATTGCCAGATCAACCTGGACGAGGGCAAGCTGAGGATCCGCGACTTGGGCTCGCGAAACGGTACGTACGTGAACGGCCAGCGGGTCGAGGAGACGGAGTTGTCGCCCGGCGATGAAATCCGGATTGGACCGCTGCAGTTCTCCGTGCAGATTGATGGTGTGCCCGCGGACGATTCGGATATCCTGTCGCCCCCCACGCACATCGCCGAAGCCGAGCAGGGAGCCTCGGAGGTCCAGGAGGTCGGCGTGGCCGCTGATGCTCAGGATAAGGACGATCCCTTCGCGGATTTGGATGATTTGGACGACCTCGACGAGTTGATTAACCTCGACGACATGGACAGCGCTATCGACACGATGCGCGACTCGATGGGCGACGTATCCCAGAAGGCCCAGGAAGACGAACAACGGCCCATTTGAAGCATTGTGACCCCGGCGATGACTCCGCCGGGCGCCACCCCGACCCGCTCAAGGACCGTCGGCGGGTGAGGCTGTCGCAACCACGTTGACTCGTTTGATTTCGCCCCTCGACCACCTGTTCGGTTATACTCAACCCCATGGCGAAAGACCTGACCGGCATGCCGTTTGAACAGATCGAAGCCTTTGTGAGCGAACTCGGGGGCAAGCCATACTACGCGCAATACCTGTTCGCCGCCATTCATGCCAAGGGCGTGGACGATGTCGCGCAGGTCACGCCCTTGCCGAAGGCCTTTCGCGGCACGCTGGCCGAGCGTGGCTATCGCATCGAGCGGCTGCATCCGGTCGAGCATCACACCGACCCGGATGGCACCGCCAAGCTCGTCTTCGACGTGGGCGACGGCCAACGGATTGAATCGGTAGTGCTCACCGACGGCGATCGGCGGACCCTGTGCCTGTCGTGCCAGGTGGGCTGCCGGATGGCGTGTCGCTTCTGCGCGACCGGCAAGCTGGGATTCGCCCGATCCCTGGGCGCCGGAGCCATCGTCGAACAGGTCTACCAGGCCGCGGCGCGGTGCGGCAGGATTCACAACGTGGTCTACATGGGCATGGGCGAGCCCTTCGACAATACACAGGCGGTGCTGGATTCGATCCGTATCCTGAACCATCCGCTGGGGCTGGGCCTGGGTCAGCGGCACATTACCCTCAGCACGTGCGGTCTGCCCGAGGCCATCCGCCGGTTTGCCCAACTGTGCTGGCAGGTCCGCCTGGCCATCTCGCTGCACGCCCCGGACGATGCGTTGCGCCGTCGGCTCATGCCGGTGGCGGGCAAGGTCCCCCTGGCCGAGTTGCTTGAAGCCGTGCGCGAGTACCAACGTATCACGCATCGCCGCGTCACGTTCGAATACTGCCTGATGCGGGATGTGAACGATAGCCCGGCCCAGGCCCGCGACACGGCCAACCTTCTGCACGAACTGAACGCCGCCGTCAACCTCATCGAATTCAATCCGCATCCCGGCTGTGGCTACAAGCCGAGCGACCGCGACCGGATGCACCGCTTTCGCGATGTGCTGGGTCGCACGGGGATTGAGACGGTCATCCGCTACCGCCGGGGACGAAGCATCAAGGCCGCCTGCGGCCAACTCGGCGCGGCCTGGCTGACCGACGGCGCGAGCCATGGCAATTCGGCGTCACCACGCGACCAGGCATCCGATCCATGACGAACCCCCAGGCGGGCAAGGCGGGCTTTGCCTACGCGGTGTTCATTATACACACGCCATGCCACCCGGCTCCCCAAAGGGGCGACACCGTCGTCGTCATTACGAGCGACGTGGTGCGGCGCGCAGCGAAGCACCGCGGACCGAGGAATCTGTTCTTCCGCGTCGCGCAGCGACACCACTGATGCTGTTGCGGCTCCGTATCGGGTGCCTTGTGGAAGCGCTGTTCGA
>OMKS01003300.1_pt1 | contig 12949 bp, 11 predicted proteins | sample 1674721 | NCBI WGS metagenome assembly OMKS01 (sample SAMN06264996, study PRJEB25208) | sediment metagenome | isolation source: hot spring sediment | place: USA: California | collected 2014-09-02 | reverse complement strand
AAATATATCTGCCTGTTTAATGAGGATTGTGCTTTTAACGTTTATTTCTGTCATATACCTTACCGGTTCACTTTCGGGGCAAAATGTGGTTGTTAATGAAATTATGGCATCCAATGCGACTATCCTTGCAGACGAAGACGGGGATTATTCAGACTGGATTGAATTGTATAATCCATCTGATAATCCGGTTGATATTACAGGATACGGATTATCAGACAATAGTGGCAAACCTTTTAAATGGATTTTTCCCGAAACAGTTATCAATCCCAAAGAATTCCTGATCGTATTTGCATCCGGGAAAGACAGAAAAGAAACCTGCCATACCGGTTTCAAAATTGATAAAGAGGGTGAACCCGTCCTGTTAACTAAAGCCAATGGTATTTTGGTGGATTTTGTTGCCCCCTCACCCATTCCCACGGACATTTCATGGGGACGTCAACCGGACGGCACCGGTAACTGGTATTATTTTCAAAAACCTACACCCGGTTCGCCCAATGATGAACAAGCCTTTACGGGAATGTCTCCTGAACCCAGATTTTCTACTCCGGGAGGATTTTATGGCAGTGAACAATCCATACAATTCTCAGTGACCGAATCCGGGGTGACTGTTTACTACACCACCGACGGCTCCGTTCCCGACGCCACGTCTGCCATCTATTCTTCTCCTATAACAATAAACCATACAACAGTTCTCAGAGCCCGCGCACTTGTTCCCGGCAGGATTCCGGGAAAGACCATCACCCAAACTTATCTGATAAACGAGTCCACTGAACTTCCTGTCATATCTCTCAGCACCAATCCTGAAAATCTTTGGGATGATAAAATCGGGATTTATGTAGCCGGGACAAACGGTATATCGGGATATTGCAGCAACGAACCCCGTAACTGGAATCAAAACTGGGAACGTCCGGCGACTCTTGAGTTATTTGAACCGGATGGTCGACAGGCATTTAATGTGGATATCAGCATTAAGATTTCCGGAGGTTGTACACGCCTATATCCGGCAAAATCACTGGAAGTTTATACCCGGAATGAATTTGGAGACAAAGAAATTAATTACCGGATTTTTCCTGAGAAAACGCTGAATGTATACAATAATCTTGTCATTCGAACCGGTGGACAGGACTGGTATCGTTCATCTTTTCGTGATGGCATGATTCAGACACTTGTAAAAGACAGGACAGATTTGGACTGTCAGGCTTTCAGGCCTGCTGTTCTTTATATTAACGGAGAATATTGGGGAATTCACAACCTCAGAGAAAAGAAAAACGAACATTATCTTGCAGCAAATCACGGACTGGAGGATCCGGATGCCATTGATATCCTTTCAGGAAGATATACAGTTGTTCAGGGTTCCGCCGATCACTACAAAGCCATGCTGAATTACATCGGGACCCATGATCTGACACAGGACACACACTACGATTACATAAAAACACAAATGGATGTTAACCAGTTCACAGATTATATGATTACGGAAATTTATTGCGCCAATATTGACTGGCCTGGAGGTAACATCCGCTTTTGGCGTCCCCAATCCGATGGGGGAAAATGGCAGTGGATTCTCTTTGATACTGACCTGAGTTTTGGTGCACATCCCAACGGACAGTACAACTCAAACTCCCTTGAAAACGCACTGAAAGAAGGGGGAACGGGCTGGCCCAATCCGGACTGGTCCACCTTCCTGCTTAGAAGTCTGCTGAAGAATGAATCTTTTCGTAATGAATTCATCCAACGCCTTAGTGTCCATATGGCCACAACCTTTCATCATGAACGGGTTATTCCTGTTATTGACAGCCTGAAAGCAATTATCGAATCGGAAGTCCCCCGCCACCTAGAACGCTGGCCTATGTCCTTTTCTCTGGGTAATACCTGGGAAGAACATATTGATATTATGCGTTCATTTTCCCAATTAAGACCGGCATATATGCGCTCACATTTGAGACAACGGTTCGGGTTCGGTGCCTATGCCAATTTTAACATGTTTATTAATTCTCCGGATGGCGGTTATGTTGAAGTTCATGGTTTAAATGTCCATGACTCTCTTACCCTTTTTCGCTTTGCCGGAGACATTCCCATCCGTTGCCGGGCAGTCTCTAAACCGGGATACCGTTTTACAGGATGGCGTGGTGCTGTGGAAACAAGTGATGATTCCATTGTTTTTACATTTGGCGATATTAAAAGTCTTACAGCCACTTTCAGTAAAATCACAGCCCTTTCGCCGGACATTCAAACCAAAACTTTTAAACTTGAACCTGTCTACCCCAATCCCTTCAATCCACAGACATACATTAACTACACCCTTCCTGTGGATACATATGTGAGCGTCTCTGTTTGCAATATTAAAGGGCAGGTCGTTGAAACCCTGGTTCATGAATTTCAACAGAGCGGGGATTATTCATTTCAATGGAATGCTTCATCATTTTCTTCCGGAATTTATTTTATTACAATGCAGGCAGGCGAATACCACTCCGTGAAGAAAGCACTATTAATCCGATAAAAATATATTTCAGAATGGTCTGCTTATAAATCCTTCAGTTCGAAAAAATTGTCAATAAGAATATCCGGTTGTGCCGCTGCCAGTTCATGTTTATCCCGGACCCGGCTAATGGCAACGGAATTGAACCCATGGTATCGGGCGCTTTCAATATCCCGGCGGGTATCTCCAAAAACCGTTATATTCTCCGGAGTAAAATTGGTTTGGAAATGAGAGGAAGCTTTTTTCACAGCCTGAATGACCAATTCATTTCTCTCTTCTGCGTCTTCCCCAAATCCTCCGGTAGGAAAGTAAGACGCAAGTCCGTACCGATCCAGCTTGATGTAAGCTGTTGTATGAAAATTCCCGGTTACAAGTCCGATTTTTATTTGAGGATTCCGAGAAATATTTTCTAAGTAATCCAAAACCCCGGGGATGATAAAACCATCCGTAGAGCGGGGAAATTCATCTTTCATTCTTTGAATAAACAGTTCCCTGATTCTTTCATAATATCCGTCTGCAGGTGGCAGGTCACTTAAACGAAGCATTTCACGAATAATAAAGGTATCCGTCCTTCCCAGAAATATCCCTTTTGGAAAAACCACCGGAATGCCCGTAACCATTTCTATACTTTCGGCAAAGACCCGTGAAGGTGTTTTTCCGGCATGGATGAGCGTACCGTCTATATCAAAAAGATAGAGTTTAGGACCCAAGTTTCACTCCGGAAATCAGCCCTCTTTCCACTTCCTTCCATTTATCTTCCCCAAATAATCGCCTTACCAGCGTGAGGGCAAATTCCATGGCGGCCCCGGCACTACGTCCGGTTATAACAGTGCCCTCGTCAACAACCGCCTGCTCCAGAAGGGGCGAACGGTTTATATACTGTTTCTGTGAGGGGTGGATTGTTATTGGTTTTCCCCGGGTAACGCCAGTCTGGTCCAGAATCCTGGGGGCAGCACATACAGCGGCGATATCTTTCCCTTTGTTGCAATGATTATGAACTATTTTTACTATCCGGTCATCTGCAAGAAGGTTTTCAACACCTTTTCCGCCCCCCGGAAAAACTATCATGGTCCATTCCTTGTTCAACACATCATCCAAAAGCACATCTGCTTCAATACGGATACCGTGTGAACCCGTTACATACCTTCCTGTCAGTCCGGCACTGACGGCTTCTGCCCCGGCCCGCCGTAGAATATCAATGATGGTTACGGCTTCAATTTCCTCAAAACCTTCCGCCAGTGGAATTAGCACTTTTACGGTATCCATAATGCCTCCCTTAATTCTATCTTTCCTGCAGGGTATAATTCTTTGTAAAAAAGATAACAGAATTGTAAACTATTCACAAGTCCTGACTAATATAAACAGATACTGAAAAGCGGGAGTTCCCCATGAACTCTGGAAAAAACAAAATCCTGTTCTTTCTATTACTCCTCTTTATAGGCAGGAGCCTTTTTGCCGGCGGGGCCTCACCTGCCGAAGTCAATGCCGCTCACTGGGGATTATGGACTCTGGTCCCCCCGCTTTTGGCCATTATACTGGCTTTTATAACCCGTAATGTTATCCTTTCACTTTTTATCGGTATTTATTCCGGTTCTTTTATACTCCTCCTGAACACGGATGGTTTTTTAAATGCTGTATGGAAAGGTTTTATTCGTCTGACCTTTGAAATGCAGGCAAGTTTATCTTCCTCATGGAATGCAGGGATTGTTCTTCAAACACTGGCCATTGGCGGACTCATCGGGGTTATATCCAGAATTGGCGGGGCTAAGGCCATAGCCGAAGCCCTTTCCAGGCGGGCCAAATCGCCACGCTCAGCTCAATTGTATACATGGTGTATGGGACTCTTTATCTTTTTTGATGATTATGCCAATTCATTAACCGTAGGACCGATTATGCGTCCGGTTACAGATAAAATGCGGATTTCCCGTGAAAAACTGGCCTTTATTATTGACGCAACTGCAGCACCTATTGCCGGAATTGCCCTGATTTCAACATGGATCGGATATGAACTGGGACTTATCAATGAAGGGTACACAGCCCTTGGCCTGAATGAAAATATTTACGGAATGTTTATCAGAACAATTCCATACCGGTTTTATAACATTTTTATATTGGTCTTCATAGTCCTTGGTATCTGGATGCTTCGTGAATTCGGACCCATGTATAAGGCTGAAAAACGGACACGGACTACGGGAGATGTTCATGGTACGGCGGCCCAGCCTATGATAGACACAGATGCCCGGGCTGTCCAGCCAAGAAAGGGTATTCCCCTTAAAGTATCCAATGCGGTTGTTCCGATTCTGACCTTGATTATTACGGCATTTTTAGGATTATATTACAATGGACTCACAACTATATTATCCGGTGATAATCTTTCACTTGCAGAGCAGATCCGTACGGCACCCCTGTCATTTATAGCCATTCGGGAGGCTTTTAGTGCATCCGATGCCAGCATTGTGCTTCTGCAGGCGGCCCTTCTTGCCGGTATTGTGGCCATGTTTATGGGCGTTTCTGGAAGAATAATCACGTGGATTGAAGCCGTGGAAACCTGGATTCAGGGTGCAAAAGCACTTATAATCACTGTTATTATCCTTGTCCTGGCATGGTCTCTCAGCGGCATCGTGAATGAATTGGGAACTGCCGTCTATCTGGTTTCTATCCTATCCGATACAGTACCGGCTTTTCTTCTTTCATCGTTGATTTTTCTTCTGGGCGCATCCATATCCTTTGCTACCGGAACATCTTTTGGTACCATGGGAATTCTTATGCCTCTTGCGATTCCACTGGCTTATGCCATGGATCCCTCCCGGGGATTTATGGCCATGAGTATTGGGGCGGTATTGACAGGTGCTATCTTCGGTGACCATTGTTCACCCATATCGGATACAACAATTTTATCATCCATGGGAGCGGCCTGTGACCACATTGACCATACGCGCACTCAACTGGCCTATGCCGTTCCGGTGGCTGTAATTGCAGTTCTTTTCGGTTATATACCTGCCGGCTTGGGCTGCCCTGTCTGGATAACACTGCTGCTGGGCATTGCCGTGGTTGCTATACTTATCCGGTTATTCGGAAAAAAGGTCTGAGATGTGGGACTCAAGATTTAAGATTTAAGACTTCAGATTTAAGATTTAAGACTTCAGATTTAAGATTTAAGATGTTTCGTATCTGTGATATGTATGTTAAGAATTAATTAGGTTGTATGTAATAATGTGCAAATTGAAAAAGTTTTTACCTTTTTCAATACTTAATTACACGGTGAAAATGTATTTATTAGAAGATTTTCCCGATAATTACTACAATAAATTTTATCACAAAATAGATTACACCAATAATAAGTCCGAGGAAGAATAATATAACCTTAAATGCCCAATGGGCAAGCAGGAGTCCGAAATCCGCCAGTATCGTTATTCCAGTGACATTCACCAGGCCTAAAAGCACCAAAGAGATTGCAAAAAACACAAGGGTTATTAACATCCCAATCATAACTCTCAATATTGCATGGGGGAAAACCGTTTTAAAGCGGCAAGCAAGTCGATCGGACTTGTCAATGCTCCAGAATCCAAGTGTCAGAAAGAGAAAAACCTGAGCCCATGCATGATATTTATAGAGGAAATGATCTGGCCGGTTAATAAAGGAAGCATAATCCAAAACAGGATTAACATCTTTAAACCAGGTATACACCAGAAAACTTCCCAAAAAGAGGGACAGAAATCCGGCAATTCGTACACCCAGACTGTAATGATCTTTGATTTTTTCACTGACGGCATAAAAGGCATCATTTACTTTATCACGAATTTCATAGACATCAATACTGCTTGCTTTTTTCAGTTGCCGGTATGCCCGCGTGGTAAAGAGGAAGCGACCAGCCCGTACGCCTGTTTTCCAATCTTTATAAGCTACTTCATATACGGGACTCAGACCCGGGATAATTACATATTCACTGCCGGTAAAAGCCATCGTATAGTCTTTACCTTTGAACGAATATTTCAATTCCCAGGTATCAATACAATCAATATCAAGCCGTTGAAATTTCAGAACACGTGTATCTGACCCTTCCTGTAATGCTTCCTTTAAATATTTATCAATAAAAGGATTCAGATGGTGTCCTTCCGGCAGAACACCCTGTTTAATTGAATCTTCCGTAATACTCATGAGATTATACGATTCATAATCCGAATAATTGTCAAGAAATTCGGGAAAAGCTTTATAGATATTTTCATGTACTATACATGTGTTCTTGTCTGAATATTCCAGGTTTCTTTCTACATAATAATAATGCATGAGTTGCTTATGACCCTGGCATGTGGGACAGGTAATCCGCCCCCTTCCCGTACATGTGGGGCAGGTTACCAGCCCCCGGCCCCGGCAGCGTGAACAAACGACATTTCCGTTTCCTCCACACGAACTGCAGGTTATGCGTCCTTTGCCGTCACAGGCAGAACATGATACCTGAACCGTAGTACTATAGGATTCCGTTGCCGTGTAAGGACTTCCATCAGAATTGTACCGGGTTACCTGACGTTGTCCTGAGGACTGACGTGATACTTTGCCACTTCCATAACACTTGTTACATCTGTGGTACCCCCCCCGCCACAGGAACTACATTTGACCCGGCCTTTTCCCGAACAATTTTCACAGGTTACCTCACGTTGTCCCTGGCATTGTGGACAGGTAATCCATCCGTTGGCTTTGCATTTGAAACAATCCTGAATATACTGGGATCCATCCACGTAATAATTGGTGCTTTTGTTAGTGAATTCTTCAATTTCAGGAAGAGACATATCCCAGGAATTGAAATCATCGAGCTTAAAAATTGACCGCTTAGGGATTGTCTGATTGTCAAATGGCTCATGTCCTTCATCTTTGCTTCGGCTTTCATACTGTGTGAGAAGCCGGATGGGATAAGCCGGTTTATAAAAAACAGATTCAACCTTAATCTGATCTCCCAAATTTTTATAAGGATGATTGGGGACTGATTTTGCCCAGGTGTTGATCCGCTTACGTAAGGTTTTTTCCAGTTCTTTATCACCGGTAACCTCTTTTTCGTAAATATAATCGTCACTCATGAGCGGTCCTCCTCATCTTCTGTCTCCCCTTCGTCCATTTCCTCATTTTCTTCTTCCTCTTCTTCTTCCTCTTCTTCATTATCTTCAATTAACTTTTTTACTTTTTTTCGTCTGAACCACCGGCGTTTAATGTTGTCATTTTCCGGCCTTTGTGGGTTTTCCATGTCGGGAGGAACAAAAAGTGCTTTGAATGCAAAGGGTAAAACAGAAACAAGGAAGAAAAGCAAAAAGAACGGTGCAAGAACAGACATAGTTGCATCCGGGCCTTCTTTCATCATGGTAAACCAATACAGGATACGAACAAAAAACTGTTTAAAAGAAGTATACGGTTTTCCTTCATCCTTCAGCCACTTATCCCCTTTGGCAGCCCCATCTTTGTAGGTCTGGATGATTTTTTCCGGATTTAATCCCTGAAATGCTCTTAAGACAGGTGATTTGTACAAATCGTTTTTATCTACAGCCTGGGAAACAGACATTTTTCTTGTAGTAAGTGTTTGTTCTGCCTTCAGAGAGATGGGAATAAGACAAAGTAACATGAAAATGAATGATCCTAAGATCATAACTCTTTTCTAATCAATTTTTTCTCGTTTCATGATTGTACCCTTATCAGTTTTAATTATGCGTCAATTCTTTACTGCCGATAAGCTAAACATACTGCCCTTTCAGCATTTCCCGGACAGACTCGTCAAACAGTTCACGTTTTTGAACTTTGTCAAATGTGGCCATCAAATCCGGAACACGAACACGGCTCTTTCGTTCTTTCTGATAATCCTCAACGATACTTCCCCGGTGCATCATAATGATACGATCCGGCAGGTCAACCGCCTGCTGCATGGAGTGTGTAACCATGAGCGCAGTCAGTTTATCTCTTTCAATGATCTGCTTTGTCAAAGCAGCAACCTTTGCGGCACTTTTAGGATCAAGTGCTGCCGTGTGTTCATCAAGAAGCAGAAGTTTAGGCTTCAGCCACGTTGCCATAAGAAGTGTCAAAGCCTGTCGCTGCCCTCCTGAAAGGGTGCCAATAGGATTATCAAGACGGTCTTCAAGTCCCATTTTTAGTGTTCTTACCCTGTCGGCCACTTCTTCCCGGAATGAACGGGTCACGGCATAGGCTAAAGAGCGGTGTTTACCACGTTTCATGGCAATAACAATATTTTCTGCAATTGTCATGTCCGGGGCTGTTCCGGCAAAAGGATTCTGAAAAACCCGGCCAATATGGTATGCCCGTTTAAATTCAGGCCAGTGTGTAATATTTTCTCCATCAAGCAACAGTGTGCCCGTATCCGGCTCAAAGGTTCCGGCCACAGCATTGAGAAGCGTGCTTTTTCCCGAACCGTTAGTTCCTATAATCGCCGTAAAAGATCCCTGTTCAAGGGTCAGATTCACATTCTGAAGTGCCCTTACTTCATGAACGGTTTCAGCATGGAAAGTTTTCGAGAGTGATTCAATTTTCAGCATTTTGAACCCCTCCTGTGAATTTTTTGCCCAGCGATTTGAGCCACCCCGGCGCCACCAGTGCTTCAATAGATTCCGGGGCATTTGTGAAGACCTGTTCACAGGCATACGTAAGTGTTTGAACAAGCATTTTCTTTACATCGTAATAATGACGATCCGGTTTGTCCAACCTGTGACACCATATATCGGAAAAATCCTGATCCGTTCTTTTTTCCAGATCATCCGGAAACATTCCCAGGTTAACCATACCTGCCACAGCATCAATGAGAATACGTGCAACCTGATATGGGGCTTTTTCCGCTAAAGGTTGAACGCCTTTTTTGAGGATTTCCCGATATTCCCATTCATGAAAACGGGGAGTTGGTTCGAGTGTAGTTTCAATAGTATTGGGGTTTTTCTTACGTAACTTGAATTTTTTCTGAAATTTTGGGTCTTCTTTAAAATGAATTAACCTATTTAACCCGTTGTGTGAAATTAAAAATATAGTGCATGTTTGACATGATTTTGTGGCCTTCCATTCAAAATATTGAGATACTGAAGCAACGTAAAGGATGTAACTTTTGTCAGTACCCTAGCTGCCAGGCCAATTGTAGTTTTGGCATAATTCTTCGTTAGATTTAAAAAATCAACAAGCTGAGAAAAGATGGTTTCGATACGCTTGCGTTGTTTCCGACTAATAGGATCCTGAGGTTGATATGCCTTTTCATTTGATCTCATTGGTGTGATCAATTTAATGTTATGAACTTCAAATAATTCCATCTGAAGCGGATTTGATCTGTACCCTAAATCTCCTAATAATTCAGCTCCTGGAAATTCATCCCGAATATCTTCTAAGTATTTGATATCATGTATATTAGCTTTGCTTAAATCGAAGTGTTTGATGGTTCCGCTGGTGCTGCACACTGCATGGAACTTGTATCCAAAATAATGCGTATTTTGTGCAGCACAATACCCAAATTCGGCTTGGTTTTCCTCTGATTCTTTACAAATTTTAAGGCGTTTTGCTCGTGAAAATTTACAGATTGCCAAAGGCATTGAGTCCACAATCAACCTGGAATTTTCGGATTCAATTGAATTTGCTAAGGAGATTCGCACCGTATTGATAAATGAAAATAATGATTTTCGTCTGCGATTAAATTGGGATCTGTCAATCAAATCAGGAAATTCTGAAGTATAATTGATACTAAGATTTTTAAAAAATCGAAGTTCGCTGTCCACTTCAGAACTTTCAGCAAGTAGAGCGAGTGAGATCACTTTTGCATCGGAAAATTTTGGTCTCCGCCCCAATTTGGGGACGTTTCCATCGGAATTTAGAACATTTTTAAGGTTTTGATTGACAATCATCAAAATTTTGTGGAAGTTTTGTACGAGGTTACTCATAAGCCGCCTTTCTTAATAAGTTTGTTATCATATTATAATTTAATAAGTTAGCGGCTTATTTGCACTTCATTTATTATATATTTTTACATAATATCATTTCACACAACGGGTTAAGTATATTCGTTCTGCATTATGGTCGAGGTTGTAATGATAAGGTCAAAAAGGAAAGATTAAATTTTCATCATAATCCTCAGGTATATTCTACGTCTGCCGGGTGTGTAAGGCAAGGCTCTGAAACCCCGGGATCATGTTCACTTCGATATTCCTGTTGGTCGGTGGCCTATTCGGTGACCAGGCAACGCTTCGTTCCTGATGTATCAAACGACTCAATCATCCAATCCCCCAATCATCCAATCATCCAATCATCCAATCGAATCAATCGACTTTCGACTGTCCACTGCCGACTAATCAGTGACGCGTGACAAGCCCCGTGAATTAAGCGTAGTATATTTCACAGGGGAGGGGGTGTGGTGAGTCAATTTTGGGTCCGTATGTTTAAAATGTGAGACAAAAAGTAAAGCTCCTTCAATTAAGTGCCAGCCAAAAAGAAAGGAGCCTTACTATGGAAGATAGTACAGACTTAGAAGAAAAAGTTCAAAACATTTATGAAGACTCAGACGTTCACGAGAACAATTGTTGTGGTTTGTTAATCGCAACTGTTTTGATTCTTAACCCTTAACCTGAATACCATATAATCTCACCAACAATCAAGAATTCTATCAGATAAAATATTGACTGAATGAAAAGAATAGATTAGTATTGAAAATGTAACAAAGTACTTTTTATGACTCGTGCTTCTCAAGATATATTGATGACATTTACCGGCTTTCATGATCCCTTTTATCCAGGATTAGTTGACGGACAGGACCAGCCCGGGCCGGTTATGTCTTTACTCAGTGCAAAAACATTTGATCACATCTTTCTATTTGAAACACCGGCAACCAGAGTAAATACGGAAGACACAATAAAAGCAATTCATGAAAAATATCCTGAAAGTAGCCTGGAAAAATATTCATTAGATATTTCTGATCCCACGGAATACCGACAGATTTTATCAGAATTGCGAAAGTATTATCAAATCATATCAGATCTTTTTCAAGATGTGCAATATTATATTTCTGTTGCTTCCGGGACACCGCAAATGCATGCCAGTTTGTTACTTTTAACCGCTTCGGGAGAAATACCTGCCAAGATATTGCATATTCGACCACCTCGTTTTGTCACAAAAGATAAGCCCCTAATCAGTGAAATTGATCTTACATCCCCCGAATTTCCAACAATTCGTTTTCAAAATCCAGTACTACCTGTTCAAGAAACAGACACGTTGGATATCTCGGTGATAAAAGAGGAACTGGGAATTATTGGTGATCATCCTGTTATTATGTCTTGTCTTGAAACAGGATGTCTTTTGGCACCTACGGAAGCTCCGGTACTTATTTATGGTGAAACCGGAACCGGGAAGGAGTTATTGGCCCGGTTTATTCACAGGATTAGTTTAAGAAATCCTTTCATTCCTGTGAATTGTGCAGCTATACCTGAGACCTTGGTTGAAAGCATTCTTTTTGGTCATAAAAAGGGTTCTTTTACCGGTGCTTTCAGTGATCAGGCCGGGAAATTTGAACAAGCTCACAATGGAACTTTGTTTCTTGATGAAATTGGCGAACTGCCATTATCCATCCAATCAAAGCTGTTACGAGTTTTACAGGATGGTATTATTGAACGGGTTGGAGAAACTCAGGGAAAAAAAGTCAATGTCCGGATTATTGGTGCAACGAACCGGAACTTAAAAAAACTCGTAAAACAGAGAAAATTCAGAGAAGATTTATTCTTTCGTCTGAATGTGGGAGAGATTTATATACCACCTCTTCGTGAAAGACGATCAGATATCACAAAAATCGCTTTATCCATACTTGATACAATCAATAAATCTGTAAAACAACATAAAAGAATATCACCTGATGCTCTTAGCAGACTTCAATCACACTCCTGGCCGGGTAATGTTCGGGATCTTGGAAATGTTATAGAGCGATCTGTCTTACTTAGTAAAACAAATGTTCTGATGGCGGATGATCTTCTTATAACTGAACCAATAACATATGCCGATCCATTTGAAGCATTACCGTATCCTTATGAAGGGTTTTCAATTGAGGAATTTATTAAAAGTATTAGGAAACAATTAATTTTAAGGGCTCTGGAAGCTGCAAATGGTAACCAAAGTAAAGCGGCAAGAATGCTGGGAATAACACCTCAGGCAGTATATAAGTTTTTACAGAAAGACGATAATATTTAAACACGAGTTTAATATTTTTAAACTTAGGTTTAAATTAATGATAAATTCAGATATGCATAAATTATGTAAAACAGCTTATATGAGCAGATTATACATAAATGAACGGTTTGGCATGAGTGTTGCATTCTTTTGTTTAGAATAAAAAATCAAAACGAAAGGAAAAATATCATGTCATTATTCACGGTTACAAAAATCATTGACGGAGATACGTTTGAAGTGACAAACGGGTGGAATTGGAAAGGTACCACCAGAACACGCGTCCGCCCGACAGGA
>OMKS01003298.1_pt1 | contig 12951 bp, 11 predicted proteins | sample 1674721 | NCBI WGS metagenome assembly OMKS01 (sample SAMN06264996, study PRJEB25208) | sediment metagenome | isolation source: hot spring sediment | place: USA: California | collected 2014-09-02 | reverse complement strand
ACGGCACCCTGCTCGTCACCAGCGCCTGCCTGCTGGAGCCCAACCGCAATCCCCATCTGGATCGCCATGGGATAGAAGCAGCCCTGTCCGCAAACCTGGGCGCCGATCACATCCTGTGGTTGGAAAAGGGCTACCTGGAAGGCGACGATACGGACTCGCACATCGACACCCTGGCGAGACTCTGCCCCGAGGACACCATCGCCTACGTGACCTGTGACGATGAAACAGATCCGCATTATGAGGAACTGAGCCGCATGGGGGAGGAACTGGCCGGACTGCGCACCCGTGACGGCCGTCCGTTCCGCCTCATTCCCCTGCCCTGGCCGCGCCCCCACTTCGACCACGAAGGCCAGCGACTGCCTGCAACCTATGCCAACTTCCTGGTCATCAACAACGCCGTACTAGTCCCCACCTACAATGACCCGAAAGATGACGAGGCAATGACGCGCATCGCCGAGGCTTTTGCGGGGCGAGAAATTATCGGGATTGACTGCTCCCCCCTGATCCTTCAGCACGGCTCCCTGCATTGTGTCGCCATGCAGCTGCCCAAAGGAGTATTGCCATGACCGCAGCCAGTACACTGACTGTCGGCATGATACAGCATGCCTGCAGCGCCGACCGTGAGGCCAATATCCGCAAGAGCATCGAGGGGATTCGCGACGCCGCCGCCCGGGGTGCGCAACTTATAGTGCTGCAGGAGCTGCATACCGGCCCCTATTTCTGCCAGATCGAGGACACGGACTGCTTCGACCTGGCGGAACTGATTCCCGGTCCGTCCACAAAACGATTCGGCGAGCTGGCCCGTGAGCTGGGAGTGGTCATCGTCACCAGCCTGTTCGAGAAAAGAGCGCCGGGTCTTTATCACAACACCGCTGTGGTCCTTGAAAAAGACGGCTCCATCGCCGGCCGCTACCGCAAAATGCACATCCCCGATGATCCCGGCTACTATGAGAAATTCTACTTCACCCCCGGCGACATGGGGTTCACCCCGATCGACACCTCTGTAGGGCGCCTGGGCGTTCTGGTCTGTTGGGATCAGTGGTACCCTGAGGCGGCTCGCCTGATGGCCCTGGCCGGTGCACAGATGCTGATCTATCCCACCGCGATCGGGTGGGACCCGCGCGACCCGGAGGATGAACAGCAACGCCAACGGGAAGCCTGGATGACCATTCAGCGCGCCCACGCCGTGGCCAATGGCCTGCCGGTGATCAGCGTCAACCGGGTCGGATTCGAACCGGACCGTTCCGATGGCGAGCGCGATGCGGAATTCTGGGGTCACAGCTTCGTCGCCGGGCCGCAGGGCGAAATCCTGGCGCAGAGCCCGGTGGACGGCGACGACGTGCTGGTGGTGCCCATCGACCGTGAGCGCGCCGAGCAGGTACGCCGTATCTGGCCCTACTTCCGCGACCGGCGTATCGACGCCTACGGCGAACTCACACGCCGCTTCCGCGACTGACACGAGGATCTACGTGACCGCTCCGGCAACACCCCCCTGGCTCGAACACTTTCCGACCCTGCGCAGCATCACCGATCCCGCAGGGCAACGTGTCATCGCGGCGGCGCAGCGGCTCACGATGCCCTCCGAAACCGTGGTGTTCCACACGGGCGCCCCCTGCCGTAACTACCTGCTGGTGATCGACGGCTCGGTACGCGTACGCCAGATCGCCGCCAACGGGCGCGAGATCGTTCTCTACCGCGTCGGTCCCGGTGAATCCTGCGTGCTCACCACGTCCTGCCTGCTGGCCTCCAGCAGCTATGCCGCCGAGGGTATTACCGAGGGCGAGGTCGACGCCGTGGCCATTCCCGCGCCCGAGTTTCACCGCGCGGTGGCGGAATCACCCGGGTTCCGCCAGTTCGTCTTCGACAGCTTCGGCCAGCGCCTCGCCGATCTCATGGCCCTGGTCGAGGAAGTGGCCTTCGGGCGACTCGAAGCGCGACTGGCCCAGCGCCTGCTGCGCTTCGCGGGCGACGGTTCCGTGGTCGAGGCCACCCATCCGGAACTCGCCACCGAGATCGGCAGCGCGCGGGAGGTGGTAAGCCGTCAGCTTAAGACCTTCGAGCAACGTGGCTGGGTGACACTGCAGCGCGGCCGCGTCGAGATCCAGGACCGTGAGGCACTGGCCGCACTCGAACTGATGTAGATCGCGCCCTCTCCGGCGCCTGTGTGACCAGGTTACTGAAATTTGGCGTCGGGCGACCTATGCTCCTGACATCCACCAACGCAAGACCACACCGGAGGTGTATGTCATGACCAACAACATGGGTAACGCTGATCGCATCATCCGCGCCATCATCGGCATCGTCCTGCTGGCGCTCATCGTCGTCTTCCCCGACGCCTCCTGGCGCTGGTGGGGCCTGATCGGCATTGTGCCGCTGGCCACCGCCATCATCAGCTGGTGCCCGGCGTATACGATTCTCGGCATGAACACCCGCGGCAAGGGCGCCTAGTATCCTGTCACACCATCGATCCCGACAGATTCAGGGGCGGCCTCAGGCCGCCCTTTTTGCTTACCCGTACCTGCAATCGGCGCGGCGATATGGGAAAATATGCCGCTTTGGATACACAGCGTGTCGCGACGCCAGCCCATGACTTACCTCAGGACCCTGCTCGACCCCAAACTGCCCGATGCCGGCCGCAAGACCCTGCGGTGGGGCCGGCTGTACGGCTGCGCGCGCGGCCTGGCGATCACCGAGGCGGCAACGCGTGCCGGCCGGTTCACCCTGCTGGTCACACCCGACACACAGTCGGCCTACCGGCTGGAGCAGGAACTGCGATTCTTCGGCGAGGGGGCCGACCTGCCGATCCTGAACTTCCCGGACTGGGAGACCCTGCCCTACGACGTGTTCTCACCCCACGAGGACATCATCTCCCAGCGTCTGGAGACGCTGCACCGTCTGCCGACCCTCGCACATGGCGTGCTGGTGGTGCCGGTCACCACCCTGATGCATCGCATCGCCCCCCGGGACTTCCTCGCCGCCCACACCCTGATGATGGACACGGGCGAGCGGCTGGACATCGACGCCCTGCGTCAGCGCCTCGAACAGGCCGGCTACCGGCACGTCAACCAGGTGATGGAACACGGCGAGTTTGCCCTGCGCGGCTCCATCGTCGACCTTTTCCCCATGGGTGCCCATGCACCCTACCGCATCGACCTGTTCGACGACGAGATCGAGAGCATTCGGGAGTTCGACCCGGAGACCCAGCTCTCGCAGGAACGGGTCGAGCGTATCCGCCTGCTGCCGGCGCACGAATTCCCGATGCACGACGAGGCCATCAAGGGCTTCCGCCAGCGTTACCGGCAGACCTTCGAGGGCGACCCGCAGGCCAGCAGCATCTACCGCGAAGTCAGCAACGGCAGCGCGCCGGCCGGCATCGAGTACTATATCCCGCTCTTCTTCGAGCAAATGTCCACGCTGTTCGATTACCTGCCGGAAGACGCACTTGTCATCGCCCTGGAAGACGTCGAGGCAGCCGCCGAGCGCTTCGTCGCGGGCCTCGCCGACCGCTATGAGCAGCGCCGCCATGATGTACAGCGTCCCCTGCTCGCGCCGGATCAACTCTTCCTGGCACCAGCTGAACTGGCCGCCGGGCTCGACCGGCAGAGCCGGGTGTTCATACAGGGCTTCGAGATCGAGGACGCGGACGCCACGGCGCAGAACTTTGCCAGCCTGTCCCTGCCCAACCTGCTGCTGCAGGCGCGGGCCGAAGACCCGGCAGCCGCGCTGAGATCCTTCATCGCCTCGCGGCCCGGCCGCCTGCTGTTCGTGGCGGAGTCCGCCGGGCGTCGCGAGCACCTGATCGAGGCGCTGCGGCAGTTCGAGCTCTTCCCGCGCACCGTCGAAGGCTGGCCGGAGTTCATCGACGGCGACCTCGATTACGCTATCACCGTCGCGCCCCTGGAGAGCGGCGTGCGCCTGCCCGAAGCCGGCATCAACATCATCCCGGAAAGCGCGCTGTTCGGACAGCGGGCCCAGCAGGAACGTCGGCGTAAACGCCCGACCCGCGATGCTGACGCGGTGGTGCGCAACCTCACCGATCTCAACGTCGGCGCGCCCGTGGTGCACGAGGAACACGGGGTGGGTCGCTACATCGGGCTGCAGAAGCTCGAGATCGGCGGCAGCGAGACCGAGTTCCTGACCCTGGAATACGCTGGCGGCGATAAACTCTATGTACCGGTCTCCTCCCTGCACCTGATCAGCCGCTATACCGGCACGGCGCCGGAGGACGCCCCGCTGCACAAGCTCGGCAGCAACCAGTGGCAGAAGGCGCGGTGCAAGGCCGCGGAGAAGATCCACGACGTCGCCGCCGAACTGCTCGACATCAACGCGCGTCGCGCCGCCCGCCGCGGCCATGCCTTCGCCACCGATACGGACGAGTACGCAGCCTTCGCCGCGTCCTTCCCCTTCGAGGAGACGCCCGACCAGCAAAAGGCCATCGAGGCGGTGCTGGAGGACATGGCCGCCGAACGGCCGATGGACCGGGTGGTCTGTGGCGACGTGGGCTTCGGCAAGACCGAGGTGGCCATGCGCGCGGCCTTCGTCGCAGCCAGCGGCGGCAAGCAGGTGGCGGTGCTGGTGCCCACCACCCTGCTCGCCCAGCAGCACCTGCAGAACTTCCGCGACCGGCTCGCCGACTGGCCGATCCGCATCGAGGGCCTGTCACGTTTTCGCAGCCAGAAACAGCACAAGGAGACGCTGGCGGGCATCGCCGCCGGCACGGTGGATATCGTCATCGGCACGCACAAGCTGCTGCAGGGCGATGTGAAGTTCAAGGACCTGGGCCTGAACATCGTCGACGAGGAGCACCGTTTCGGCGTGCGCGACAAGGAGAAGCTCAAGAACCTGCGCGCCGAGGTCGACATCCTCACGCTCACCGCCACACCGATCCCGCGCACGCTCAACATGTCGCTCTCCGGCCTGCGCGACCTGTCCATCATCGCCACCCCACCGGTGCAGCGCCACGCCATCAAGACCTTCGTCAGCGAATGGAACGACGCCCTGCTGCAGGAAGCCGTGCTGCGCGAGGTGCGGCGTGGCGGCCAGGTCTACTTCCTGCACAACGAGGTGCAGACCATCGAGAAGATGGCGCAGCGCATCCAGCAGGTCGTACCCGACGTCTCGGTGCGCATCGCCCACGGCCAGATGCGCGAACGCGAGCTCGAGGAAGTGATGCTGGATTTCTATCACCAGCGCTTCAACATCCTGCTCTGCACCACCATCGTCGAGAGCGGCATCGACGTGCCCACGGCCAACACCATCATCATCAACCGTGCCGACAAGCTCGGTCTGTCACAGCTGCACCAGCTGCGTGGTCGCGTCGGTCGTTCACATCACCGCGCCTACGCCTATCTCGTCACACCGCCGCGGGCAGCGATGACGCCGGACGCAATCAAACGTCTGGAGGCGATCGAGTCGCTGGAGGATCTCGGCGTGGGCTTCACCCTGGCCACGCACGACCTGGAGATCCGCGGCGCGGGCGAACTGCTGGGCGACGAGCAGAGCGGCCAGATCCAGGAGATCGGCTTCACCCTGTACAACGAACTCCTCGAGCGTGCCGTCAAGGCGCTCAAGTCGGGCAAGCGACCGGAGCTGGAAAAACCGCTGCACACGGGCACGGAGATCGACCTGGGCGTCCCCGCCCTGCTGCCCGATGATTACGTGCCGGACATCCACGCGCGCCTGGTGCTTTACAAGCGCATCGCCAGTGCCGAGAGCGACGAGGCCCTGCGCGAACTCCAGGTAGAGATGATCGACCGCTTCGGCCTGTTGCCGGATGCGGCCAAGGCACTGTTCGAGGTCAACCGCGTCAAGCTCCAGGCCGAGATGCTGGGGGTAAAGAAACTCGACGTTGGCGAACAGGGCGGGCGCATCATCTTCAACGAAGCCCCGAGCATCGATCCGGCCAGGGTGATCCGCCTGATTCAGTCCGATCCACAACGTTACCGGCTCGACGGTCAGGACAAGCTGCGCTTCACCCTGTCACTGGAAAATCTGCAACAACGCGTGGATACTGTCGAGCGATTGTTCGGCGAGCTCGCAGTCAGGGATGCCGCCTGAACCAACCAGCAAGGAATACCCGTGAGACCAACCGCAATTTACCTTCCGCTGACCGCCCTGCTCCTGCTGGCACTGCTGGCGGCGCCGGCCTGGGCCGTCGATTACCGCATCGAGATGGTTGTGTTCGCCAACAATGACGAGCAGGCCTTCCATTCCGAAAAATGGTCACAGGAGGCACAGCCCCTATCCACGGATGGTGCGCTTGGCCTCTTCGACGGTCACACGCGGACGGGGTTTCGCCGCCTGAGCACGGGCACCCTGGATGAGGCCCGCCGACTGCTGGAGACGTCGAATCGCTTCACCGTCCTGAAGCACGTAGCCTGGCAGCAACCCGGGCTGTCCGCCGCGGACGCGGTACGGATCAAGCTGCATGGCGGCAGGGACTACAGCGCCGATTACCCGGAGCGGATGCAGCCGCGGCTGGAAGTGGGTGCCGCGGGCAACATCGTGGAGATTCCGGGGCCGGACCGGCTGGAGGAGCTCGATGGCACGGTGCAGGTCGTGCTGGGCCGCTACCTGCACGTCCACACCGACCTGGTGCTGCGCAAGCCGACGGTGGTCGAGCGCATCGATCGCGAAACCGGACGGCCTACCCGGACGCAGGTCCTGCTGGACATTCCCATGCAGGAGCGTCGGCGCATGCGCAGCCGCGAGCTGCACTACATCGACCACCCGATGCTGGGCGTGCTGGTGCAGATTACGCCGGTGGAACTGCCGGCACAGTAGCGGGGGAAGTGCCCGGCCGGCCAGGACCGGCGCATCATCAATCAGATCAACGGGATTGCCGCCTTCAACACCTGCCGCACGCGGTCCATGCCCGTGCGCAGGTTCTCACCGATCTCTTCCATGGTGATCTCCTCCCCGCCGCGCCCGGCGCCCCAGTTGGCGACCACGGCCAGGCTCGCATAGCAAAGGTCGAGTTCACGTGCGAGTGCCGCCTCGGGCATGCCCGTCATCCCCACCACGTCGCAACCGTCACGCTCCAGGCGATCGATCTCAGCGGCCGTCTCCAGACGCGGTCCCTGGGTTGCCGCATAGGTCCCACCGTCGACGAGATCGAGACCTGCCTCGCGTCCACCCCGGAGCAATGCCTGGCGCATCTCGGTGCAGTACGGCTGCGTGAAGTCGATGTGCGTCACGCCGTCGAGCCCCTCTTCGAAGAAGGTGTGTGCACGCGAATAGGTGTAGTCGATGATCTGGTCGGGCACCGCGAGCTGGCAGGGTGACATGCGCTCGGTGATGCCACCCACCGCCGCCACCGCGATCACGTGGGTGACGCCGATGTGCTTGAGCGCCCACAGGTTGGCTCGATAATTGACGCGATGCGGGGGGATGGTGTGGCGGTAGCCGTGACGCGCCAGAAAGGTCACGTCGCGCCCAAACAGTTGCCCGTGGGTCAGCGGGCCGGAGGGCTCGCCATACGGCGTGTGCACCACTTCCCGGCCGACGATCTTCAGGCCCTCGAGCGAGGTCAGTCCCGTGCCGCCGATGATCGCCAGGCTTGCCATGTGTCGCACTCCGTTCAGTTGTCTTTTACGGCCCAGATTCCCGCAGCGTTGCGCAGGTACTCCTTGTAATCCATGCCACTGCCAAACAGGTAGCGGTCTGCCACCTCGACGCCGATGTAATCCGCACTCGCGTCCGGGTGCTTCCGGTCGTGGCGCTTGTCCACCAGTACCGCCGTGCGCACCGATTCGGCCCCGTGCCCGTGACAGTAGGCCTGGATGGCGGCCAATGTATGGCCTTCATCGAGGATGTCATCCACCAGCAGTACGTTGCGGCCGTCGAGGCTTCGGTGCGGCTCCACGAGCCAGTGCACCTCGGCACCGCCGCTGGTCGCCCCGCGGTAGCGCGTGGCGTGCAGGTAATCGAGCTGAAGGGGAAATTCCAGGCGGGTCAAAAGCTGACCGGCGGCCACCAGGCCGCCGGTCATGATGCAGACCACCAGCGGATTGGCATCCGCCAGGTCCTCGGTAATCGCCCTCGCCATCCGCTCCAGGGCCTGTTCGATCTCGGCCCCGGTAACCAGACAGTCGGCCTCGGCGTAAACGCGCGCGGCCTCTTCAGGCGTTACCGACATCGTATCGTTCGTTCCCTTGGCGAGAAGCGACGAGGCGATGCTTAGTAGGTGAAGGTGACGGTGTCGTCGTCCATCGCCTCGCTGATGACGTAGGCGCCACCAACGGTTTCCTCGATTTCGGGGATCAGATCATCGCCCCACAGGTCCAGGGTCGGGGTGCAGACCTTGAACACGACGCCCGCTTCAACGGCGTCCTTCATGAAGTCGTAGACCGACTTGTCGCTGCCTTCCTGCACGTACAGGTTTTCGGCAACACCTTTCTTGGCCAGTTCGCCAGCGCGGCCGGTCATGATCACTTCCACTTCGTATTCCATGGCGGCAGCCACGGTGGCCTGGAAGAACGGGGCGCCCAGTTCGGAGGCGTTGGACGGGTCGGTGTTGACCATCACGATCATCAGCTTGTCAGCCATAGGATTCTCTCCCGAGTCAGTCGTGCTTCAGTGTAAAAGTCGCGAATTATAGGACTGCCGTCTGCACAAATCCAGCACTACCTAATTTACTGATATTGCCCTTGCGGGCGCCCGGCGCCCTGTCCCGCGCCGGGCCGCGCCCTGTCGCGCTCGTGGCGCATAACCACTGCGCTGGAGTGGGATTCACTCGGACTGGGGCAGCCCGGCCGCCTGCGGCGCCTCGGCCAACTTCAGACCGTCTGGCATGTGCAGGGTTCGGGTCGGGAAGGCGATCTCCGCGCCGTGCCCGGCAATGATGTCGGCGATGCGCAAGAGCACATCGTGCTTGACCTCGTGGTACTTCACCCATTGCGTGGTGCGGGTGAAGGTATAGACGAAGAAGTCCACGGATGAGGCGTTGAAGGCGTTGAAGTTCACGATCAGGGTCTGGTCCGCGTCGATCTCCGGATGCGTCGCCAGCATCGCCTTCACGTCCCTGACGATGGCGTCCATCGCTCCGATGTCGGCGTAGCGGATGCCGATCGTCTCGTAGATGCGCCGGTGCGTCATGCGCGAGGGGTTCTCCACCGCGATACTGGTGAAGATCGCGTTGGGCACGTACAGCGGGCGCTTGTCAAAACGGCGGATGCGCGTCAGGCGCCAGCCGATATCCTCCACGGTGCCCTCTATGTCCTTGTCGGGCGAGCGAATCCAGTCACCCACGGCGAATGGCCGGTCGAGGTAGACCATCAGCCCGCCGAAGAAGTTGGCCAGCAGGTCCCTGGCCGCGAAACCCACCGCAATGCCGCCGATACCGCCGAAGGCCAGCACGCCGGAGACGCTGAAGCCCAGTGTCTGCAGGCCGACGAGCGCGCCGGTGATGACCACGGACAGGCGCAGCAGCTTGGCGATGGCCTTGACCGTGGTGTGGTCGATCTCCTTGCCCAGGCGCGTGCGGCGCTCGATGACGGAGGCCTCGGTCTCGCCCACCAGGCGCACGAGGAACCAGGTAATGAGGACAATTACCAGCGCATCTCGAATCGGTCCCACGGCCTCGAACAGCGGTGCCTCCGTCGCGGCGTGCACGATCTCGGCAGCGAAGGCGATGCCCACCACCCAGATCAGAAGATTCAGCGGCAGTTTCACCGCGCGAATCATCGCCTCGTCCCAGACGGGTTCGCTGCGCTCGGCCTTGCGCTGCAGCCGTGCCAGCACCCAGGCGCTGACGAAGTTGAAGACGACCACGGCCAGCACGACGACGAATACCTGCGTGATCCAGCCGCCGAGGCCATAGGTCTCGATCAGGGTTTTGAGCGAGGAGATTAAGTCAGACATAAGAAGTTCGAAGCGCTTGGGTGGGTGTCAGACGTCCAGTTCGAGATAGGGGGATTCGTCGTAGGCGGCCACGGCGCCGGCGGCCTGTATCCAGCGCGCCGAGGCGTGCAGCTCGGCCCAGGCCTGCGGCCTGCGGCCGTGCATGCGGGCCAGGCGGACCTGGGAGACCGGGTTGTCGTAGCCTTCCAGGCTGTCCAGCACCTCGCGGGCGCCGTCGGGATGGTTGCAGACCAGCACCATGTCGCAGCCGGCGTCCAGGGCCTTGCGAGCGCGCTGGGCGAAGCTGCCGGCCACGTGCGCGGCGGCCATGCTGAGATCGTCGCTGAAGATCACCCCCTGGAAGCCCAGCTCGTGTCGCAGCACGCCCTGGAGCCAGAAGGCCGAGAAACCCGCCAGCTCCGGGTCGGCCTGAGTGTAGATCACGTGCGCGGGCATGATCGCGGCCAGCCCGTAGTGGATCATGCGCTCGAAGGGTACGAGGTCGGCCTGGCGGATGTCCTCCAACGGTCGCCGGTCCACCGGCAGGGCAAGGTGCGAATCCTCCTTCACGCCGCCGTGCCCCGGAAAGTGCTTGCCGGTGGCAGCCATGCCCGCCTCGTTCATGCCCTGCATGTAGTGATGCGCGAGGTCGGCCAGGATCTCGGGGTCGGAGTGAAAGGCCCGGTCGCCGATCACGCCGCTCAGCCCGTGAGCGACATCCAGCACCGGCGCGAAACTGAAGTCGATACCCACCGCCCGCAGCTCGGCTGCCATCAACCAGCCGCTCTCAGTGGCCAGCTCGCGCGCCCGCTGCCGGTCCTGCCGGTAAATCTCCCCCAGCCGGCTCACCGGAGGCAGGCGCGTGAAGCCTTCGCGAAAGCGCTGCACTCGGCCGCCTTCGTGGTCCACCGCCACCAGCAGATGCGGGTCGCGCAAAGCATGGATCGCGCGCACCAGCTCGGTGAGCTGGGCCACGGACTCGAAGTTACGGGTGAAGAGGATCACACCGCCGGTCTGGGGGTGCAGGAGCAACTCGTGTTCTTCGGGGGTGATCTCGGTACCTACGAGATCCAGCATCACGGGGCCCAGGGCCATGGACATCCTCGGTCAGGTGGTCGGAAAGGCCTGATTGTATCGAAACCGCGCCTCGCGTGCCGAGCCATCGACCGTGTCGCAAAAAAAGCGGGCGCCCGTGGGCGCCCGATATAAAGGAGGAGTGAAGAAATGACGAACGAACAATCGGAAGATCGGTGAAGACCTTCCACCAGACATGTTGCAGATCCCGTGCCAACTCTGTGATAGCGGCCTGAACCGCGATCCGCGCGGGCGTTGACCGGAACTGGCGCACCAGCGTCGCCCATCGGCCGGCACCCCCGCACCGTGGCGGTTCACCCTCCATCCTCGCGGGGTCCGATCGGCTCCAGTTCGGCCAGATGCGGCCCGGTGAGCCGATAGGCCTGACCGAAGCCGATCACGAACCGCCCCTCCTCGGGCACGAGCCGCAGCAACCGGAAATCCCCCAGCCCACCCAGCAGGTCCATGATCTCGCCAAAACGCTCGCGCAGCCGCGCGAGCGGGACTTCCGCCTCATCACTGTCCCGGGCGATCGGCTCGACGCGGCAGCGAAAGCTGGCCCGGCGCCGGGCAAATATCTGGCGCGTCTGCATCTCGGGCTCGATGAACAGGATGGATGCCCGCGGCTGGCCCAGCAGGTTACGCGTGTGCTCGGCCAGCAGGCTCACGAAGATGTAGAAGTGGCCCGCATCGTCCCGCACGAAGGGCGCATAGCTCGCCGCGGGCTGACCCGCCTCGTCCACGCTGGCAATGACGAGGCTCTCAAAATCGTCGATGAAGCCAGCGAGGACCTCGCGGGTCTCCTGGAGACGGTCGTTCGCATCAGGCATGTCGGGATACACTCGTGGTCGGGTTGGGGGCGCTTCGGGCTACAATAGACGACCAACCGCCATCGTTCACCCCGCCCCTTGTCCGACATGCAGCCCATCGACGCGTTTCTCCTGACCCGCCAGTGGCGCGACGGCCCGGACGGGATCGAGCTGGTGTTCTGGGCCTGGAGCGCCGCGGGCCCCCTGCGCATCGTGATTACGGGCCAGGAGGCCGTGTGCTTCATCGAACGCGACCGCGCCGTCGCCGGGCTGCCACCGCGCACTCGCCGTCAGGCGGTGGCCCTGACCACCCTGGCCGGCGCGCCGGTGGACGCGCTCTACTTTCGCCAGCAGCGCGACCTCATGACCCTGCGCGAGGCGATACGGGGACACGGCGTCCCGCTCCACGAATCCGACCTCAAACCGGTCGACCGCTACCTGATGGAGCGCTTCATCCACGGCGGCCTGCGCGTTCGCGGCCAGGCCCGGCAACGCGCCGGCTACCTCGAATTCCGCAACCCGACCCTGACGGGTGTCGAGGTCACGCCACGGCTGTCTGTGCTCTCGCTGGATATCGAGTCGGCCGACCTCGACGGGGAGATCTGGTCCGTCGCCCTGATCGCCGAGGGCCGCCAGCAGGTGTACGTGGTCGGCGCCGCGCCACCGGACACGCCCACCCACGTGACCTTCGTGCCCGACGAACCTGCCCTGTTGCGTGCGTCCATGGACTGGATCCGTGGCTGCGATCCGGATCTGCTCATCGGCTGGAACCTCGCGAACTTCGACCTCGACCTGCTGGAGCAGCGCTGCCGAATCCATCGCCTGCCGTTTCGGATCGGCCGCGACAACGAAGCGGCCCAGGTGCTGCCACCACTCGCCGACGGCCAGTCACGCACCGCCCGCATCTCCGGGCGCATCGCCCTGGACGGCATCGACTGCCTGAAGATGGCGACCTGGTCATTCGAGAGTTTCGAGCTCGAGGCGGTCGCCCGGCAACTGCTCGGGCGCGGCAAGCTGGTCGAGGACGGGGACCGGCTGGCTGCCATTCATCGCCTGTACCGCGAGGATCCGATCGCTCTGGCCGCCTACAACCTGGAAGACGCGCAGCTGGTCATCGACATCTTCGAGCACGCCGACCTCTTCGCCTTTCTCGTACAGCGCGCCCGCATGACCGGGCTCGCCCTGGACCGCCCCGGTGGCTCGGTGGCCGCCTTCGACCACCTCTACC
>OMKS01003297.1_pt1 | contig 12956 bp, 15 predicted proteins | sample 1674721 | NCBI WGS metagenome assembly OMKS01 (sample SAMN06264996, study PRJEB25208) | sediment metagenome | isolation source: hot spring sediment | place: USA: California | collected 2014-09-02 | reverse complement strand
CTATTTAATTGCACCAATTTTTGAACTTCATCTTTACTGTATTGGTTGCAAGGCTTATCCTCAAGCCCCATTGCATTTAAAAACTCTTTTATAAAGCGTTTTGGGGTCAAGACATTTGAGAATTTTTGTTTTGAATGCAGCAGTGACGCAACTTTTTTGTGAGGCATAAAATCGATTGTTATCAACCCTTTTTGCCAATTGTTCTTCAATATGTTTTTTCAAAAAGCAGTATGCATCATAAATTCTTTTTTGATGAACAGAGTTTGCCTCTATATTACTAACACCTTTGGAAATTAAATCTAAATAAAAGTCCGCAGAGTCGTTGTTTAGTCTTAACTTGCTCTTACTTCCAGAATAAAGATATATGGGGATTTCAGCATTAAAATCTTCTTGACTGATTTTTATAAGTTCTTTAATTATAATTGACAAGTAAAGACTACAAGTTGTTAATCTCTGTTGCCCGTCAACAACATCTACAATTTCAAGTCTTTTTGTTCCATAATTTTCCGTTGGCTTGTTGCTTGGTTGGTAGATTACAATTGTCCCCGTGTAATGGCTAATGATTTTATCATCTATTAGTGCATCAATATCTTGCACAAAATCTATCCATTGTTTTTCTTCCCAAGCATAACCTCTTTGGTATTTTGGAATAAGAAATAATCTATTATCGTTTGGGGAGATAACTTCAATCAATCGTTTCGAGTGCGCATCTTTAATCATAGTTTACACTAAAACAAGGGGTTTATATAAATTTTTGTTTTTTTCTATTTTTCTGCCTAATTCTTCTGCTAAATCAATCTTGTTCATCTGTGCCAGCCTCAGCAGGAAATAGAGAACATCAGCCATCTCCTCAGAGATCTCCTGCCTGACCTCAGGATTTTTAAGCATTTGCTCTGTCTGCTCTTCTGACTTGAAGCGGAAATGCTGAAGGAGCTCTGCGGCTTCTGTCACAATGCCTATGCAGAGCTCTTTTGCATTATGGTACTGGTCCCAGTCCCTTTCCTCGCAGAACTGCCGAACCTTCTCCTTTAGCTCAGAAACAGTAGTTTCATGGTCCATTTTGCTGTTTATAAGCAATTCATATATAAATGTTGTTTTTGAGGGGTTTTTAAAGGCTGAGGGGGGCTTTTTCTTTTGGTTTTTTCTCTGAAAGAAGATAAGTAAAGATTTAATTGCGTAGAACATCCAACCCCTGTTAAGTTCTTTTGCCCTATGCAGTAGGGTAAAATTTCGTTTTAAAGCCGTATTCAATGACTTCATCGTAACACTCTCCAATCTCCAGCTTAGAAAACGGAAGCTTTATATATTTACTCAGGTAAACACATGTTAACCATGGTTAATACGTATAAACTCAAGTTAACATTGCTCCAGAAGGAGATACTAAGGGTTTTATTTAGAAAAGCAGGTGCTTCTCTGAATCAGCGCCAGGTTGCACTTCTTCTTGGCGTAACGCCGCCTGCGGTAATGAAAGCGCTCCCTTTGCTTGAAGAGCTGGATTTCATAAAGGTGAGCAAGGACAAGGAGACAAAGAGGTGGTCTATCTCGTTAAACTCAGAAAACCATAAAGTGATGCAGCTAAAAAGGGCTGACAACCTTAAGCAAATATATGAGTCAGGGCTTGCAGATTTCTTAGAAAAAGAGTTTGCAGGAGCTACAATAGTTTTGTTCGGAAGCTATTCCAGAGGCGAAGATACGGCAAGTTCAGATATAGACATTGCAGTTGTAGGAAGAAATGAGAAGGCTGTTAATGTAGCTGAGTATGAGAAGATGCTGAACAGGAAAATTAATATTAACTTTTATGAGTCTTTTGCCAAAATAAATAAAAACCTGAAAGAAAACCTGGCCAATGGAATCCTGCTGGCCGGAGGGTTTGAATTATGAGAGCGATAAGAAGGTTTGAAGAATTTATTAAGGAAGGCATAGTTAAAAAGCAGTCTCCGGATAAATCCAGGGCAGAATTTCTCGTTAAAGAAGCAGAGAAGTCATATGATTTCCTGCTTAAGAAGATAGATGTTTTTGGTGTTGTTAAAGAGACCGCTAACGATATCGTGAAGTCTTGCTATGACATTATCATGGAACTGATAAGAGCGCGAATGCTGCTGCAGGGCTACAACGCTTCCGGGCACGGGGCACATGAAGCAGAAGTGTCATTCCTGAGAGGTATTGGATTTAATGAAAAGCAAGTTCAGTTTGCTGATCAATTGAGGTTTTTCAGGAATGGAATGCTTTATTACGGGACAATCCTGGATGAAGAGTATGCAGAAAAAGTAATTGAATTCACAAAGATAATATATGCCAGGCTTAGGCAATAAAAAATCGTAAATTAAGAAGGTTGCTCTAATCTGATTTCACTAACCTGAATTCTTTTTTCCCTTGAGACCAACGAGCTTTCTATAATTTTAAAAACATTTATATATGCATTAGAATCAGAATGGGCAGGAGGCTGAAAAAAATGAAACCCGGATACACAGCAATAATAATCTTTTTCCTGGCATTGGTTGCCTTGCCTGGCTGCAAGGACATTGAAGGCTCATTCAGGCCTGAGAGCTTTGGCAACACCAAAGAAGAAAACCAGATGGTGCAGGCAATAACCGAAAAATACGGTGACCTTACAGCAAGAGGCGACCCAAGGCTTCTGGAGGCAATGATGACCTCAGAAGTGGTTAATTTCATTCCGGTTGACAAAGTGGCAAAATACTCAAAGGACAGCGAAAATCTTATCGCATGGTTCGTATACGACAACTTCAACAATGACGAAATAGAAATAGAGTGGAAATACCTTGATGAAGGCCATGTAATCCATACCTTTGTCTCAAGAACAGGAGATAATTTCGGCCGGGGCGCATTCATATTGGAACAGCCCGAAGCCGGCTGGCCTTTAGGCCAGTACCAGGTCAGAATCTCAGCAAGAGGAGTAGAAGACACAATCTCCTTTGAGGTGATAGACGGAGCCACGATTTCAGGCCCTCTTGACATACTTTCAGGAATTGAAGATGACGAGCCTGAAGAGGCTATTTACGAAGAGGATGGCTTCGGAAGAGTGCACGATATTGAAGGCAATGAATACAAAACCGTAACTATTAATAGCCAGGAGTGGATGGCGGAGAACCTGCGCACCACCAAGTACAACGATGGCACTGATATCCCTTATGTAACTGAAAACTCTGCCTGGGCTAACCTGGATACAGGCGCCTTCTGCTGGTATGACAATGACGAAAGCTACCGTGACAGCTACGGCGCTTTGTATAACTGGCATGCGGTTAACCTCGGAAAGCTTTGCCCATCAGGCTGGCGCGTGCCAACTGACAGTGACTGGAAAATCCTCAAGGGAACAGTAGATACACAATTCGGTGTAGATGACCCCGTCTGGGATGAAATAAGCTCAAGAAGCGGGTCTGACGCCGGGCAAAAGCTGAAATCCTGCCGGCAGGCCAACTCACCTTTAGGAGAAGATTGTAAAACAACAGCACATCCAAGATGGGCAGGAGGCACTCACCACGGGACTGATGACTATGGGTTTTCTGCCTTCGCCGGCGGATTCAGGCACGGAGGCGGCTTTGCCAACCTCGGGAGTAATGGCTATTGGTGGACAGCTACAAAACACGAAGTTTCAGCCAACTCTGCCTGGAGCCATAACCTTTGGTTTGGAACAGACGGTGCCGGAAGAAACAGTAACGAAAAAGCATATGGATTTTCTGTCCGCTGCATCAGGGATTGAGCCTACTGGAGATATAAGAAAGGGACAAATGGCCTACCCTTTCAAAGCCTTCTTAATCTCAGCTATTGCTGTTTCCTCTGGGTAGCCGCCTACGTACTCGCCCTCGCCGTTGTTGATAATGGTATGAGGCACTCCGCTCACCTTGAACCTGGCTGACTCGTCAGGGAACTCGCTCGCCTCATACACAAGCGCAGTAACCTTTGCGCTCAGCATTCCCAGCCTGTACGCAAGCAGCGCAGAAGAAGGGCAATGCGGGCACCCGGGTGTTACAAACACCTTAAGCTCAAGCGGCTTTTCCAGCCCTGAAGCAAACCCGGAAACTATCTTGCTGTGCTTCTGGCTTTTTGTCCCGGCAAGCCTTATCGCCTCGGCAAAAGCGCCGAACTCATACCCGCCAGGCAGCCCGAAATACACAACCTTGCCTTTAACATTGCTAGACCTTATCAGAATCGCAGGCCCGTGCGCAATCCCGTACTCTTTCTTAACCTCGTCAGAAATGTTCACAGCCTTTACGCTCAGCTTCTCAGAAAGCCCGGCAATCTCGTTAACAAGGCTCTCAATATCATTAGTGTAAGGGTTTACCTGCTTAACAAGCACAAGCTCAACATCATCTTCCATGCCAGCCAGCATCTCCTTCAGCTGGCCCTTTATCTCCGGTTCCAAAACTGCCATAATTCATCACCTAATAAGCCAAGGAGAGGTTTTTCATTTATAAACCCTGTGAATTAGTGACTCAGAAAAGAAAAAATCCCACACTTTCCCAAAAGGTTAAATACTATTCTCACGCCACAAGAAACATGCAAAAAGCCATTCACACTAAGTCCCAGCTTGCAATCCAGCTCTCAAAACTAAAAATCCCGGAAGAGCTAAAGCCAAAGCCAGAGCAGTACATTACACCAGGCGAAATCGCAGCAGAGCTTGCCTGGGATGCCTTATTGGACGGAAACATAAAAGGCAAAACAGTCGCAGACCTCGGCGCAGGCACAGGTGTGTTAGGCATAGCAGCACTTATTCTAGGCGCAAAGCACGTTTTCTTTGTAGAGAATGATTCAGCCATGCTGGCTACATTAAAAATAAACCTTTCCCAATTCACAGAAGCCAGCTGCACAATCCTGGAGCAAAGCATCAACGAGTTCAAAGAAAAGCCAGATACAATACTCCAGAACCCGCCATTCGGCACAAAAAGCAGGCACGCAGACAAAGAATTCCTGGAAAAAGTATTCCAGGCAGCAACCTCAGTCTACACAATCCACAAGTCATCAACAGCAGAATTCATAGTTAACCTGGCGCAGAAAAACAGCTTCGCCCTCATCAGGAAAAGGGATTTTGATTTCCCGATAAAGCACCAGTTCAGATTCCACAAAAAGCCGGTAAAGAACATCCAGGCAAGCTTATTTTATTTCAGGGAATCCTAGCCCTGTTCTCCAGAGCCTTTTTCAGCCCGGGAAGCTGCTCTCTTACAGCCTTTCTTGCCTTCTCAATCACCTCAGGCGCGCTGTGGATGTCAAACAATTCATACTGGCTCAGGCTCTTTATCTCAAAAAGAAAGTCCGGCGGGCATTCCTTAAGCCTTAAGTCAGCAAGATTGCTCTCTATAATTGTAAGGGATTTAGCCATGTTCTGCAGGATAGGCAGCTTATTTGAGATGTTCCAGTTGTGGAAATTCGGAAAAATCTTTACAGCAATAAGGAAATCAACCTTGTCCCTTATAACACTTGTAGGCACAGGGTCAATAACTCCCCCATCAACATACTTAATGCCATCTATTACTTTTGGAGGAAAGATTCCAGGCACAGAGATGCTTGCCTCAACAGCATCAACCACAAACCCTGAATTAAACGCCTTCATTTTTCCATTAGTGATATCACAGGCAACCGGATAGAACTTCTTCTTAAGGTTATTGAACTTTACAAGCCCAAACACTTCCCTCAATGCCTCGCTAATCCTGTTTCCGGCAATCAACGAATCCTTTGGAATCCTGAAGTCAAGAATCTTTAGTTTTTTCCTGGATATGAACCCAAGCAAAATTTCGTTTATCTCCTTTGTGCTTAACCCCATAGAGTAAAGCCCGCCTGCAATAGACCCCATGCTGGCCGAAGAGACATAGCTGACATCAAGGCCCAGCTCTTCAATAACCTCAAGCACAGCCAGGTGTCCAACGCCCTTTGCTCCTCCGACAGACATGGTTAAGCCGATTTTCATGTTACTTTGCCCTCTTTAAGCTCGCAGTTAATCTTAAGCTCCCCAGCCTTCAGCTCTTTTCCATTCCACTTTGCAGTATAGCTTTCAACATAAAGCTTAACCCTGGCAAACTCATCAATAGAAACCTCCTTATCGCCAGGCTTTGAATCATCCACCAGCACCTGCTCCCCGGGCTTTGCCCTGCCTGGCTCAAGCAGCCTGATCCTGCCCTGCTTGTCTTCGCAGGCAAGCACCATGCCCTGGCTTTCCTTTCCCCTTAGCATAGCCGGCTTCAGGTTGGCCACAAAGACAGCTTTTCTCCCGGCAAGCTCATCAAGAGAGTAAATCCCTTTCAGCCCGGCAATAACCTGCCTTTCCTCTCCGCCCAAGTCAACTTTCATCACCATAAGCTTGTCAGCGTTAGGGTGCGGCACTGCCTCTTTAATCACCCCGACCTTAAGGCTCAGGATGCTAAAGCCATCCTCGCTTTTTTCCCCTTCTTTATTTTCCTGCCTGCCCGAGAACCTTGCCCTTAGCTCTTCCTTTTCCTTGTCCTCGAGCTTGGAGAACAGCATCTTCGGCTCGCCGGTTTTCTGGCCAGGCTTAACCAGGCCTTTGCCCAGCTTGCCCCATTCCTGCTCTTTCATGCCAAGCATGCTGAGAATGTCATCAGAAACACCAGGCATAAACGGCCTTGCAAGAATCGACAAGTCCAGGGCAAAGTTAGCCAGCGTAAGCATGGCATCATCAGCCTTTTTCTTATTCTCCTTAACATTCTTCCAGGGCTCCTGCTCCTGAAAGAACTGGTTTCCAAGCCTGCTGATTCTCATAATCTCCTTAAGCGCTTCCTTAATCTCAATCCTGTCCAGGAGCTTCTCAACATTGGCATACCCGGCTTTAGCCTTGCTGAAAAACTCCTCATCTGCCTTTCCATCAGGAACCCTGCTTTCATAAAACCGCGATATAAAGCTAAAAGTCCTGTTAAGCAGGTTCCCAAGGTTGGCTACAAGCTCATTGTTCAGCTTGGACTGGAAGTCATCCCAGGAAAAGAAAGTGTCAGTTTTTTCAGGCCTGTTTATTATAGTATAGTACCTCCAGGCATCTGCCCTTATGCCAATATTCTTCGCATCATCCCCAAAAACCCCGGCTCCGTCAGACTTGGAAAACTTTGAGTTCTCATAGTTCAGGTACTCATTCACGGAAATCTTTCTCATAAGGGTATAAGTATCTCCGCTTCCAAGCAGGTAGGCAGGAAACAGGATAGTGTGGAAAGGTATATTGTCCTTGCCCATAAACTGGATAAGGCAGGTTTCCTTGTCGTCTTTCCAGAATTCCTCCCAGCGCTTATCGCATCCCTTGGTAATCCCAATGTAGCCAATAGGCGCATCAAACCACGAGTAGAAAACCTTGTTTTCATAACCTTTCAAAGGCACTTTGATTCCCCATTTTAAGTCCCTGGTAATGCACCTTTTCTTAAGCCCGCTTTTCAGCCAGGATTCAGTCATTGTAACAGCATTCTCAGTCCAATCATCTTTTCTCTCGGCAACGAACTTCTCAAGCTTGGGCTGAATCTTCCCCAGCTCCAGAAAAAGGTGCCTGCTTGAAACAACCTCTGGCTCAGAGGAGCAGAAAGCGCACTCTGGGCTCTCAAGCTCGGTAGGGTTAAGAAGCTTCCCGCAATTCTCGCACTGGTCTCCCCTTGCCTTCTCATACCCGCAGGAAGGGCAGGTGCCAATCACAAACCGGTCTGCAAGGAATGTCTCGCACTTGCTGCACCTGAACTGCTCAAGCTCGCCCTCGCTTATGTAGCCATTATTCCACAGCCCAAGGAAAATCTCTTTTGTTATTTCGTGCGTCTCCTTATCCGAGCTCCTTCCAAAACAAGTGAAATCACACTGGAAAAAATCATAAATCTCCTTGTGAACCTTTGAATACTTCTCGCAGATTTCCTTTGCAGTAGAGTTTTCCTGCCTTGCCTTGAACTCAGTGGTTGTCCCATGCTCATCAGTGCCAATCACGCTTACCACATCAAGCCCCTTCATCCTCAGGAACCTCTGGTAAACATCAGCAGAGATTACACAGACAAGGTTTCCCAGGTGCGGGATGTTGTTCACATAAGGCAAAGCACTCGTAACAATGTATCTCCTGAATTTCATGGAGCAACGATTATTAGCAGAGAATAAAAAGGTTTCGCTTGGGATTGCCAAGGCTCTCCAGCCAGGCAAGTTCCGAAAGATATATAAACTTTAGTTGTCACGTAAAAACTAAAGTGAAAACGTTTAAACCAAACTTTACAAAGCTGCAGAACCAGGCATTCAGGCTGATGTGCGTTTTTGCAGGAAAAAAGCTTAGCCTGAGTGAAATTGCCAATGAGCTTAAGGTCTCATCCACAGCTGTATCAAAAGCAGTCCCTTTATTAGCTTCCTTAGGCTTAATTAATATTGAGAAACAAAACAGGATAAACCTGACTCTTGTTTCTTTAAACAGGAATAATCGTTTAGTGTTTCAATTTAAGAGAGCCGAAAACCTCTGGCAGGTTTATGAGTCAGGGCTTGCAGATGCTCTTGAGGATTGCTTCAGGGGCGCAGCAATAATCCTTTTTGGGAGCTATTCAAGGGGAGATGATATATTCGATTCAGATGTTGATATTGCAGTTATTGGGAGAAAGGAAAAGGAAATCTTTCTGGAAAAATTTGAGAAGGCTTTAAAAAGAAAAATAAACATTAATTTCTACAGCTCATTCAAAGAGATTCATGCCAATCTTAAGAACAACATTCTGAATGGCATAGTCTTGAGCGGGAGCGTAGAGCTATGAGCATGCCGAGAAGGTTTAAGGAATATGCTGAAGAGAATATACCCTAAGCTTATTGAAATGGTTAATAAGATGCTCAGCAAAAGAAAGCAGCTTTGATTAGCTTACCCGATAATCTCCAGCACCAGCCTCTGGAAATCCTCCTTGCTTATCATAATGCCTGCCTCAAGGAGATTGCCTGCAAGGTCTTTTCCAAGCTTGGCAAGCTCACTTGGCTCTGACTTATCGTAACTTGCGAAATTCTTGACAGACTTACTCAGCTGCTTAAGTGTGTACTCGCAGAAAAAGCCCTCGTTTGCCCTGATTACGCAATCCTTGCCTTCACATACTAGCCTAAAGCTCTGCGGGCTGAACCTAATGCTGTACCCGTTCTCTTTTAGCTCCAGCTTTTCTTTTCCTCTCCTGAAGCCAAGCTTCTCAGCCTGCCAGAGCGCAAGTGATTTCACCAGCTCATCAGAAACAGAAAAAATTTCTGAATGGTTTTCATTCACAAAAAAGACCTTGCCCAAATACTTAATGTTCTTCTGCCTGGTTTTGCCGTCCTTCCAAACATTCTTTACAAGGTAGGCATAGTAATTGTCTTTTACTTTCTTTGTTCTTATAAACATCCTTAACCACTGTTGTACTTCAAGAATTCCTTAACATCCTTGTAGCTGTGTGCATTTATTATGTTTTTGCTTGTGATGTGCCCGTACATAAGCGAGCTCTTTGCCAGCATAGGAAAAAGGTTTTCCTCAAGCGACTTCCCAGAATACTTAAAGATCTCAGGTGATGCAATAAAAGCAGAGGCAAAGCAAAGCGGCTGCTTCATCCCTTTGGGCTTCTGGAAGAAGTCAAGGATTCTTTTTCCCTCAAGGATTGCAACCCCGTTTTTGTCAGTCTCAAAGCTTGTGTAAAGCAGCATGGTGCAGATTCCCTTGTTCAGGACATGCTCTTCCCAAAGCTCATTCAGGTCAACCCCGTCAAGAAGCAGGTCGCAGAACACAACAAGAAAGTTCGACTCAAGGTGGCTTCTTGCAAGCTTCAGGCTGTCAAAAGAGCCGTTAGACTCTTTTTCCATAACATACTTAATCTCTACACCCATCTCTTCTCCATTCTTCAGAACCTTAAAAATCTCAGAAAGGGGCCTGTCCCTTGAAACAACTATAATCTTCTTGTAACCCTGTGCAGAAATTGTCCTTACAATATTCTCAACAATCGTTTCATTTCCAACATTCATAAGAGGCTTGAATTCCTTTTTCTCGTTGTTCAGGAGCGAGTTTTCAGGGCCGCCTGCAAGCACTACCGCAGTTTTATTAAACATCACAATCTTTGATATTATGTATTCAATAGCCTGGCTTCTGTTCTTTATGATAAGCCCATCCACAAAGTTGTCAACCTCTTTAAGGAACTTTTTATTGATAGTAATAGAAATCTTCTCTTTCATGCTACCAAGTCATATTATGGTAAGATTTAAATATTTCTATTAAATCATTGGTTTTAGAGTTATTCATTATCGAATGGTGAAAACAATGAATGTACAGGCAATAATTCCCGCTGCCGGCCTCGGGACAAGGTTAAGGCCGCTTACACTGACAATGCCGAAGGCGCTTGTTCCTGTTGCAGGAAAGCCTATGATTGTTCATATAATAGATGAGCTGGTCAAATCCGGAATCCGGGATTATGTTATCATTGTCGGCTTTCTCGGTAATGTCCTGGAAGATTACCTAAAGGCTAAATACCCTAAGCTAACCCTTAAGTTTGTTTACCAGAAGAAGATGGGCGGCACAGCACAGGCGGTTTATCTTGCTGAGCCTTACATAAAAAACCCCTGCCTGATAATTTATGGGGACACAATGATTAAAGGAGACCTTACACCAGGGCTTGCTTTTGGCTCTGACATGGTTCTTGGCACAAAGTTTATTGATGACCCCAGGCCATTTGGAACAGTGGAAAGAGAGAATGAGAGAATTGCCAGGCTTGTGGAAAAGCCCAACTACATAAAGAGGAGCGAGGTTCTTGTAGGGATTTATACTGTTAAAAACTATAAGCTGATGTTTCAGTGCATCAAAGAGCTGATGGACAATAAGATACGATTCAAGAACGAGTTTTACTTAACGCATGCACTTCAGATTATGCTGGAGAAAGGGGCAAGCGCTGAAACCTTCCAGATAGAAGACTGGTATGACTGCGGCAACTTTAATACCCTGCTTGAGACAAACAGAAAGATCCTTGAGAGCAAAAGAAGGTTTAAAGTTCCTGTTTTTAAAGATGGCTGCATAATAATCCCGCCGGTTTCAATCGGCTCTGATGTTAAGATGAGCTCAAGCATAGTAGGGCCTTACGCAAGCATTGGAGACAATGTTTCAATAGAAAACTCCATAGTGAGCGACTCAATAGTGTCTGATGGCTGTAAAGTAGCCAACTCAGTAGTTGAAAAATCAGCTTTGGGCCGTGAAGCTTTACTTCTTGGAAAGCCAGTTAAGGCTTTTTTAGGAGATAAATCACAGCTTGGCGAGTAATCAGAGAACCTGTTCTGAGAGAAGCTTCTCCTGCTTAGCCCGGTCTCCCTTGCGTATTTGTCTTAGCTTGGAAATTATAGACAGCTTTTCAAGCCAGTTCAGCTTGTGGTTGATCATCGGGCTTATTGCTTTCAGCCTTGCTTTTATTTTATTTTCCTCCTTTGAGACTTCAACAAAGTTAAGCTCGTACTCGTCAAGGTATACGCTTGGCATAAGAAAAAATGATTTTACCTCAGTGAAGCTTTTTATCCAGCATCCCGAGTTAATGTACATCCAGCTCTTGCTTTTTTTAAAATCAGGAAAATGAGTGTGCCCGTTCACCAGAATGTCGCACTTCGAGCAAAAATGAGCTTTCCCTGTTTCCAGCACCTTATTAACCTTCTTCCTGAAGTCATTATCTCTTTGTATAATCTTGCTTTCTCCAAGATAGCCAATCTCCTCAAGAATCTCCCTGAACTCACTGGACACTTTTTTTAGTATCTGCCTTAAGAAAAACGAAGAAAAGTCAACAGCAATTATAACCAGGAGAAAAATAAAGATTATCCTGTCCTGCAATACCCTTATCCTTCCGGAGAAAAGTAAAAGCAGAATTATTACAGGCAGAAGCCTGGTTATGAACCAGCTTGCAAAAAAAGGCGCTAGCATCAGCTTAAGGCTCCTGCTTGCATTATTGTAAAAAAACTTTGAGAAAAGCCATCTTGGCATAATCCTGTAAGGCCTTACCAGCCAGAGCTCATTCAGCCAGCTTTTCTTGCCGGCAAGCGGAAGAAAGCCCTGAGTCAGGTGCTCAGAAAGCGGTGTCTCAGCTTCATTGCCCATGTCATTGTAAAGGCTCATCTCATCAAACTGGTTTCCATGCTCAAAGCAGAATTTTTTTCCGTTAAGCTTTCTCTCTGCCCAGTATTTATCTTTAGCAATCCTTATGCCATGCTTCTCAAGAAACCTGCATAGGTTTTTGTTCTTCCAAACAAGCCGGTCATGGTTTCCCAGAATGTATGTGATTTCAGCAGTTTTCGAATAGTCTCTGAATGCCTCGAAAAGCTCTTTGTAGATGCCCTTTGAGAGTGCTTTTATTTCATCTCTTCTTAAGTCAAAAAAATCCCCAAGTATAATGAGCTCTTTTCGCCTTTTTTCTCTAAGAAACTCAATCAGCGACCTTATGGAGACATCAGAGTCAATCTGCCTGTCTCCGGTTATGTGCACATCGCTGATTACAAAAAACCCATTGTGCTCCTGCTTCTGCATTTGCAGGGAAGGTTTAATGTTATTTAAAAATTTAACCGGTTTGTTATAAATTTTCTGAAAGGTATTTACTCAGGCTTTCGTTAAGGGTTTCAATAAATGCCTTTACTCTCTTTTTATTTCCCATCTTTTCAATCACAAGGCTGTTGGTTCTGTGGCCTTCCATTAGCCCATACACATTAACAATAGGCTCATACTTGTTTTTTTTGTCACATTGGGTTACTTCAATATCTGTAGCCCTGTAAGACCCGTTATCATTGAACCTTCTGATTATCTGGCATTCTAAGCCAAGCTGGCTTGCAGCATTTTCTATTATGTCCTCAAGCTCATTTACATTGATAAAACCGTTGATTTTAGTATCAATAAATCTCATCTGGCTCACCAGTATTGTGTATGGCTTTATCTTTTTTAAATGTTACTATTGTGCAGTGTTTACGGCTGTCTCTTACACACATCTCCGAGCCCACGAGACCGTACTAGATCTCGTATGCCGTCTTCTGCT
>OMKS01003295.1_pt1 | contig 12960 bp, 9 predicted proteins | sample 1674721 | NCBI WGS metagenome assembly OMKS01 (sample SAMN06264996, study PRJEB25208) | sediment metagenome | isolation source: hot spring sediment | place: USA: California | collected 2014-09-02 | reverse complement strand
GCTGAGCGCCAGCACCTGCACCGACGGGCACAATCGCTCGATCTCCGCCGCCACCTGCGGCCCCTCGATGTCCGGCAGCTCGCAGTCGAGCACGCCCACATCCGGCGCCAGCTCCTCGACCAGCGCCAACGCCTCCTGGCCGTCCTCGGCCTCGGCCACCACGTCGATATCGGGTGCCCGCTCCAGCAGCACGCGCAGCCCGACGCGCACGGTCGGGTGGTCGTCGGCTAAAAGCACACGGATTGATTGATCCATCGCAGTCCCCTCGTGTTAAGTCCATTACTCCCGGCGCAGTAGGGCGTCGAATTCCTCGGCCGCGTCGAGCATGCGGCCCGGCTGGCGGGTCAGGCTAAAGTATTGCCATTGGGTATCGTGAGGAAAGTAGTCCATAAACCAACACAGCGCCTTCACCTGCGGCTCCTCGTCGATCACGTCCAGCGCCGCGCTCAGCCAGCCCTTGGGGTAGTTTTGCGCCGGGGGGATACCCTCGTCGGGCGCGAAGGTGTTGGTGGAGGTGACGTAGACCGGCAAGCCCCGCGTGGTGGGGTAGTCGTTGATGATTGCCAGCCAGTCCCGGTAGACGCGGAAACCGGCCTGGGCGCCGTCCCACGCCTCGCGTCTCAGGTCGATCCTCGGCTCGTCTGCTCGGTCCTGGCCCGCCATCTCCGGCGCGTCGGGGCGACCGGAAGCTTGCACAGCGAAACCATCCGGCGCGGCCAGCGGGATGCCCGCCGCTGCCTTGGCCCGCGCCGCTTCATCCAGCGCGTCTGCCAGGGTGTTGAAGTAGTTGAGCCAGGGCGCGTCGATGGCGTACGTCGACTCGCCGTCCTGCTCCCGGTTCCAGGGCTGCAGCGGGCCGACCAGCAGCCGTACCTGGGGATCCTCGGCCCGCATCACCTGGACGGCGTTGTCAGTGTGCGTCGCCTCCTCGCCGTAGCCATTGAAGACGCGGGCATACCATTCTGGCGTTACGCCCTGGGCATTGTAGCCGCTGCCCAGGAAGTAGGCGTAGACATCGTCCAGCCGCTCGTCCCGCGCCAGCCGCTGCACGTATTGCAGGTACTCGGTCAGCGCCAGTTGGTCGCCCTCCGCCGGCAGGCTCTGACCCTGGTCGTAGTCCACGCGCACCAGCACCCGCAACCCCTGCGCCGTGGCCCGCTGCACCCGCGCCGCCAGGTCGTCGATGCCCCAATGCGCCTCCCCGGCCAGGCGGGCGTAGGTCAGCTCCACGTCCCAGCCACTGCGCTCGCGCCAATCCCGCTCTGGATTGGCGAAGACGACGCCCAGTTTGGTCGGCGTCTGACCGGCGGGTTTTGACGGGGTCGCCGTCCCCACCGTGGTATGTGCTCGCGCGATGCAGCCGGTGTGGCAATCGTGATAGAAGATGATCTCAGCAGCCCCCTTTTCCGGGAACGTGAACGTCCACTTCCAGGTCCATGTGCCGCTGCGCCGCCGGGCGGGATTGATTGTCCAGTTCGCTTTTTGGATCGACTCACCATCGACGGTCAGTAGGACGTGGCTCCACGGCGCGTCGTCTGTGACCCAAAACGTCGTCTTCTGACCAGGCTGTGGCGAACTGGGATCGAGACGCATCTGGGGATAGCGTGTGGCGCTGCCTTTGGGGGCCAGGGTTACCTGTCCGGAGATCGGCAGCAGCCAGACTGCGCCGGTGAGGATCAGTGGGATGAGGAGCCACCACCAACGTTGCAAGCTGCGTTTCATATATTCTCTCCAAATTCATCTCGCCAACAACCGAAAATAGGCGCGGGGTCGAAAATCCTGTAAAATTACCTATTTCGGCATGATGGGCAGGACGAAACGTGCACAGACGCCCGTTTCCTTCCCCTCGACCTGGCTTTCGATGGTCAGTTCGCTCCTGTGACGGCGTAGGATCTCCTCTACCAGCGCCAGCCCCAGCCCGCTGCCTTCCACCTTCTGCGGTGCGGCGCGGTAGAAACGCCGTGTGACGTGAGGCAAATGTATGGCCGGGATGCCGGGGCCGGTGTCGCACACGGCGCATGCCACACTTTCTCCCTTCTGCTCTAGCGAGACCACGGCCTCGTCGCCGGGCCGACAATGTTTGATCACGTTGTCCAGCAGGTTGAGGAAGACCTGTGTCAACCGGTCCCGATCGCCAACCACCAGCGGTATAGGTGTATTGGCCTGTAGAGAGAACCCGATCCGTTGCTCCTCAGCCCGGGGCGCGATCTGGGAAAGCGCCTGTTCCACGACCGCCATCAGATCGACCGGCCGCCACTCAAGTTCGGCGCTGGTCTCCAGGCGTCCCAATTCTAACATCAAGCGCGTCATGCGGGCCATACGTTGCGCCTCGTCCTTCAACATCCGCAGCGACTGCTGGCGAATCTCATCGGAGACGTCGGAAAGCTGCAATATCTCGAGGTGGGTCAACATGCCAGCCAGTGGGGTGTGCAATTCGTGGGAAAGGCCGTTGAGTAGATAGCGAGAGGCTTCCTCGGCTCGCTTTTGCTCGGTGATGTCGAGCAGGAAGACGACGTCCCAGTCGCGCCATGGCGTGATCCACCAGCGGGCGACTTTACCCGAGGGCAATGGGAGGCTGCGATAGCGGCCGAGACTGATCTCCGTTCCTCTCGCCGCCGAGCGATCCTTTTGTAGTGTAGCGACCCAATCGGCCTCCGGCAAGGCGACGGGCGTGCTCAGGTCGAGCAGGCGGCGGGCGTAAGGGTTGGCGTAGCGGTAAGCGTCTGCGCCGTCCAAAATCAGCCAGCCGAAAGGCGCCCGTTCTAATACCGGCCCGGCGCCCTCAGGATCGAACGTCGCGGCCTCCTGCTGCCGTCGACGCCGCCGGTCTAGCCAGACGATCCAGGCAGCGACGGCCCCTATCAGGATGAATAAGCTCGAAAGCAAGCAACGTAGATCGATAATAAGCATAAGAATAATGTTTTTGAAATTCGAAGCCAAAATTCGTGTTATTTGTCCATTCGCGACATTCGTGACCCAGAGATGTCGGGTCATGAAGGCGTCTATTAGTGTAACAGAAAAGGGGGTGCTTGTCTAGCCTAACCTGGACGAGCCAGAGCCAATAATGGGCACGGACGGCACATTCTTGCTGATCGTGCAAGGTGATATTGGTTAGGCCCTGACAGTAGAGCCAGCGCCAGGCCGGACATACAATCTTACAGAGGAGAGACCGGAGTATGCGGATTGTGAGCCGGCGTGCGCGTCGGCTCAAGCAAGCCACACGAAACGATACGGTTCCAGCAGCAAATCTCTATCCGACGTGATTTCCTCTCCGGTGATCAGGTCCCTAAAAGTGTAACCCAGCCCGTACACGCGCAGTTCGTTAGCCGCGACCGTTTGCTCGCTTTCGATGAAGTTGGCCAGGATCAGCACCCGGTGCCCGGCGTGCCGGCGCACGTAACCGAAGACGTGGGGGTTCTGCAGATCGACGAAGGCCGTTTCTCCGACGGCGAAGGCGGGCGTCTCCTTCCGTACGTCGATCAACCGGCGGAGTTGGGCGTAGATGCGGTGTTCGATAGCGCCCTCTTCCCGGCGCCGGGCGAGTTTTTCCTCGTCGGCCTCGGGGCGATGGACCCAGCGGCTGTCGTCCGCCTTGGCGGGATCTTCCCGGTAGCCGTAATCGTTCAACACGCCGATCTCGTCGCCCAGGTAGATCAACGGAACGCCGCCGATACTGAGGATGACGCCGTGGATCAGCAGGATGCGCCGGATGGCGAGCTCGATTTCCTCCTCGTCCCCTGCCCGCAGCGCTTTCTCCAGTCCGGCCAGCGACGCACACGTCCCGGAGATGCGCATGTCCTTCGTCGCCGGATTGTATTGGAAAGGCAACCCACAGGCGAAACTGCCCTCGAACGCGCCGGTGTAGAAGGCGTTCAAGAATTGCCGGTGGTTGAAGCCGTTGATGTGCAATTCGGCGGCGTCCTCGTCGGAGAAGGTCCAGCCGATGTCGTCGTGGCAGCGGACGTAATTGACCCAGGTGCAGCGCTCGTCGATCTGGAAGCGTTTTTGCATCGAGTGGCGGAGCAGGCGCACCTCGCGGGTGGCCAGTGTCTCCCACAACAGGGCCATGAGTAAGGGATTGTAGGAAAGCTGACATTCTTCAGGGTCGATGTAGCGGGCGACCTCGTCGGGGTGCACGATGGCCTCCGACTTGAACAGCAGGGCGGGCGCGGCGATGCGGGCCACCGCGTTGTAGGCCTGGATTAGGTGGTGGGCCTCGGGCAGATTCTCGCAGTTGGTGCCCAAGCGCTTCCAGGTGAAGGCGACGGCGTCGAGACGCAGGACTTCGACGCCGATGTTGGCCAGGAAGAGCATCTCCTCCGCCATGCGGTTGAAGACCATCGGGTTGGCGTAATTGAGGTCCCACTGGTAGCTGTGGAAGGTCGTCCAGACCCACTGGTCGATCTCGGGGAAGTAGGTGAAGGCGCCGGGATGTTCGTCGGGGAAGATCTCGCGCAGGTGGGCGTCGTAGGCGTCCGGCATGGTCCGGTCGGGGAACATCCGGTAATTTTCCTGATAATCGGGATCGCTGGCCTTCGCCTGCATGGCCCACCGGTGCTCGTCGGCGGTGTGGTTGAAGACGAAATCAAGGACCAGGCTGATGCCTTGCTGGCGCAGTTCGACGGCCAACTGGCGCAACTCGTCCATCGAACCGAGGGCCGGGTTGACCTCGCGATAACTGCTGACGGCGTATCCTCCGTCGTTCTCTCCTTCGGGCACTTTGTACAGGGGCATGAGATGCAGATAAGTCAGCCCCAGTTCCTTGAAGTAGGGGATTTTCTCGCGGATGCCGTCCAGGTCGCCGGCGAAACGATCGACGTAACAGACGCCGCCCATCACCTGCTCCGATTGATGCCACAGTGGATCCGCCTCGCGGGCCACGTCAAGGGCCTTGAGTTCCGGCGGGCGGTCGATCCACGCCTGGGCCATGATGAGCAGCAGTTCCTCCAGGTGGTAGAAGAAGTCATAGTGATCCCGGTAGAGGCTGAGGTACAGGCGGAACAGGCGGGGGAAATGGGTTTCCAGGCGCTCCCAGAAAGCGGGCGCGGATTTCTCAAAGGCGACACGCGCCTCCAAGCGGCGGCTCAGGCGGCGGAAGGAGCGTTCGGTGTGTCGTTCTAGCCATTCGGCGTCATATAGATCCATTGTCAACCAGGCTATGTATAAACTGATCGACCTGTCGAGCGGCGGGCAGGGCCGGGATTGCGCCCCGGCGGGTCGTCGTGAGGGCGCCGACCGCGTTGGCGTAGCGGCAGAGCGTGCGCAAGTGAGCCTCACTTGGCCCATCATCGAAAATCGAGATCATATCAACCGGCGCATACTCAAGCAGTCCCTTGAGCAGCCCGGCGACGAAGCCATCGCCGGCCCCGGTCGTGTCCACCGCCCTGACCGGGAAACCGCCGACCTGGCCCGCGAAGTCGGCCGTCGCGTAGCGACAGCCGGCCTTCCCCAGGGTGACGATCAGCAGGCGCAGGTCAGGGTGCCAGAGTTGCTCGACCGCCTCGTCGAAATCGTCGGTCCCGGCCAGGAAGGCCAGTTCTTCCTCGCTGACCTTGATCACCTGGGCCAGCGGCCAGCCCCGCATGATGCCCTCGCGGGCGGCCTGGGCGCTGGCCCACAGGTTGAGCCGCAGGTTGGGGTCGTAGGAGATCAGTAGACCAGCCTCCCGGGCCGTCTCGACGGCGTGCAGGGTGGCCCCTCGGACCGGGTCGTCGATCAGGCTGATGGAGCCGTAATGGAAGATGCGCCCGTCGCGGATGTATGCCTCGTCTACCTCCGCTGGCGTGTACAGCATATCGGCGCTGGGATGGCGGTAGAACATGAACTCCCGTTCACCGTCGGCGCGCAGGGAGACGAAGGCCAACGCGGTGCGCGCCTCGGCGGAAAAGCGCAGGGCAGCGGTGTCCACGCCGGCGTCCCGGAGCGTCTGGGCCAGGAAGTGGCCGAAGGCGTCGTCACCCACCTTGCCCATAAAGCCGGCCGATTTGCCTAATTTGGCCAGGCCCGCCGCGACGTTGGCCGGCGCGCCGCCGGGCGCTTTCTCGAAGGCCGGTGCCTCGCTCAGCGGGACGCCGGAGACGGTCGACACGAAATCGATCAACAACTCGCCCAGGGCGATTACTTCGGGCATGTTGTGTTCTCTTTCTTGTTGAGAGACTATTAAAAAATTCGCTCAGAGGCCCGTCCTCGGGCCAATTAGCGCCCCGGGACGGTGGCTAGAGCAATTATTTAGGGTGTGTTTCATTTCATTTGGGGCCAAGCTCGTAGTAGGCGATTGATCGCCGTAAAAGCGCGCTGAAGCGTGTACTACGAACAAGTCCCTCTGTGTTCTTTACCGTTACGCTCCCCGCATCTGGTTGAACAAGCGCAGATAATCGGCCAGGTGATGGGGCGAAAGGAAGTGCTGGCGCACGTGCTCGCGTCCGGCGTTGCCCATCTGCGCCCTTTCGTTGGGATGTTGCAGGAGATAGAGCGTCTTTTCCGCGCATTCCTCGACCGTATCGACCAGGAAACCGGTCTCGCCGTCTAGGATCTGAAGCGGGATGCCGCCGACGTTGCCGCCCACGACCGGCACCCCCTTCCACAGCGCCTCGGTGACGACCAGGCCGAAACCCTCGCGGGTCGATTTCTGGATCACCACGTCGCTGACCGTCTGGAAGGCGTCCACCTCCAACGCGCCGACGCCGTGGAAATTGTGCAGAATGTGGATGTTGAAGTCTTCGCCGGCGTGCCGGATGGTCTTGTCCAGGTAGGACCATCCCTCCGGGTCATCGGAGGCCATCGAACCGACCAGGGCCAGCTGGACCTCGGGCATCTGCTCCTTGACGATCCGGTAGGCGTCAATCACACCTAAGGGGTCTTTCCAGGGGTCGAAGCGGCTGACCTGGGTGATGAGGGGGCGGTCTACGTCGATACCGAAGCGCTTCACAATATCTCGCGCCCGTTCCATCGCGATGGGCACGTTCTTCGGCGAGAGGGGATCGATCCGCGGTGGGATGATGGCCAAGTGCTCGAAGGAGACCCCCGGCCCCACGTATTGTTCCATCGTGAAGATACCCGCCTCGTACGCGTTGATATAAGGTGCGAAGAAATCCCAGTAGGCGGGATTGGGATGTGAGGTATCGATGTGGCAACGCCAGGCCCAGTGATCGCCCCCCTTCCCCTCGGTGTAGTGCAACATAGCGGCCGGTTGTGGGTCGTGGATGACGACGAAATCGTAATCCCCCTCGAAGTACTGGGCGTTCATCTCGTTGTAGCGGCGCCAGATATCCTTCATCTCATCGGTGAACGGGACGACCATCCCCTGCAACCCGTTGTGGCAAATCTTGGTCACGGTGTAGAATTCGTCCGCTCCCTGGATAACCTGCCACTCGGTCTCGATTCCTACGTCGTTCATCAACGGTGCCAGCGTGTAGAGCATCTCCGCCACGCCGCCACCAAAGGCCGTGGCGTTGACGTGCACCACCCGCGCGCCTTCCAGCGGTTTGGCCAGGGCTTTGATCTCGGCGATGACCTCGTCGCCCACGATCAGTTGGTAATCGTCGAGTTGTTTCGGATCAAATTTAACTTTTTGCAACATCATTCGAACTCCTTGTTGGTAGTGCCAGACATCTAAGTTTTCGCTCTTTTTCCCATCTCCACCTGCCCCAGGTAAATGAGGGATTCCAGATCGTCGATTTCATCTGGGACGTAGCGGGATACGACCTCCCGCACCCGCTCCAACTCCTCCTTGGAAGCCAGGCCTAGCATCCTCGTCAAGTCGCCAAAGTCTTGGCCGCGAGAAGCAGCCATCTTCATCAACACCAAGAACGGAAGGTCCAAAACAGGGTAGCCTGCCGGATCCTTTCGCGGATGAGCCAAAGCCTCATCCATCCAGGGATAATCACCCAGAATCACATCCAACTCCACGCCCTCAGGCGAACGGGCTAAAAAGCCAGGAATAGATAGAGTCGAGACGCGGCGATATCCCGCAGCCTCCAACCGCTCCCAAACTTTATCACTGTCCTGGCGGTGTATTAGGATGTCCAGATCGTTGGTGGCTCGCTCTGGCATATAAGCGCGGGTGGCAACCCCACCGACAATGGCCCAGGGAATGCCCTTGAGAATAGGCCGCAGATCAGGCCAGGGGTACATAGCCGTCCTCCTTTGCAGAGACTCAGGGGCGCTGCCAGTGCCTGGCTTGATACGCCGCTCACACATATTGATCATGATGCGCCGCCGCCGGGCTGGGGTCAGACGGCCGTCCGGGGCGACGGTGGCAATCGCCTGTGGAATGTCCTGGGGAGACTCTTCGGGTTTCATCGGATTATTTGTGACCGCGCAGACGAAAAGCTAATTGGCATTTAAGTCACCGCTTGCATTTTTCTGTAGCTTGTGAGCAAGCCTTGTAGGGGCATCCGCGCCTGCTCGCTGACTAGCGGGCTAGGTAGCTTGGACAAGACCTGATAGGTTTTGCAGAACTCGCTTTTTAGAGTCCAAATTGCTTTTTGTCCAAACTGATTTCAGTCTAACGGTGCTTCTGTAAACCTGTCATGTCTGTGGCGATGCAAAGTGCGTTGCACCGTGCAATTTATGGACGAAGGCTAGTTGATGTCGCCTGAGGATATTGAAGCAGTATCGTCAGAACGATGCCTGTCATCACGCCCGGCATGACCCCAGAGAGTATGAATCCGGGCAGCAGACCCAGCCCGGTCGCCCAGGCGAGGGGGCTGACGATGATCCACCAGCCCGCCCACTGCACCTCGCGCCGCAGCACGAGCCACTGGGCCACACCGACGGTGGTTCCGAGCACCAGGCCAGCCAGCAAACGGGAATCCCAGGGAACGACGAGCATAGCGATGGCCCAGCCGGTCATCCATCCCCCGGCGCCGGCGAGAATCCACCGGCCGCTTTTGCCGATTTGATGTTGTAGCGTCACCCATTGCAGAACACTGATGAAGATTCCAGAGGCCGCCAGGCCGATCGGCGGTATAAGAAGTGCGCCCAGGACCCAGCCCACCGTCGTGACCACCATCCACTGCAACAAAAAACCCCAATCGAAAGAGAACGCGTCACGTCGTCGGTCCTTCAACCTTCAACCCCCAACCTTCAACCTTGAACCCTCTATCCCTTCACCGAACCTGCCAGCAGGCCACGGACGAAGTAGCGCTGTAGGGAGAAGAAGACGAGCAGCGGCAGGAACATCGTGATGAAAGCGCCAGCTGTCAGTAAGTGCCAATCCTGTCCCCGGCTGCCCACGATGTTGGCCAGGCGCATCGTCACCACCTGGAAATCCGGGTTGCCGCCCAGGAACACCAGGGCCACCAGATAATCGTTCCACACCCACAGGAATTGGAAGATGGCGAAGGAGGCCAGTGCCGGTGTCGAAAGCGGCAAGATCAACCGGGTGAAGACGGTGAAGTGAGATGCGCCGTCGATGAAGGCCGATTCCAGCGTCTCGCGAGGCAGAGTGCTGATGTAATTGAACAGCAGGTAAGTGGCTAGTGGTAAGCCGAAGCCGGTATGGGCCAGCCAGATCGCCAGGAAGGTGCCGTTCAGTTCCACCCTCCGGTAGAATTGGAGCAGCGGCACCAGGGCTACCTGGAGTGGAACGACCAACAGAGCCACCACTATGACGAATGCCACGCGGCGCCCGGGGAATTTCATCCAGGCGAAACCATAGGCTGCGAAAGCCGCGATCAGGATCGGGATCACGGTGGAGGGAATAGAGACGGCCAGACTGTTGAAGAGCGCGCCCGAGAAGTTATCGCCGGGGATGATCTCCACGCTTCCGTCCGGACGCTGGTACTCGAAATCCTTTCCTACCAGTACCTGCTGGTAGTTTTTCAGGGAGAAATCCCAATTCACGGCCCATGTCTTCTCCTGGATCTCTATACGCCCGATGCGCCAGTTCCCGACCCATTGGACGCGCTTTCCATCTGGCGTCTCGATACCCTCGCGTAATTCGTCGAACGTCGTTTTCAAACCCGCTACCTCTATGATTCTATTTTCCTCATCAACCACAGCGCCTGACTCTCGAGGCTCGATTCTCTCGTCGAGAATCCAGGTTTTGTGCGGGAAGATGGTCCACCATCCAGTTGTTCGAATCGCGGTGCGATCACGGAATGACGAGACCAGGACGCCGACGATGGGAATCATCCAGATCAAGACCAATAGCGCGAGAATGCCATTGACTAAAATCGGTCCGCGGAGTCTTTGTAACCGTTTCATGTTAGAACGCCTCCTGTTCTCCGAATTGGCGGAGGTTGTAGATCATCACCGGGATCACGGCGAGGAACAGCACGATGGCGATGGCCGCGCCATAGCCAGCGTTGCGGTTGGTGAAGGATTGACGATAGAACTGCGTGGCAATCACGCCTGTTCCAAACTGTCCCCCGGTCATCACCCACACCACATCGAAGATCTTCAGGGTGAAGATGAGGATTGTCGTCGTGACGGTGATGATGGTGCCCATAATGTACGGGATCATGATGCGGAAGAAGACTTGTATCTCGCTGGCGCCGTCGACGCGCGCGGCCTCCAATAGTTCCCCAGGAATTCCCTTGAGTGCGGCCGAGAACAGCGTCATCGCATAACCGGCTTGCAGCCAGATGACGATCACGACCAGGAAAATGTTGTTCCAGGGCCTGATGGCCGTGTAGGCGGTCCATGCTTGGGATTGACCGCCTAACCCAACCACAATCGCGTTTAGAAGACCGATTTGCGGAACATTGACCGGTTTCACCTCGTAGATGAAGTTCCAGATGACGCTGGCGCCGACGAACGAGATGGCCATTGGCATAAAGATGAGTGACTTGGCGACACGCTCGAACTTGCTTCGATCCGCCAAGATGGCGACGAGCAGGCCAAAGATCACGGTCAGTGGTGTGGCGATGCCGATCCAGAATACGATGTTATTGCGAAACGCCTCGCGCATCAGACGCTCGGTGAAAACTGCGACGTAATTGGCTATACCGACGAAATTGCCTCCCCCCGGCCCGTCACGGCCGTAGAGGCTGATGTAGAACGTGCGCACCGTGGGCCAGGCTAGATACCAGGCCAGGATCGCCAGGGCCGGTCCGACGAAGATGAAGGGCTGCAGCCGCGCGCTCCATTGATCTGGAAGCAACCCGACGAGCCAATTGAAAATCCAGTAGAGCATGGCCACGCCGCCCACACCCCATACGATGGCTATCAGGGAGATCAACCACTTGGGCGCATCCCCCGCCCGTAGAAAGACAAAGCCGTAGTAGAGGATGATGAAGGCAACGAGAGGTATCAGGATAGCCAGGAATACGCGTAGAACGGTGATCCCAATTCTGCCAACCAGACCCAGCTCTCGGTCGTCAAATTCACTAAAAAACCCCATCGCTCATACTCCTTTACCCGAGTGAGAAAGGCATCTTCTCAAAAGGTTGGGGGAAAAGCAGGGCGAAATGCGTGCAACCGCGCGAGCGTGCTCGCGATGTTGCTTGTGCCTTAACGCCAGTTTGTTGAGATGATACCTTCTCGATACGTTGGGTGTGTACGTTGGGCTGCCAGCCGACTAAGGCTGGCAGCCCAACATCAAGCATCAATCGATTGTCATTACCTTGGCCAGGAAGCGTCGATCTCGGCGAGCACGGTGTCCAGGTCGGCCGCGCCGGAGACCCAGTCGGTCATCCCTTTCCAGAAGGAGCCGCCGCCTACCTCACCCGGCATCAGGTCAGAACCGTCGAAGCGGAAACTGGTCGCCTCGTTCACCAACTCGGCGATGCCGCGCTCCAACTCGACGCCGTACATATCCGGGGTCGCTTTGGCATGCGCCGCCAACGCGCCGCCGGCGTCCAGGAACCCGGAGGCCGACTGCGGGACGGTGAAGTACTCCATCAACGCGCGCACCTCGGGCCGGTCGTTGAACATGGCCATGATGTCGCCGGCGACGAGGAAGGGCTTGCCGTACTGCTCGTCGATCGGCGGCAGGTAGAAGAAGTCGTAATCCACGCCAGCCTCTGTGCCTTCGGGGAAGAAGCTGGTGATGAAGTTGCCCTGTTTGTGCAGCCAGCACTTGGGCGGATCCTCGAACATCGGGGCCGGGGCGTCGCCGAAGTTGGTGGAGACGATGGCGTTGCGGCCGCCGAAGACGTAGTCGTCGTTGAACCAGATCTCGGCCAACGTCTCGGCCGCGTTCTTCACCTCGGGCGAACTGAAGGGCAGATCCCCGGTGGTCCACTTGTCGTAGTTCTCCAGGCTGGTGGTGCGGAGCATGACCTCCTCCATCCAGTCGGTGGCTGGCCAACCGGTGGCGGCGCCCGACTCGATGCCGATGCACCAGGGGGCGTCGCCGTCGGCGACGATGGTGTCCATCAGGTCGATCATCTCATCCCAGGTTTCGGGGATCTCGTAGCCGGAGGCGTCCCATTCCGCCTTGGGATACCAGACCAGGCTCTTGCCGTTGAAGCGATGCCAGACGCCGGCCATCTGTCCTTCCATCATGGCCATGTCGAGCCAGCTCTGGTTGTACTGCTCCCTCAGCCAGTTCTCAGGGATGAAGTCCGTGGGATCGACGATCTCACCCGTGCGGACGAAGTTCGCCAGCAGGCCGGGCTGCGGGAAATCGGCGATGTCGGGGGCGTCCCCGGCGTCGACGCGGATGGAGATGGAGCCCTCGAACTCCTTGTTGCCGATGTAGTTGACGGTGATCCCGGTGGCCTCCTCGAAGGCGTCCATCGAGCGGTTGAACTTGACCTCGTCGGCGTCGGCGAAGGGGCCATCGACGGTCACTTCCGTGCCCGCGAACTCCCCGGTCAGCGCCCGCTCCAGGTAGCCGCCGGGTGGTACCGCGAAGCCTACGTCACTCTCTACAGGTTCATCGATCTCGACTGCTGGACCCTCCGGCCAGGAGGCGTCGATCTCGGCGAGCACCGTGTCCAGGTCGGCCGCGCCGGAGACCCAGTCGGTCATCCCTTTCCAGAAGGAGCCGCCGCCTACCTCACCCGGCAT
>OMKS01003294.1_pt1 | contig 12967 bp, 9 predicted proteins | sample 1674721 | NCBI WGS metagenome assembly OMKS01 (sample SAMN06264996, study PRJEB25208) | sediment metagenome | isolation source: hot spring sediment | place: USA: California | collected 2014-09-02 | reverse complement strand
GGTGTAATTGGTGTAACTAATATTAAAAATTGCTCTAAAACCTTCTTGCAAAAAAATGCAAGATTAGATCTGTAATAGAATAATGCAATTTAAAAATGAATGATTAATTATCACAAGGGGCTTCCAGACGATTTTTTGATATTATCCGATGAATAGGTACCAAACATTTATCACAGTTTTCCAAATAGAAAGTTGGCTTATGATTATCGAAACACGTGCCTTTGCCAGGGCTGGACTGTTGGGAAATCCTTCTGATGGTTATTTTGGCAAAACCATTTCTATCAGCGTACGGAACTTTGGTGCGCATGTGTCGCTATACGAATCGCCCGAGCTGAAAATTGAACCGCAGGATCAGGATTTAAATATCTATCGAAATATTTATCAACTGGTGGACTCGATCTCGCTGACCGGTTATTATGGCGGAACGCGACTAATAAAATCAGCGATAAAGAAATTTTGTGAGTATTGTTACAAAAATAATATCAAATTGAGCAATAAAAATTTCTCCATTCGCTATCACTCTTCCATTCCGCGTCAGGTTGGACTGGCGGGTTCCAGCGCCATCATCACAGCGACCATTCGAGCGTTGATGACTTTTTATGATGTTGATATCCCTCACCAAATTCTGCCCAATATTATTCTATCCGCTGAAACCGAAGAGCTGAATATTAACGCGGGATTGCAGGATCGGGTAATCCAGGTTTACGAAGGCTGCGTTTTTATGGATTTTGACCGGCATCACTTTTTCGAAAACGGTTTTGGTAAGTACGAAAAGATGGAACCCAATCTGTTGCCAAATTTGTTCATCGCCTACAAAACCGAGTTGGGAAAAGAATCGGGAAAAGTGCTCAATGATATTCGGGTGAGATTCGAGAAGGGCGATCCAACTGTTATTAATACACTACAACAAATAGCCGATTGTGCCGAAGAGGGCAAAAGCGCGCTGTTGCAACGAGATTATGATAAATTGAACCAATTGATAAATTTGAATTTTGACCTGCGACGAAAAATTATGAGACTAAGCCAGAGCAATATCGAGCTGGTTGAAACAGCGAGAAAATGTGGTGCATCGGCGAAATTTACCGGTTCCGGAGGTTCAATTATCGGCATTTGCCGGGATGATGATATGCTCAATCGACTAGTAGTTGCATTGAAAAAGGTCAAAGCCAGGGTCATTAAACCTTATGTCATTTGAGAGAAGAGGATAATTTTATGATTAGAAAAGCAATTATTCCTGCAGCGGGATTAGGTACTCGATTTTTGCCGGCAACCAAGGCCCAGCCCAAAGAAATGTTACCCATTATAGATACACCCACGATACAATATGTGGTGCAGGAAGCAATTGACTCCGGTATTGATGACATTTTGATTATTTCTGGAAAAGGAAAACGAGCCATCGAGGACCATTTTGATCGCAATTTTGAGTTGGAAGCTCGGTTGCAGCAACAAGAAGAAAAACTATACCATGAAATCAGACGTATTTCAGAGATGGCGAATATTCATTTTGTCAGACAAAAGGAAATGCTTGGATTGGGTGATGCAATTTATAATGCGCGCATGCACACCGGTGATGAGCCGTTTGCGGTGTTGTTGGGAGATACGATTATCGATTCAATCATTCCGGCTACTCAGCAGCTCATTGATGCTTACGAACAATATCGCTCGACAATTATCGGCGTTGAAGTTGTGGCGCAGGATAAAGTGTCGCGCTACGGTATTGTCGGTGGCAAACAGGTGAATGATCGCATCTGGGAAATCAACCAGTTGGTTGAAAAACCACCTGTTCATAAAAGCCCGTCAAATCTGGCAATTGCCGGCAGGTACATCCTGACTCCGGAAATTTACACAGCCATTGAAAAAACAAAACCCGGCAAGAATGATGAACTTCAGTTAACTGATGCCATGCGAGTGATGTTGGCGCGCGAAAACATCTTTTGTCATGTGTTTGAAGGTAAGCGATATGATATCGGAAATAAAATGGACTATTTAATCACAACGGTGGAGTTCGCACTGAAGCGACAAGAATTTGCAGAACCGTTTCGGAAAATTTTGAAACAAATCATCAATCAACAAAACTAATACAAGATAAACTGGCAGCAGACGCCTGGATTCAGAAATTGATAATGGTAGCATTTCGTCAGAGGTGATGGTTGAAACTTGTTGTCAATTTTTAGCACGAAAAAATCCCACAATAATCAGCCTGCATGATCTTTCAAAAAAACACAGCAGCGGTTTGGCAACCGCATTACGCTGGAATTAATCCACTCTCTGTTAAACGCGAAGATAATCAAAGAACAAAGTCAACTGAAGTCAGCACAGTTGATATTTGGATGTTGATATTCACTTTCAGACGATGGCATTAATAATATCCACCGGTACTGAGCCCTTCAAAAAAAATAATTTTTCTCTTGACATTAATGAAAATATTTTTATATTGTAAATAATTGAAACGGTTCAAATAATAAATTATTAAAATAAATTAAATATAAAAAAAATAATAAGATAAGAAAACAATATAATAAATAAAACGGTTTATATTATGAAAGTTACGATTACCGATGTCGCCAGAGTTGCCAATGTCTCAAAAGCTTCGGTCTCGGCTGTTCTCAATAATAAACCAACTGTTTCGCCAAGAACCCGGGACAAAATATTAGGCGTTATTAAGAAATTAAATTACCGCCCCAATGCAGTCGCCCGTTCCCTGTCGAGTCGAAAAACAAAAAGCTTCGGGTTGGTCATTAAAGAGATCGATAATCCATATTTTGCAAGGGTGATGAAGGGAGTGTTTGATGTTTGTTGTGAACTGGGATATACCGTGTTGCTTGGTAGTTCAGAGCTTTCGCCGGCTCAGGAATTGGAAAACATTGAAACACTGGCCAGTCAAAGGGTTGACGGCTTGATAATATCGCCCTTGCAGGGCGCGGATAGTGATTTCACATATTTGTCAGATTTAATTCATGATCGATATCCACTGGTGATGTTGGGCGCGGTAAAAAATTATACAACCAGTGTCGTGGATATCGATAATATCAGCGCTGCTTATCAGGCAGTTTCATATCTTATCAATCTGGGACATACTGAAATCGCCTATTTTTCAGGACCGACTTATTCCGCTCATAGCTTTGATCGCTTACAGGGATATCAGCAGGCTCTCATTGACCATAAACTTCCAATTCGCAAGGATTTTATAATCAATGTCGGCTCGTATATTGAAAATGGTTACCAGTCCGGAAAAAAATTTTATTCAAGACAATCCAAACGTCCTTCGGCTGTGTTTTGTTATAATGATCTGGTGGCGATTGGTTTGATTAACGCGTTGATCGAATCGAACATTAACGTACCGGACCAGGTTTCGGTTATCGGTTTTGATGATATTGATATTTGTGGCTCCATTAAAATTCCGTTAACCACGATCCACGTTCCGGCTTATGAAATCGGTCGTAAAGCGTCAGAGTTGCTAATCAGACAAATTCAAAATTCAGACCAACTTTTAAACGAAAAAATCATCCTGAAGACCAGGCTTGTTCAACGTAATTCCTGCACAAAAAGGTAGCCATGGAGAAAAGAGCGATGGCGGAAAAGTTAGTGTTGAATGAAGATCGGTTTTTCGATGCAGATCCGCGGGTTCGTAAGCTTGCCCGTGAATTATATAATGACATAAAGGATTTACCCATTGTCAGCCCACATGGCCATGTCGATCCGAAATTGTTTGCTAAAAATGAACCGTTTCCTGATCCGACCGAGCTGATCCTGATCCCGGATCACTATGTTTTTCGCATGTTGTATTCCCAATCCATTCGTTTGGAATCTGTCGGTATTCCTCCGCTTGATGGTGCTGCTGTTGAAACGGATCACCGGAAAATCTGGCAGATTTTTGGGGATAATTATTACCTGTTCGCGGGGACTCCCACTGGCGCCTGGCTAAATCATGAATTTTCTAAGGTGTTTGGAATCAAAGAAAAATTGACGGCTGAATCGGCAATGCGGATTTATGACCAGATCAATGACAGGTTGAAAACAGCGGAATTTCGTCCGCGCGCTATGTTTGACAAATTCAGGATTGAGGTACTGACAACCACCGATGGCGCTACTGATAGTTTGAAGTATCATCAGCAGATCAGAGATTCAGGATGGATCGGAAAAATAATCCCCTGTTTCAGGCCCGATGCAGTAATTAATTTTGCGACTATCGGCTGGAAAAATGAAATAGCAAAACTCGGGCAGCTCAGTGGTATCAACGTTGATAGCTACCCCAATTTTATCAAAGCGTTGGAAAATAGAAGGGAATTCTTCAAAAACATGGGGGCGGTTTCTACAGATCAGGGGGTTGAGAGTTCCTATGCCCATCAATTATCAGAAAACGATGCAGACAAACTTTTTCAGCGAGCATTGAAAACTAAAGCCACCAAAGCCGACGCGGACCAATTTATCGCCCACATGTTGATGGAAATGGCTCGGATGAGTATTGAAGATGGATTGGTAATGCAAATTCATCCGGGATCATTTCGCAACCACAATCAAATGATTTTTGAAAAATTTGGACCTGATAAAGGCTGCGATATTCCGGTACAGACAGAATTTACCCGCAATTTGCGTGAGTTGTTGAACAAGTATGGTAATGATTCGCGACTGACTTTAGTTGTGTTTACTCTGGATGAATCAACTTATTCCAGGGAATTGGCGCCGTTGGCGGGCCACTATCCTGCCATGAGATTGGGTCCGCCCTGGTGGTTTCATGACAGTATCGAGGGCATGGCTCGATTTCGCCAGTCAGTTACCGAGACTGCGGGCATTTATAATACCGTTGGCTTTAATGATGATACCCGGGCTTTGCCGTCAATTCCCGCGCGACACGATCTGTCGCGACGCATGGATTCAAATTTTCTGGCGGGATTGGTAGCACGCCATATCATCGACATGGAAGATGCCCGAAAAATGAGTCGGGCGTTGGCGTATGATTTAGTTAAGCAGGCTTATAAATTATGATGGTGCACAATACGAAAATTTCTTGGAAGGCTTCTGCGTGAGAAAATTGGGAAAGTTCTCTATTGGCATTGGCGATCGATTTGGCCATCAGGGAGAAGCGCAGCTTGACGCACTATTGAAAGCAAAGGCAGATGGTGTGGATATTGTCCCGGTTTGGAATAAATCATATCGCGAACACAAGATTATTAACAGTCAGCCAAAAGACACCAGGAGTGAAGCTGATGCTGCTGTAAAAAAACTCGGTTACAGCGGCGATTATTTCGTCGATGCCGATCATGTGGGGATGAATACGGTTGATCTTTTTATCGATTCAAGTGATTTCTTTACCATCGATGTGGTTGATTTTATAAATAAATCTGCGGACGAACAAGCGATTGATTTGTTTCTGAAACAGCATCAAAAATATATCGGAAAACTGGAAATTCCAAATCTAAGCCAAATTTTTGAAATCCGACCGTCCCTGCTGAATCAAGTAGCCCACCAATATCTGTTTGCTGTGGAAGAAGCCGGACGAATTTATCAACATATCTTAAGCAAAAAAAATGAGCAGGATTTTGTAGTCGAAATTTCTATGGATGAAACCATGGAACCTCAAACTCCGCTTGAATTGCTGTTCATCCTGTCAGCGATCGCTCAGCAAGGGATTCCTGCTCAGACCATTGCACCCAAATTTAGCGGACGTTTCAACAAAGGCGTTGATTATGTTGGCAACCTGGAAAAGTTTACCAAAGAATTTGAAGATGATCTCGCCGCTATTGAATATGCGATAAATGAATTCAACCTGCCTTCAAATTTGAAATTAAGTGTTCATTCAGGCAGCGATAAGTTTGCCATCTATGGTCCGATTTCAAATGCGCTGAAAAAATTTAACACTGGATTACACTTGAAAACAGCAGGCACGACATGGTTGGAGGAGGCGATTGGATTGGCAGAAGCTGGCGGAGACGGCTTGCTAATTGTCAAAGAAATCTATCGTAAAGCCTATCATCGTTTCGATGAACTCAGCCAGCCGTATGCGTCGGTCATTGATATCAACCTGAAAAAATTACCGCTTCCCGAACAGGTGGATACATGGGATGGATTGCAATTTGTGTCCTGTCTACGTCATGATCGAACAAACGAGCTGTACAATCTGCATTTCCGTCAATTGTTTCACATCGGTTATAAAATAGCCGCCGAAATGGGCACCCGCTTTTTAAATGCATTGGAAAAGCATCGCGAAATTATCGCTAAAAATGTCACTGAAAATATTTATGAAAGGCACATCAAGAAAGTATTTTTATAATATTGCATATCAACTGAATGGACAGCTTATGTTAAAATCTTTTATTGATGATAATTGTGACCGCTCGATGCCCACTTTTAAAAGCTGAGGCATGAGCATTAACTTCTTGCTTGGGAAGCAAATGGATTTTATCAATGAATTATTTTCTTTAAAAAATAAGCTTGCCGTTGTCATCGGCGGCGGAGGTGTTTTGGCTGGTAAAATGGCTGAAGGGTTGGCTAAAGCAGGCGCGGACATTGTTGTTCTCGATTTGAATTTCGAAAATGCAAAGCGGCAATCACAAGCCATCGCTGAATTCGGAGTGAAAACATCGGCCATTAAGGTTGATGCGTCGAAAAAGCAGCAAATGGATACGGCAGCGACAGAAATCATTGACCAATTTGGCCGGGTGGATATTCTGATTAACGCGCCTGGCATCAATTCAGCAACGCCGTTTTTTGAAATAACCAAATCCGAGTGGGAAAAAATAATAAGTGTGAATTTGAAAAGTATGTTTCTTGCCTGTCAAATTTTCGGAAGGCAAATGATTGAGCAGGGAGGAGGCGGAAGCATAATTAACATCTCCTCGGCTTCATCAGGTCCGCCATTGTCACGGGTATTTACCTACAGCATTTCCAAAGCCGGTGTGAATAATCTGACTCAGTATTTGGCGCGTGAATTGGCGCCATATAAAATCCGGGTCAACGCCATTGCGCCGGGATTTTTTCCGGCTGAACAAAATCGGAAAATATTAACCAAGCAACGAATCGATGCAATTTTTGATCATACGCCAATGGCGCGATTTGGTGAACCTGATGAATTGATTGGAGCTGTCATCTGGCTGGCTGCGGAGCCGGCATCATCGTTCGTTACTGGCGCGGTAATTCGTGTCGATGGAGGTTTCACAGCTATGACCATTTGAAACCAAAAGGATTATATAATTCAAAAAAAAATGTGGAATAAAAACAACGAAAGAGATCACTGATGCAGAAATATCAAATTGGAATAATCGGCCTCGGCGTCATGGGGCAAAATTTAGCCTTGAATATCGAACGAAATGGATTTTCAGTGGCAGGTTATGATCTGGACACGGCAAAACAGAAAACTTCTCGAGAAAAATTTTCTGAAAAGCAAATGACGGTTGTCGGCTCGTTAAAAGAATTTATTTCTGTTTTGGATTTACCGAAGACAATACTGATGATGGTACCTGCGGGTAAAATAGTTGACAATTTGATTCAAGAATTATTGCCCTATCTTTCAAAGGGAGATTTATTAATCGACGGCGGCAATAGCTATTTTCAAGACACAGAGAGACGAAACACTGAATTAGCTGCCAGTGGAATTTTATACATTGGCACAGGAATCAGCGGCGGCGAGGAAGGCGCATTGTGGGGTCCATCGATCATGCCTGGGGGCAACCCCGATGCATGGCCTTTGGTGAAACCGATCTTTCAATCGATTGCCGCAAAAGTGGAAGATGGCACACCCTGCTGCGAATGGGTGGGCAACGGCGGCGCCGGACATTTTGTGAAGATGGTGCACAACGGTATCGAATACGGCGACATGCAAATGATCTGTGAAGCCTACTTTTTAATGGAAAAACTATTGAAGCTGACAGCCGACGAGATGCACCAAATTTTTGCCGAATGGAACCGGGGGGAATTGAAAAGCTATTTGATTGAAATTACCAGTACTATTATGGCAAAGAAAGATAGCGAAACTGGCAAACCCATGATCGATGTGATTCTGGATACAGCCGGACAAAAAGGCACCGGCAAATGGACAGGTCAGGTAGCGTTGGATTTGGGAATTCCTGCGCCAACTATTACTGAAGCCGTTTTTGCCAGAACCATCAGTGCGATCAAAGAGGAACGGGTTGCGGCAGCAAAACATCTTACCGGTCCCGGTTCTACTTTTAACGGTGACAAAAAGGAGTTCATCGAAAAGATTCAACAGGCATTGTTTGCTTCGAAAATTTGTTCCTATGCCCAGGGATTTCATTTGATGCGCGCTGCGGAAAAAGAATACGGCTGGAACCTGAAACCGGGCAATATCGCACTGCTTTGGCGAGCCGGCTGCATCATTCGCGCCCGGTTCCTCGATAATATCAAGTCAGCGTATGATTCCAATAAAGACTTGCCCAACCTGCTGTTGGACGATTATTTCACCAACAAAATTGACCAGACCCAGTCTGCCTGGCGTGATGTAATCGCTGTGGCAGTCAATAACGGAATTCCGGTTCCTGCGTTTAGCAGTGCGCTGGCATATTATGATAGCTATCGCGCCGAACGGTTGCCGGCGAACCTGCTGCAGGCACAACGTGATTATTTCGGTGCACACAGCTACGAACGCGTCGATCAACCACGGGGGAAGTTTTTTCATAGCCAGTGGTTATAACCTGACTGAGCTGATGCTGTTACTCGTAACATCGGCTTTGTTGAAAATTGATAAATGTTTTGGTAACGAGCTACTTTCTAAGGAAATAAACGTGCTGTTATATGCCAAAGGTTCTGTGAATACCAATTTGAGCTATGACGATTTGCGTTCCGGTCTTTTTCAAGCCCTGAACAAACTCGGTCCACGAAAAAAGGTGTTGGCAATTCCACCAGATTATACACGCGTTTATTCCTTTGCCGGTACGTTGACGCAAATGATTTGGAATTATTATGGAGAGAGCTTGTCTGATATTTTACCGGCGCTGGGTACCCATTCACCGATGAGTCAAGGGCAAATCGACCAAATGTTTGGTGAAATTCCCAAATCTCTGTTCAGGGTGCATGACTGGCGCAATGACATCGTCACACTGGGCAACGTGTCAGTTGACTTTGTCAAAAAGATTTCAAACGGGGCAGTAGAATACTCCTGGCCTGCCCAGGTAAACAGCCTGATCGCTGCAGGCGGACACGATTTAATTCTGTCAATTGGTCAGGTGGTGCCGCATGAGGTAATTGGCATGGCAAATTACAATAAAAATATCTTTGTCGGAACCGGTGGAGCTGAAGGCATTCATAAGAGTCATTTTTTAAGCGCAGTCATCGGGATCGAGCAGATCATGGGCAGGGCGATCAATCCGGTGCGGCAACTGATGAATTTCGCTGCTGACCATTTTGCCACGCACCTTCCCATCATTTATATTTTGACTGTGGTCGAAAAAAATAACCGTGGTGGATTGGCGATACGGGGGCTCTACATTGGTGATGATGTGGAATGTTTTGAGCAGGCAGCCGGTCTTTCGTTGCAGGTTAATGTTACGATGTTGAATGAACCATTAGAAAAAGTAGTGGTCTACCTGGATCCGGCTGAATATAAGAGTTGCTGGCTGGGAAACAAGAGCATCTATCGGACGCGGATGGCAATCGCTGATGGCGGCGAACTGATTGTCCTTGCGCCCGGCGTAAAAGCGTTCGGCGAGGATCCGGAAATCGACCGGCTGATTAGAAAATATGGTTATCGAACCACCGCCGAAATCCTGCAACTGATCCGAGATAATGAAGACCTGAAAAACAATCTGTGCGTTGCCGCGCATTTGATTCACGGATCATCCGAAAATCGATTTACAATCACCTATTGTCCGGGTTTTTTGACCAAAACAGAGATTGAAGATGTGAACTTCAACTATGCTGAACTCAATACGATGTTGGAAAAATATGATCCACAATTTTTAACAGAGGGATACAACCTAATGCAGGATGGTGAAGAAATTTTTTATATCTCCAATCCAGCGCTGGGACTGTGGGTTTTTAAAGACAGATTTAAACAAACAGATATTTAGCATCGATAATCAACCAGGAAAAGAATAAATGAAGAAACTTAATATCAAGCAAGATTTGTGCGAATTAGATCTCCTTTCGCTGGGCGCACTGGTGCATCGTCTGGATCCGGGTGTGGTGCCATTCAGAAAAGCGCGTTCGGTGGATATTCACGTTTCGGGCGGCGAGTATAATGTGGCAGCCAATCTATCAGATTGCTTTGGATTAAGAACCGGAATCGTCTCGGCAATGGTAAACTACGGTATAGGCGAACTGGTGCAGAACCGTGTCCGGGAAATGGGAGTTCAGCCCTTTTTCAAACATTTCGAGCACAACGGTGTGAACGGTCCCAACATCGCTACAGTTTACAGCGACCGGGGTTACGGCGTACGTCCGCCGGTGGTATTCTACAATAGATCAAATGAAGCCGCAGCCCTGTTACAGCCCGGAGATTTTGACTGGAATGACATTTTTACAAAAGGCGTTCGCTGGTTTCATTCGGGTGGAATATTCGCTGCGCTTTCAGAGACAACCTCAGAGCTGATTATTGAAGCTATGAGGGCAGCTCAACAAGCTGGCGCAATGATCTCTTTTGATCTCAATTACCGCGGAAAATTATGGGCGCCGATCGGTGGTCTGAAAAAGGCTCAGGTAGTGTTGCGAAAAATTGTTGAAAACGTGGATGTCTTAATCGGCAACGAGGAGGATCTGCAAACTGGTCTGGGGGTAGCTGGACCTGAGATTTCTATAAAATCAAAATTTGACACCTCAAATTTTTTCGATATGATCGATAAAGTAGTTGAACAATTTCCGAACATCAAAGTCGTTGCCACCACCTTACGGGAAGTCAAATCAGCCAATCTGCATGAGTGGGGAGCTGTTCTGTGGTACTGTGGTGAGCGATTCCAAAGTTCGAGAACAGAGCTCAATGTGTTCGACCGAATCGGTGGTGGTGATGGTTTTGCTACCGGGTTGATTTATGGTTTGATAAAAGGTCTTCAACCCGAGGCAGCCCTGAAACTTGGCTGGGCGCACGGCGCACTTTTAACGACCTTTCCCGGCGATACGACTATGGCGAAATTAGCAGAAGTAGAAGCATTCGCCAGTGGGGGGTCGGCAAGGGTTCAGCGGTAAAAAAATGGCATTTATAATTGAATTGAGGAAAAGCTTGTTGAATGTTTATAAAATTGAGAACTGTAGCCAGGTGATCGAATATAAATTTATCTGGATGACGTTTGTTGCGGAAGATTGCGGATGTTTATATTCTTTGAAGAACAATAGCCCGAATGTTCAATATTTTATAAAATAATGTGTTATGATATTAATTGCGCTTTATTATTAAACTTAAGAAAGGAGGTGGTGATACTTAAGGTAAAACCTAAATTAATCGAATGTACAACAAAATCTGATAGGAGGTGATGAACAACAAATCAGGTGTTTATTTTGTTTGTTTTTAAATCTATTTGCTAAAATCATTAGGTTTGCAAACAATTTTTCCTCTCAAAAAAACGAATCACGAGGAGGTCAAAGCTATGAACAAAAAAATAATGTTGGGTTTATTAATCTTATTAACCCTGTCGCTCTTTTTTCAGTTGAATGCCCAGGTCAGAGGACGCATCACTGGAAAGGTCGTTGACGTCGGTTCTGGAGAATTTTTGCCTGGCGCGAATATCATGCTTAAAGGTACCAATTTTGGCACTGCATCTGGTCGCGACGGTGAATTTGTAATCGCCAATGTTCCACCGGGAAATTACACATTGGCTGTCAGTTACATCGGCTATGAAGAATTTTCAACTGAGGTGAGCGTAACTGCCAACCAGACAACCAGACAAGATATTGCCCTAAAAGTCAGCTATATCGAGATGGAACAGGTTGTAGTGGAAGGTCTCAGACAAGGACAGGTAAAAGCGCTTAGTCAACAAAGAACCGCTGTCAATATTCAAAATGTGGTTTCTCAGGAACAGATAGAGCGATTCCCTGATGAGAACACGGCTGATGTACTTAAACGAATTCCCGGACTTTATATTCAAAACAGCTTGGGAGAAGGACGGTATGCCCTGATCCGCGGTACAGATGCTCGCCTGAATACTATTACGGTGAACGGAGAGAAGCTCGCGTCCAACCGTACCGAAGAACGCTATCCTCAATTGGACATTATCGGTTCCAGTCATCTGGCTTCTGTTGAAGTTGTCAAGGCAATGACACCAGACATGGACGGCGACGCCATCGGCGGCTCGATCAATCTGGTCACCCGAAGTGCATTTGACTATCCCGGCAGACAAATCGATGTCAGATTGGGGAGCGGCTACGCGGAAATTGATGGCAAAATCATCGGGGAGGGAAAGGTTAACTTCAGCAATGTGTTTGGAGAGAATCGGAACTTCGGAGTTACTTTTACTGCTAATTGGGATCAAAAAACACGCGGCACACACAATACCGAACCCCGGTGGGACAACAAAGAAGATATCAATAACAACAAAATTCCTTTTGCACTGAAGGATGTTACATTAATGGATTATAACAGCACCTTCGCACGTTACGGAATCGGTGGAGGTTTGGAATATCGTCTCTCAAATAATCATCAATGGAACGTGCGGGCATTGTTCAGTCAATTTGATGAAGAACAATACCGGGGTGAAAACCGTCTTCGAGTTGACAAAGGAGATTATTTAAATCCTGAGGGTACATTAACTGAAAAATCACGAATCGTCCGCAGTCACAAATATCGTACTGAAGAGTTGGTTCAGCAGCAGTATTCTTTTGGTGGGCTTCATAAATTCGGAAATATGTCGCTGGACTATTCGGTTGCCTATAGTTTTGCCGATGAAACGCACAAACCACAGTATGCTTCTGAATGGGACTTTGACGAGAAGGTAAACACGTCACTGGATTTGTCCTCGCCGGAAGCACCCAAATGGACTTTTACCAACATGGATGATGCGCTGCAATATGATGCTGATAAATACAC
>OMKS01003293.1_pt1 | contig 12969 bp, 9 predicted proteins | sample 1674721 | NCBI WGS metagenome assembly OMKS01 (sample SAMN06264996, study PRJEB25208) | sediment metagenome | isolation source: hot spring sediment | place: USA: California | collected 2014-09-02 | reverse complement strand
TTTTCAAGCAGAAGACGGCATACGAGATCTAGTACGGTCTCGTGGGCTCGGAGATGTGTATAAGAGACAGATATTGGGGAACTATTCAGCAGGCACTCCTGTGAATGCCGAAGTCTCTTTCATATCAATAATAATGAAATTAGCAGATGCTTGCATCGGCGGACTTGACGGCTCTATAGTAAAAAAGACAACTACCAATTTTAACCGAAATTGTTCTTCGATCACGAGGAGGTTAGCGATGAAATATTTTATTCATAATATCAGTCTGGTTGTCTTTCTTTTGCCCTCATTAATTCTTGGACAAAAACTTACCGGTGATAAGATCATTGCCAAAGTCAACGATCTGCTGAATCAGGAATCTTCGTATGCTGTGGTTAAAATGACCATTGAAACAACAGGGGGGCAGCAGCGGACTTTTGAGTACGAATCATGGAGCAAAGATGGCAATGAAAAAAATTTGATCCGCTACTCTAAACCGAGACGCGCCAAAGATCAGGCGATACTGATGCTCGATAACGCTGACGACATCTGGGCATATTTTCCCCGAACCAATCGAGTCCGAAAGTTAGCGACCCATGCCAAAAAACAAAAAATGCAGGGCAGTGATTTCAGCTATGAAGACATGGGCAGCGGCGATGAGTTCATCACCGATTTTGATGCGAAATTGCTCGGTGAAGAAGAAATGGAAAATTATGATTGTTGCATTTGCCCCATCAGAAAAATTACCTGCTATGTATCACCTCACTTACAGGTGGAATACTGATGCCATCGCTTGATGATCTGATTATTTGACAGATGATAAAATTTTTATATAGAGCTACCTATTTTTAATATTGTTACAAATAAAGCGATGGCATCAGTCTGCGTCTCCACCGATGACTGAGGTATTACCCTGCTATCAAAAAATATGTTGACTTTTTGATAGAATTTTATTATATAATGGATAAGTAAGATATTAATGAATTATGCTAAACAATGAACTAATGCCAGAAATGTTTAATTTCATTAAACAGAGGTAATAAATTGTTTGGTTCTTTCCTAAAACTCTCGAAGCATGGTCTTAAGCAGATTTCTCATCCGATTACAAAACTAGGTCAAAGTCACTTCAGGTACCTTTTTAGAATTTACTCCATCAAATCGAAGCCAGAACCGCCGTGAATTATTGGGAAATTTGATTAATTCTATTTTGTGAGATAGGCCTGTTACATTATTTTTTAGGGGATGGGATACAAAATGTTTTTAATATCGTAACTATTTCGCTTCATGGCTCATTAATTTTTAATTAAATTGAGGATGGCTTATATTATCCCATCCCCTGAATGCTGATTCTGATATGAGATTTTAAGCGCATTATTTTTACCCCTTTGTTTTTTATAATTAAAAAAATAATAAATAATTATCAAAAATCAAAGTTATATTTTGAGCTACATAATATTATGTTATGCGGGCTATTGGATATAGAGATGATAGATGACAAAGCTAATTTGGGATAAGGAACAGGTTATTCCCACGAAGAGTTTTCGATGCGGCCATTGTGGCAACTCCGTTGCTCCAGAAAAAGGATGGCGTGCAATTGGACCAGGTGGAGGAAGCCCAATAGCCTTTGTTCACATTTGTCACCATTGCACTCGACCTACTTTTCACGATGAAGACGGTAAACAATTCCCAGGGGTTGCTTTTGGAGACTAAGTCTCAGGGATTGATGATAATTCAGTAGAGCAGCTTTACGATGAGGCACGCAGAGCGATGAGTGTAAGCGGTTTTACTTCTGTTGTATTGAGTTGTCGAAAGCTCTTGATGCATATAGCAGTTTCCAAAGGGGCAAATCCTGGGGAAAATTTTGTGTCTTATGTTCAATACCTATCTGATAATCATTACATTCCACCTGACGCAAAAGATTGGGTTGATCACATTAGAGAGAAGGGCAATGAAGCAAACCATGAGGTCAATATTATGAATAAGGATGATGCTGAGCTGCTTCTTTCTTTCATTCAAATGTTGTTGAAAGTTATTTACGAATTCCCTTCAGCTATTAAACAGAGAACAGGAAGTAGTGATAAGCCCGCATAACATATATTTGTCCACTACTGTCCGATTGTTTTAAAAAACCGTCTCTGTAACTATAATATAATTAGATAGAAAGGGGTTGGAAAAAAATTTATTAACTTGAACTCAAAAAAATGTGTTATATTATCTCCAGGTCAACTAATGGAGGATAATATAATGTATCAAGGTAAAATGATTTTTTCTCAATTAATTTCCTTTCTGCCAAAATATGAGTTTAATAAGTGCGTCTCAAGATACCGAGGAAATCACAAAGTTAAAACCTTTTCTTGTTGGGATCAATTTCTATGTATGTTCTTTGCACAACTGACTTATCGAGAAAGTTTACGTGACATTGAAGCATGTCTCCGTGCCATGCAAAATAAATTATACCACATGGGTATCCAGGGTAAAGTATCTCGAAGCACCTTAGCAGATTCCAATGAAAATCGAGATTGGAGAATCTATGCTGATTTTGCCCAGGTACTGATTCATGTTGCCAGAAGACTTTATCGTGATGAACAATTTAGTATCGAGCTTGATGAAACAATTTACGCTCTGGATTCAAGCACAATTGATCTGTGCCTTTCAATTTTCCCCTGGGCCAAATTCAGAAAAACAAAAGGCGCTATTAAGTTACATACTTTATTAGATTTAAGAGGTAAAATTCCAGCATTTATTAAAATAACTGATGGTAAAATTCATGACGTTAACATACTTGATGAATTGATTCCCGAGCCCGGTTCTTTCTATTTAATGGATCGAGCTTATCTGGACTTTGTTCGTCTTTATCAAATAAATTTATATAAGGCATCCTTCATTATTCGTGCTAAATCAAATTTGCAATTTAAAAGAATATATTCACATGCTGTCGATAAATCAACAGGACTCAAATGTGACCAGATAATTCGGCTTACTGGGTTTTACCCAGCTAAACATTACCCTGATAAAATTAGAAGGGTAAGATTTTTTGATGAAGAAAACAATCATGATTTAATATTGTTGACTAATAACTTTACCATTCCCGCACTCACGGTTGCAGAATTTTATAAATGGCGATGGCATGTAGAACTATTTTTTAAATGGATCAAACAACATTTGCGTATCAAAGCTTTTTACGGTACATCTGAAAATGCAGTGAAAACGCAAATTTGGATCGCTATTACAACCTATGTGCTTATCGCAATACTTAAAAAACGAATGAATTTAGACATATCTCTCTACACTTTTTTGCAAATTTTAAGTGTAACAGCTTTTGAAAAAGTTGATATTTTACAATTAGTTACAAATACTCATTACAAAACTCAAGGTGATCGGTTTTCTAACCAATTATTTTTATTTGACTAATAAGCGGACAGTAGTGTGTTCATTTAATGATTACTTCACCTCCATATAATGTATCCAAGGAATATGATGATAATTTGACTTTGAGCGAATATTTAGACCTGTTAAATACTGTTTGGAGAGAAACATACCGTGTTTTGGTTCCTGGTGGCCGTGCTTGTATCAACATAGCCAATCTTGGAAGAAAACCATATATACCTCTTCATTGTTATATTATTGAAGGTATGCAGAAAATCGGATATCTTATGCGCGGTGAAATAATATGGAACAAAGCATCAAGTGCAAGTCCATCAACGGCTTGGGGCAGTTGGCTTTCTGCTGCTAATCCTGTATTGCGAGACATTCACGAATATATTTTAGTCTTTTCAAAAGATTCTTTTTCAATGCCGCGAAAAGGAAAAGAAGCCACTATTAAGAAAGACGAATTTTTAGAGTGGACTAAAAGTGTATGGACGTTTCCAGCAGTATCCGCCAAACAAATCGGTCATCCAGCGCCGTTTCCTGAAGAATTGCCTCATAGATTGATTCAGTTATTTACTTTTAAAAGAGATGTCATATTAGATCCCTTTGTTGGGAGTGGAACAACTTGTCTCTCGGCTATTAAAGATAAAAGAAATTATGTGGGTTATGATGTCGATCCTGAATATGCAAAATTAGCTGAAAGCCGAATCTCAAATTATATTAATCAATTACTGCTTTTTGAATAAATAACATTAAAAAAAATAACAATTCAAGAGATTAAAAGACAAACATATCTTTGAGAAGTATATTGTTAACTTAATCAAATCTATAACCATAAATGATGGATAGAATTTGTAATTAACCCTGCTTCAATTCCTGATGATTGTAATAAGACTAACCTATCTTAAATACTTTCCTTTGCAAACCACCCGAACCAATTTAAAAAGAAACAACAAACATTTTTTTGAGTATAAAAGGCTAACTCAAAACAAATGAACAGGAGGAAACGTGAATTCAATTAACCGAAGGGAGTTTTTAATGAAAAGTGGGACAGGATTGGCAGCGGTTGCCGGGTCCACTTTATGGTTTGATCTGTTGTTGGCGGGAAAGATTCCCGGCCATTCAATGGCAATGTTCGAGAGTCGATTTGGAGTGACCCAACAGGATCTGAACAAGATATTGCAGATCGCCAATTCTCGGGGTGGAGATTTTGCTGAACTGTATTTACAATACAAAATTTCCAACTCTATTAATATGGAAGAAGGAATAATTAAAGAGACTTCAGAAAACATTTCATTGGGTGTTGGCGTTCGGGTGTTATCAGGAGACAAGACCGGATACGGTTATACCAACGACCTGTCGTTCGAGTCGATGAAAAATGCGGCTTTGACTGCGGCAGCCATTGCCAATCAGAGTTCAACTGTCAGGATTAACGATTTGTCGGCGAAAAATCCTCCGCTGCAGGTTTATGATTTGAATAAAACATTAACCGAACTTCAGTTGAAGGATAAACTTACACTGGTTGAACAAGCGAATCAGGCTGCAGAGAAATTTGATAATCGCATCAGCAAGGTACGGGTGGGGCTATCCGATGAACTGGATTATGTTACCATTGCCAATTCTGAAGGACTGTTGATTTCAGATACGCGACCCCAGACTCGGTTGGTGGTGGTTTCGTTAGCCGAAAAAGATGGGGTTCGAAATTCAGGCTTTTACAGCGGCGGCGGCAGGGTTGGTTTAAAATATTTTCAGCAAGAAATGACGCCGCAAAAAATTGCTGAAAGCGCATCCGAAGAAGCCATCATTTTGTTAGACGCCAAAGATGCAATGGCTGGCGAGCAACCGGTTGTGCTGGGCGCCGGGCAAAGCGGTGTTATGATCCATGAAGCTGTGGGGCATCCGTTGGAGGCGGATGGCAACCGCAAAGGCACATCGATCATGGCTGATAAAATGGGCAAGTCGGTCGCCCGCGAAATTGTAACCATTTTTGAAGATCCCACCATACCCCATTTCCGCGGTTCGCTGAATATCGATGACGAAGGCGTATCCGCACAAAAAACAATGTTGATTGAACGCGGAAAGCTGGTCGGTTTGATTCAGGACCGGTTGTCGGCAAAAATCATGAAAATGAAGCCCACCGGCAACGGCAGGCGTCAGTCCTATCGATTTAATCCGATCCCGCGCATGACCAATACCATTCTGGCAAAGGGAGAGAGTACACCGGAAGAAATTATTCAATCGGTCAACCAGGGATTTTATGCGAAATCGTATCAGGGCGGACAGGTGGAAGATTCGGGTAAATTTGTATTCTCGGTAAACCTGGGCTACTTGATTGAACACGGAAAACTAACCCAACCGCTTAAAAACGCGACCCTGATCGGCACCAATGTGCAAATTCTCAATGAGGTCTCCATGGTCGGAAACGATATGGGATTTTTTCTGGGCAGTTGCGGAAAAGATGGTCAAACGGTTCCGGTAACCGCCGGAACCCCGACATTGAAAATTGATAAAATGACGGTAGGAGGGAGACAATGAGCCAAACCACTCAACAATTAACAGGTCTTGCTGAATCGCTGGTCGCGCTTGCCCGGAAAAAGGGAGCCGATGAAGTTGAGATTGAAATCAGTCAGGGAAAAGATTTCTCAGTGGAAGTGCGAAACGGAGAGATCGAAAAACTTGAACAAGCCGGAACCAGGGGGTTGTCGATTCGGCTGCTGAAAGATCAGAAAACAGCAGTGGTGAATTCATCGGATTTTAAGCATGAAACTTTAAACCATTTGATAGAAAATGCAGTGAAAAGAGCGCAAATATCCAGTCCGGATCCATTCGCCGGTTTGCCGGAGTTTGATCCTGATACACAGTTGCTGGATCCTTCTTTCAATGCGACACTGGAAATCTATGATCCCGAAATAGAAACGCTGACTCCGCAGCAAAAAATCGAACTGGCAAAAAAAACCGAGTCGATAGCGCTGCAGGATGAGCGGGTTGTCAATTCATACGGCTCAAGTTTTGGGAATTATTCCGGGGAGGTAATCCTGATCAATTCGAAAGGATTCAGCGGTTCTTATCAAAAAAGCAGTTGCAGCCTGGGCGTCTATCTGCAAGCCGGCGTGGGCGACAACAAGGTTGAATCTGGTTGGTATGAAAGCAGCCTGTATTTTCAGCAACTCTGGAAGCCCGAACAGATTGCAGAGAAAGCAGTGCAACGGGTGACGCGAATGATCAATCCCCAAAAAGTGAAAACTCAAAATGTACCGGTGGTACTGGAACCGCCGATGACCCGCGGCCTGCTATATTTTTTGTATCAATGCGTCAATGGCCGCTCCATTTATATGAAACAATCTTTCCTGCTCGACCGATTACAACAAAAGATCGCCAACGCAAATGTTTCGGTTATCGATGACGGATTGATTCCACGCGGCATGGGAACAAAACCGTTTGACGGCGAGGGTGTGCCCGTTCGCAAAAACGTTGTTATCGATAACGGTGTTTTAAAAACCTATTTGACAGATACCTATTCCGCCAGAAAATTAAAAATGAAATCCACCGGCAACGCGTCCGGCGCCAATAATTTTTATCTTGAAGCCGGACAATTCACGCCGGAGGACATTATCAAATCGGTTGACAGGGGATTGTTGTTGACCAAGACTATGGGGCAGGGGACCAATCCGGTCACCGGAGATATTTCGCGGGGCGCCTTCGGAATATGGATAGAGAACGGCGAGTTAAGCTTCCCGGTTGCTGAAATTACCATATCCGGAAATTTAGCGCAAATGTTGAACCAAATCGAAATGGTCGGAAACGACCTGCGCTTCAACAGCTCGATCACGGGACCCACCATCAAGGTCGCGGAGATGACTGTTTCGGGAATTTAGGTTTAGCTGATAATCTGCGTATTTTTATTGTTTGTGGGTTTGAGAAATAATAAATTGTCGGGGCTGATCTGCTTGTCCCGACAATTTGTTCAAATGGATAAAATGCGTTGACAAAAGTGGGATTACTCCAACAGTATCAATTTTTGTCCCTTTTCGACGGGTGCTTTTTCTGAAACAAAGATCTCCTTTACCACACCATCAAATGGCGCTCTAATTTCATTCTCCATTTTCATCGCCTCGAATACCAATATCCCGTCACCAGTTTTGACTTTTTGTCCCACTGCGACATCTATCGAGACGACTAATCCTGGCATGGGAGCCGTGATTTCTTTAAATTGTTCGCCGGGCAAAAACTGTTGCGTATGTTTCTTTAGCAGCAGCAATCGTTCATCCTCGACGTTAATTTTGAAATCCCTGCCATGATAATTGATCAGATAATCGGTTTGATTTTTTCTAATTTCCAGTTCATAGGGTCTATTGCCAATGAGAGCTGTCAAAGTATATTGACCATCGGTTTTTAAAATTTGCAGCGGCAGGATTTCATTGTTCAGCTCGGCGATAAAATCCCCCTCATCGGTTTGCGTTAAAATGATCTGGTACTGATTATCACCGATTGTTGAAAGATATTTCATTTTCACCTCCAATGCGTTCTCTGCGCCATCGCTATGATATTTTTGTAATAGTTCAGCACTCTTAACTAATAATGCCATTCCGGCATGTTTTTAGCCGGAATCTCCTGAATATATGTGCAAATTAATATTTAAAAGTTCTATTATTGAGATTCCGGCATTCCGCTTCGCTCCAGCCGGAATGACAGGTGAACTATTACATATTTTTTTTACCGCGAAGACGCCAAGAGGGCAAAGATTTTATTCAATCTTTTTCTTTGCGCTCTCCGCGTCTGTGCGGTGATTTTTTCTCGCGCCGAACTAATGAGATAATTACTGATCCATATTAATCTATTGCAAATTAAATTGCCGGTTAACAGTTTTCCAACTTTGCTTGTCGATTCGTTTTTGGAGCGTTTTTGTTTTGTTTTTATTTTGAAAATCCACCAGACAGCTCAAGATTGCCATTGCTTTCAAGTCTTCATCAGCGACCGATGTTGTTGCTGCTGACCGGGTCATCTGTTCTTCGATAAAATGTGTCGAAATTGAACCGGCTTGAAAATCAGCATGATCCATCACCAGTTTAAGAAATGGGATCACGGTTTTGATGCCGGTGATAACATATTCATCCAGCGCGCGTTTCATCCGTTGGATCGCTCGCTCCCTGGTTTCCCCCCAGGCAACAAGCTTGGCGATCAATGGGTCGTAGTAAATGGAGATCGAATCGCCTTTAGTAAAACCGGAATCCACACGAATGCCGGGACCGGCGGGTTCGCGGTAGTTTTGAATTCGTCCGCTCGATGGAAGAAAATTATTGTCGGGGTCTTCGGCATAAATTCGACATTCGATGGCGCTACCATTCACCTGGATTTGATCCTGTTGAACGCTGAGTTTTTCTCCGCTGGCAATGAGCAACTGTTCCCGTACCAGATCGATTCCGGTTACCATTTCTGTCACCGGATGTTCGACCTGCAGCCGTGTATTAACCTCAAGAAAATAGAACTGTTTATTTTGATCAACCAGAAACTCGACGGTTCCGGCATTGATGTAATTGGATGCTTTGGCAGCTTGAATCGCTGTTTGTCCCATCGCTTGCCGCATTCCGGGATCAACGATCGGCGATGGCGACTCTTCGATCACTTTTTGGTGGCGCCGCTGAATTGAGCACTCACGTTCACCAAGATGAATGATATTACCGTATTTATCGGCTAAAATCTGTATCTCGATATGCCGAGGATTCTGGAGATATTTTTCAATGTAAATCCGGTCATCACCAAAAGCAGAGCGAGCCTCGGATTGAGCCATCTTAAATAATCCATCCAACTCCTTTTTTGAACTGACGATTCGCATTCCTTTGCCTCCGCCACCGGCAGCAGCTTTTAACAGCAATGGGTATCCGATTTTGGTTGCCGAGTTATGGGCATCAGCGCTGTTTTTGACCGGCTTTTTTATTCCGGGGACTATCGGAACGCCAGCTTTTTCCATCAGTTCCCGGGCAGTAATTTTATCCCCCAGCAATCGAATTGTATCAACATCAGGGCCTATGAATTTCAAACCATGCTTTTCAACTTCATCAGCGAACAGCGGATTTTCTGCCAGAAATCCATAACCCGGGTGAACCGCATCGGCATGGGATTTGAGCGCAACGTCGATGATTTTTTTGATCGACAGATAGCTTTCGCCAGCCGGTGATTTGCCAATATGATAGGCTTCGTCCGCATAACTCACGTGTTGCGCGCTGCGATCAATATCAGAAAAAATGGCGACAGTGGCGATATCCATTTCCTTGCAAGCGCGCATGACACGGATGGCGATTTCTCCACGGTTAGCGATTAATATTTTTTTGAACATCTCAATTATCCTGACATTAGTTGATCCAACGATCTGCAATTTAAAAATTATAACGGGATATTTCCGTGTTTCTTTCTCGGATTAACTTCGCTTTTTGTCTCGAGAATTTGCAGCGCTCGGATCAGGTTGGGACGGGTAAATTTAGGTTCAATGACATCATCAAGATATCCACGCTCGGCGGCTTTATACGGATTGGCGAATTCTTTGATGAACGATTCGAGCTTTTCATTGAGCGCCTTTTCCGGATCTTTAGCGGTCGCTATTTCTTTTTTGAAAATTATCTCCACCGCGCCTTTGGGACCCATCACTGCCAGTTCTGCCGAGGGCCAGGCGAGATTAATGTCGCCGCGGATGTGTTTACTGCTCATAACATCGTAAGCGCCACCATACGCTTTTCGGGTAATAACAGTGATTTTGGGAACGGTGGCTTCACAATAAGCGTAGAGCAATTTTGCGCCGTGTTTGATAATACCGCCGAACTCCTGGCTGGTACCGGGTAAAAATCCGGGAACATCGACAAAGGTAATAATCGGAATGCTAAAACAGTCGCAGAAACGGATAAACCTGCCGGCTTTGCACGACGAGTCGATATCGAGAACACCGGCCAGAACCGCGGGTTGGTTAGCAACAATCCCAACCGAAAAACCGCCCAGCCGGGCGAATCCGATAACGATATTTTGCGCCCATCCCGATTGGATTTCAAAGAAATTTCCATCATCTACTATCCTCCGGATTATTTCTTTCATGTCATAGGGTTTGTTGGGATTATGCGGCACCAGCGAATTTAACTCCTCCTCAACCCGATCTATCGGATCAGTGGTTTCGAGAAATGGTGGATCGTCGATGTTGTTTAACGGAACATAACTGAGCAGTTGGCGCACGGTATCAAAGGCTTTGATTTCATCGTCGCAGGCGAAGTGAGCGACGCCGCTTTTTGAACTATGGGTAGCGGCGCCGCCAAGGTCCTCAAAGCTGACCGTTTCGTGAGTAACGGTTTTGACCACGTTGGGACCGGTCACAAACATGTAACTTGTATTTTTTACCATAAAAATAAAATCGGTGATTGCAGGCGAATATACAGCGCCACCGGCGCAAGGCCCGGCAACGATGCTAATTTGTGGAATTACCCCTGAGCAGAGTGTATTGCGGAGAAAAATTTCCGCATAACCGCCCAGACTATCGACACCCTCCTGAATTCGCGCGCCACCGGAATCGTTGATCCCAATCACTGGCGCGCCCACTTTTAATGCCAGGTCCATGATTTTACAGATTTTCTTCGCGTAAGATTCAGAGAGCGAACCGCCAAAAATTGTAAAATCCTGGCTAAAAACAAACATTTTTCGACCATCAATTGTACCGTAGCCGGTGACAACACCGTCTCCCGGATAGCTTTCCCGATCCAACCCGAAGTCTTTGCAACGGTGACGAACAAACATATCCAGCTCCACAAAGCTGCCCTCGTCAAGCAATAAATCGATGCGCTCGCGGGCTGTGAGTTTACCTTTTTTATGTTGAGTGTCGATACGTTCTTTTCCGCCGCCGAGCAGCGCCTGTTTTCTCAGCGTGTATAATTTTTTTAATTTTGGGTCAACTGTCATAGTTAATTTCCGTTTTTTTTTTTGATGGATTATTTAGTAATTAGATCAGTGATCCCCTCTGATTGCATTATTTGTTCGATTTCCGCTATGGTTTTAGGGAGTGCTGCTGAAAGAACCTGAGAGCCTGTTTCGGTGATTAAAACGTCATCTTCAATGCGCACGCCAATGTTCCAGTATGCTTCGGGAAGATCAGATTTCGGAGAAATATAGATACCGGGTTCCACGGTAACTACGCAACCTGGTTGCAGCGGCTCGCGTGTATTACCAACATCGTGTACATCCAATCCGAGATAATGGGTGCATCCGTGGCGAATATATTTTTCATATCCGTATTTGCCAATTATCGCCCGCGCAGCCGAATCCATCTGCGCCATGGTAACGCCGGGTTTGAGCATGGCAATGATAGTTTGATTGGCTTCCAGAACAATGTTATAGATCTCTTTTTGCTCCAAGGTAAATTTCCCGGTTGCCGGAATGGTACGGGTAATATCAGCGCAATAATGTTGATATTCACAGCCGATGTCCATGACCACAATATCATTGCGCTGAATCTGGCGCATTCCCTGTTCATAGTGCAAAATCAGACTATTGGGACCGGCGCCGATAATGGTGGGGAAAGCCAGTTGCTCCGCGCCGTTAAATTTAAAAATAAATTCGATAATCGCCTCTATTTGATATTCGTAAAGTCCCGGCCGCATGGATTTGAATGCTTCCTGATGCGCTTGGATGGTAATATCAACAGCCTTTTGAATTAATGCAATCTCCTCGCTCGTTTTAATCCGTCTCATGCTTCCGGTCAATTGAATGATGGGCGTAAAAGAGACCTGCGGAAATTGCTGGATAAACTGAATTAATCTCTTTTCAATAATTGAATTACCCAGTTGCTGATCCTGGCGAATCAAGTTGTTGTAAAAAACGTCGATATCCGAAATTTGTTTGAGAATTTTGCGCAACTCGATGACGCTTGCGCAATAATCAAAACCGAGGCTATCTGCCAGCCTTGCGAAATATTCATCCCGGTCAATGGACAGTCCCACCGGAGGAGGGGTCAGCAATATTGAATGGATGTTGTTCACTCCGGCGCCGGTGTTCGGGATTCCGGTTTTCGATAAAATTAATGTCAAATCTTCATCGGCAAGTCCGGTTAAGTAATACAAGTCACTGTCCGGTCGAAAATTGAATCCGAAACGGTAACCTGATGCAGTTGTTTGCAGCACTAATAAACCCTTTGGGGACATTTTTTCTAAGACAGCGCTGCGCCTCAGCTTTGGGATATTTTCGGTAGAAGATTTTGAAAAACATAAAGAGGATAGGGCTAAGCAAAAAAACAGGCTACATCGAAGAAAATATTTCATTCACCCTCCGCCAGCTCATTGTTGATAATTGCAGACAGGATAGTCTAATCAGGATCTGCGTGTTTGTGAAAGTGATTGAGAACACGAAAATTTGTTAGTAGTAAAATTATGAAAAAAATGTCGCTTTGTCAAGCATAAAATTGGTTGTTTGAAAAATTCTCCAGCATTGGCGACGGCACAGATTAATTTCACTTCACAACTGCCAAACCGAATTTAATCTATTCAGCCAGTTTCAGTATGTTTTAAAAAGGACTGATCGTCAATGGAACAATTTTTTCAATTGACAGAATGATTATGGACAGAATAATTATTTTTTGTTTTTTTAAGCTAATTC
>OMKS01003290.1_pt1 | contig 12977 bp, 15 predicted proteins | sample 1674721 | NCBI WGS metagenome assembly OMKS01 (sample SAMN06264996, study PRJEB25208) | sediment metagenome | isolation source: hot spring sediment | place: USA: California | collected 2014-09-02 | reverse complement strand
AATCAGGTCACCCGGCTGCTTGGAATCCATGGTGATGCACCGGGTGACATCTTCAATCAGGCCTGCGGAGGACATCTGGACCATGGGTGGCGCAGATACCCTTTTTTCGCCCCCTCTTTTGAGGGGGACGGAGCCATCCATGAACATGCTGTCCTTGCCGGAGATGCAAGGGGCATCGTAGCCCTCCATGCCGTCAGCCACCGCACGGGCGGCCCTCCAGAGCTGGGCCACTTTATAACCAGCATCTGGGTTGTTGTCGCCCGGAATCACGCTAGGCCACCCGAAATTGTCATTCATAGGCATCTGTTTCATACTACCTCCCACAGCAATCACCCTCCGGATGGCTTCATCAAAATTGTAAAGGGTCATCTGGTAGGTGTCAATTTTTCCCAACTGCGGGTTGTTGGCAGCTGCATACGCAATGCCTTTCCGGGAACCCAGCACGGGCATGATTACCGAAGCGTCACTGTGAACGTCCATGTGCCGGCCCACTAAAGGTTTGACAACACTGCCACCCTGGACCTCGTGGTCAAACTGACGCACAATGTAATTGAAGCTTGCAATCCGTTCACTCTTCAGAAGATCTGTGAGCATTTCACCAGGGTTCAGGGAGTCAGCCATGGCGGGTTCAGCCAGCCCTCTTTCCTCCGGAGTCAGCCAGGTAGCATCCAGTTTCAGTTGAGGAACCTCATCGTGAAGGAAACTGAGGTCCAGGTAGGCGCACTTGTAGTCCTCGGAACCTGCGCCATAAACCACCTCAAGTTTGTTCCCTTCGCCGCTCATGGGTTTCGTGAATGCTCCCAGCACCGACATCTCCACATCGTGCTTTTCAGCCAGAGACTCAAGTTTTTTCAGGTCTTGTGGGTTGATTGCAAGGGCCATCCTTTCCTGGGATTCTGAAACCATGATTTGCCAGGGCTGCAGGCCGTCATACTTGGTCAGATGCCGCTTCAGGTCAAGGGCAACACTCAGATTGAAACTGTGGGCCAGTTCGTTAAAAGCTGAAGAAACACCTCCAGCGCCCATATCCTGGATGGCGAGTATACGCCCGGCGAGCGTGGCTTCAATAATAAAATCCTGGACTTTTTTCTGGAGGTAGGCGTTGCCCATCTGCACGTGGCTTGAGGAGATGTGCTTGCCCCCCTCAAGGGAGGATTCCGTGGCTCCGTGTATGCCGTCAATGCCAACCCGGCCACCCACCACCACTGCCAGATAACCGGGTTCAAGTTGTTTTTCAAACCCGGGTTTGCCGTCAATCTCCCGCGGCACCAGACTGGATGCACCCACACCGATGTATGGCTTGCCCATAAACTCATCATCAGGGTATATGTAACCAAACACCGTGGGATTTCCGCTGCAGTTACCACCCGCTTCAACCCCACGCCGGACACCCTCCAATAACTGTTTGGGATGAAGGGAGGGATTAAGCTCCCCGTCATAAAAGGGACTGCCGGTGTTGAAAGCATAAAAACCTGCAATGATTCTGCCGCCCCGTCCCGTGCCCATGGGGTCCCGGTAAACCCCCACTATGCCTGTATACGCGCCCCCGTAAGGCTCTTTCGCGGAGGGGCTGTTGTGGGACTCCCACTTCAGGGTGTAAAGCCAGTTTTCGTCAAAGTCCACCACCCCCGCGTTATCTTTCAGGATGGACTTTATCCAGGGCATACGTCGTTTGAGGTTCATGGCGGGCACTTTGATGTAGTTACGGAAGATGCTGTCAACCTGGTCACTAGTCTCTGCTTCCTCAGTAACCAGGTCCTGGAAAATGTTGCCCCGGGCATCCCGGATAAGTGCATTAAAAACCTTGTGTTTGCAGTGTTCACTCCAGGTCTGGGCGATGACCTCCAGTTCAACATCAGTGGGCAACGCATAAAGATGGGAACCTTCCCTTCGGGTTTTCATACCAAATGCCTGTCTGCTCCTGACCACCTCCGGACTATTGAAGTAGCTTTGAATGGCTTTCAGCTCCACCAGGCTCAGGGCCAGGCTGTTCACTTTGCTTATGTTCAGCAGGTCCTCGTCAGAAACGTTAAGGTCAATGTAAGCGGGAGCCCGGGTTTTAACATGGGGAATCTCAGGCATGACAAAACGGCTCCATTCACTGCGGGGCAAAAGTTCAACCTGCTGGACCATCTCGTTGTAGTAAAGCTCTGCGATTTTCCGCACCCGGGACACATCAAGCCCGGGGCCTTTCACAAAAATTTCCGAATAAGTATGAACCTTGTCACTTTCAGCCAGTTTTCTGCCCAACAAATCCTGCAGAGCCTCTTTCGAAACCTGGCCCGTGTTGTCAGTAACCTCAGGCTTCCAGTATATCCTAATAACGAAATCATGGCCCTCGGGACCCCCCGGAACCTCCCCATCATTGAGCAGTCGGTCTGTGTGCCCTTCATAAAAGAGCGTTTGGGACGCCACTAGCTCCTCCTCAGAAAGATTGGCATGAATCGAGAAACCTTGGGAGTAAAAAACCTGGTCCAATTCCAGCTTCAGATCCTTCTGGACTCTGGCCTTTATCGAAGAGGCAACTGGGTCAAAAACATCTGCTTTTCTGGTAATCCGGATGTCGGGTATACAGACTATCAAATCAGAGATTATATATTTTGTTCTTGAAAAAAGATGTTGGGGCCGGGGAGGTTCGAACTCCCGGCCTCTGCCTTGTAAGGGCAGCGTCATGACCAGCTAGACCACGGCCCCGTCGCTTAGCGAAGCGACATCGCGGGTGCCACTTCGCTCGCAAGCTCGGTGGCACGAGTTGTTTAAAGACTTCTGCCCGGCCCGCCGAAGGTAGTCAAACGGCGAAGTCGTTTGATTTTTGGTTAACCCCGCGAAGCGAGGTTGCGGGGGGCAGGGTTTGAACCTGCGTAGGCACTAGCCACAGGATCTTAAGTCCTGCCCATTTGACCGGGCTTTGGTACCCCCGCGACGGAAATCCGTCGACACTCGATACCATCTTCGTCACCCTTCGGGCGACTCGATGGTATGCGTAGTATGGTTTTCAGGTAATATAAAGCCTCTGAACCCTTAAGCTTTTTAATATCAGGTGGCCTGTTTGAGGTTAGACGCGCTGGTAGTCTAGTGGTATGACAGCTGCCTGCCACGCAGCGGGCCCGGGTCCGATTCCCGGCCGGCGCAACTTTTTAGGAAAAAGTTGCATCAAAAACGCGATGCCTGCAAGCATCGCGAGCTTCGCGTGGGGTTTGGAAGGGGCGAAGCCCCTTCTTTCAATCCCGGCCGGCGCAAGCTTTTTGCCCGTAGGCGTAGATTTAACGGATTTAAGGGGTAACAGAAGCGATAATGTTGATTTAGAAAAAAACTTTTTGAATCAGGTCTTTGAACTTGTGGGCCAAAACATAACCAGCAATCAGCACTGCCAAGCATATGGTCAGAACTGTTTCTGCATGGTTAATCCAAAGGGCCAACGACCCGTACGCTCCCGCAAGTTGCCAGCCTAAAAGTGAAAGGAACATGTTTCTCGGAATAGTCCCCAAAAAAGTAGCAAGTGTGAATTTTTTGAAATCCATTTTTATAATGCCACAAACGCCAGAGATGACTGAAAGGGGCATGACGGGAATAGCCCTCAACAAAAACAAAGTCAACTCCTCTCTTCTCCCACGCTCAAACTTGCTCCGGAAAGTCTCTATCTCTTTCCAGGAGACTCCGTGCAGTTTTTCATACCTGTCAATCAGAGGTTTGCCACCAAAAAATGCCACGCCATAGACGATATAGCTCCCGATGGTCTGTGCAATGCCCGCGACGAGGGATATGCCGAATGAATGAAGAAAAGCCTGTGAAAATTTCTCGGCGGTAATGAGAAGGAAGCCCGCCGCCATAAGTATCAGGGGAGAGGGAATGGGAACCACCACAGTTTCTATGGCGACTCCGGCAATGACGGCCAGTATGCCGTAATTGGCAATAAGGGCTTCAAACACCGGGGGAGTGGGAGGGGCGGTTTAAAAACGTTCAGTCAGGGGAAACCAACGGCGGCGTATCCCACTACATCCCCGTAACTGCCCGTAACATCCCCGGAGGTGTAGTAAGCCAATAGTTCCCCGCAGGGACCCTGGGAGCCCCGGGGCAGAGAAGCCAGCAGAACCGCCACGGGGTAGGCCCCGCACATACTGATGTCATAGTCCCGGACCACTGAAATCAGGCCTGCCGGGTTTGCGGTCACCATCTGGTCAATGGCCAAGGCGTCCAGCTCCATGCACTTCTGCTTGGGCATGTAATGGGTCAGGTCCGAGCTGGCAATTATAGGGGTTTTGAGTCTAGCGAGGACGGAACCCAATTCGCGGATGCGTTCCATGCTGACGTGCGGGATAGTGATAGGCAGAAAAGTGAATTTCGGGTTGGTGGTCTGAAGGAAGGGTAACTGGACTTCAATACTATGCTCCTGAGATGAACAGGTTACTTCCGGTTCAATCTTCAGAAGGGCATCACGGAGTTTTTCATCAACATTCACTTTTCCCAGCGGGGTCTGCCATGAGTCGTAAGTGTGAATGCAGATGTCAGAGCAGTTGGAGTAATGGTCAACCCCAAGAATGACAAAGCGGTCGGAGGGTTTCAGGTTTTTGAAGAGAGTGGCGGCGGCCAGCCCGGAATACATATAGCCCGCATGAGGCACCACCCCGTGGGTGAACTTCCGCCCTCCGGGGGCTGGCTGAGCCTTGTCCAGCAGGGTGGCCACCATCTTTCTGAGGACCTTGGGGTCGGGGTGGTAGAAACCCGTGGCCTGGGGCTCACGTATCATGGGAGACTCAGACATGGAGGTATTTATTGTTACACATTCATCCGGATGTTACAATAAATATTCTGGAAAGCTTTGTGCAGGCCACCCGACCTTTCAAGATCTCTATAGATTTTTTGCATCACTTTATTAACCTCATCTGGGGTTTCAGCTTTCTCAAGGTCAGGTAAAACAACCTCCCAAACCAGGTCATACCTCTCAAAAACGGCTTTACCAGAGACTTCAGGGTCACGGCAAAATCTCTGACTTTCCAACACACACTTGAGCTGGCCCAGTAAATTCGGGGCTTCTTTCATGACGGCCTTTGCCACTTCGTGTTTGTCTGTATAAAACCCGGACAGAGAATCCAGCCAGTCACAGCTGTAGGAGTGGTCCAGAATTTCAAGAACCTGCACCAAGAGACTGCTTTTGCGAACCCTGCCTTTGCGAACTTCCGGAACCTCGGCCAGGTAGGAGTATATGTCTTCTGGCAAATGTTTTTCAGCATATTTCTTGAAATTATTAATGGGAACATACGTCTTGTTGCTTAAACTCAGACGGCCCTCCTTATGACGTGTGGTGAACCGGGCGTCCAAAAGCTCTTTCTCGTCAGGTGTCATACATAATGAAACCTGGAGGGGTTTTATGCTTACCGCTGGGACTCAAAACAAAAAGGCGGGAGGCCTCAGGCCTGCCCGTTTTCGTCAGCAAAATCCTCAATAGAGTGGGGCATAACCCCGTTTTCACCCAGCGCCCCCTTGTGCTTGAGCACCTCGGAGGCCATGGTGTGGTAGACTGCTGCCAGAGCTCTGCGACCCTTGTTGTTGCAGGGCACCACCAAATCAACCTTATGGTAGGTGTTGTTGGTGGATGCCAGGGAGATAATAGGCAGGCGCATCTGGTAGGCCTCCTCTATGGCCTGTTTGTCGCCGAACGGGTCGGCCACAAAGACCAGTTTGGGTTCAACAAAGTAAGTCTGGTCAGGGTTGGTGAGGGTGCCCGGCAGAAACCTGCCAATCACCATCTCAGCCCCGATAACCTCGGCAAAGAGGCGGGCCGGCTTGGAGGCCTGTTCCTTGTTGGATATAACCAGAATGTCTTTGGGCTCGTAAGAGGCCAGCATCCTGGCGGCCACTCCTATGCGGTCCAGCACAGTCTGCACATTAATAATGGACAGGCCATCAGGTCTGACCCTGAAGACGAACTTCTCCATAGGTCCGACCTTGCGCTGGGCGCCTATGTGGGCTCCGTTCTTGACCAGGATTTGTCGGGTTTCAGTCATCAGCCCACCCTACTTCAAGTGCTTTAAGAGCTTTTGGCTGTGCTTGAGGGCTCTCTTGAAGGCGTCCTCAACCATCTCTGGCTTCAGACTGCCGTCGCCACCCTTCTGCAGGGCCACCAGCTTGCCTTCGCACACACCCACGGTCAGCCGGGCCTCAGAGACCTCCAACTCGTCACGGGTGGGGTCAACCACCAGGGCGTCGCCTATGCGGGCGAAGGTCACGGAGACCACCTGGTGGGCCACGGGCACCTGCTTTTTCAGGTTCTCCCGGACCACCTGTTCATCCACATACTCAGGCATCTTGGCGGTGTTAAGGGCGGCCATGCCGGCCAGCACCCCTGCGTCGAAGAGGTTGCCGTCTGCATTCAGGGGGTAGATGTCCAGGTTGGCCATCCAGACCTTCTCACCTTCGGTGATGCACAGTTTGCTGACGTCCATGACGCCGGCCTCGCGGATGCTTCTGTCTATGACCCGGGCCAGCTCAATGGCGTCCTCGCGGGGGGGACCTGCCTCAAACTCGTTGTGGGCCATCGGGGACAGCTCAGCTCCTGTCATGAGCACGCCTTCACTCGGTCTGTCGGGGAAAGGAGTGCCCAGGTTCATTTTGATGCCTGCAATCACACTGGTTCCACCAATGCTTACAGTGGCTGAACCTTCGGCCTTGGCCACCACGCCGGTCTCCACTTTAATGGGGCGGAAGTCGTCTATACCCCTGCCATCCGTGCGGGTACCGCTGGCCACAGCGTCCCGGATTCTCTTGGCTTCCAGATTGCTTATCATTTTGATCCCTCCTGATAAGGCGCCTTCAGCGCCTGCTTCTGCATGTCATAAATCGCCTTGGCGGCCTCGTCGGCCATCTGGCGACCCTTGGCGAATTCCTCGGGAGTCAGGTCACCGTCCATCTGGAGTAACAGGATTTCGTTCAGGGCGGGCGCCACAGCGTAGGCCACATCACCCATGCCCCAGTTGTCCTCCTCTTTCTCCAGGTCAACCACCATGTGGCCGGCCCCCTTCTCATCGTAGGATTTGCCAAAGCTCAGGGAGACCACCAGGTCCCTCATGGGCACGCCGGCGTCGGCCAGAGCCATGGAGGCGGCGTTAAGGCCTGCCACCCTGGTGCTGGCATCCGCCTGAATGACGGTCACGAAGACGTCAATGGCACACATAGGGAAACGGTCGGTCAGGACCACTCTCTCAAGAGCCTCGGACAGCACCTTGCTGATTTCCACCTCACGGCGACCGGGGCCCGGTCTCTTGCGGTCCTCAACACTGAAACTCAGCATGTTGTACTTGACCCTGACGCGGGCCTTGTGGTTGAGCACCTGGTGGCGGGGATGTAATTCCCTCGGGCCGTAGACGGCGGCGAGGACTTTGGTCTTGCCGCACACCACCATGGCTGAACCATCGGCGTTGGGAATCACTCCCACGGTCATCTCCATGGGCCGGACCTCGTCAGGCTTGCGGCCGTCCAGTCTCTTGCCACTCTTTATCAAAAATTTGGGTTTGTCGTCTGACATTTTACTCACTCTCCCCCTGGAACAGGTCGTCTTCCCCGGATGGTCCGGCATTCTCACGGAACTCCCGGGCCTCCCTGACGGGTGGCTGGAACCCCCGGGCACCCGTTGAAGGGGTTTCCGAAGGTCTGGAAGCTTCAATTTCCTCAAAGGTCTTGCCGGTCTTCTCGGAAAGGAAGGCCTTCATCCTGTCGGTCAGGCCGGGCACGTGGGCCTCGGCCTCAATCTTCCTGACGGCTTCAACAGCCAGAGCCTCGTCGCCACCATCCACCCAGATGATACCGTTCTGACCCACGAACATGCGGGTGCCTGTGAACTCCTTTATCATTTTCACCATGCTGGCACTCTTGCCGATGATGCGGGGAATCTTGGCGGCCTTGACGTGAATGATGCGGCCCTCGTGTAGCTTGCGCAGGCCGGGCCCGCGGGCGGTCACGAAGACGGCCAGGTTCTCGTCAATCTTCTTAATCTGGCAGATGACCGCGTCACCCACCCCAAAAATGCTGGCCAGCTTGTCCCGGTTGGTGTCTATGTACCTATCCGAGGCGTCGCCCACCAGCATGAAGGCGTCATAAGGACCGTTCAGGTCCAGAGTCCATTTGTTGTAACCAACTTCCTTCACAATGCCGATGACCGGGTCATCCTTTTTCGGCATGTATTTGCCGTTAAGGGGAATGACCTTCACCAGACGTCCCTTGAATTCCACCAGCCCCAAAGTGCTGGATAGGATGTTTTTCTGGTTCCGATAGGCTCCATCGCCGGGCAGGTAATCCATGCCCTCAGCCAGGACTTCGCCTGGAACCACCAATTGTCTGTTTTCTGCAATTTCTGACATTTGCTTAACCTCCTTGATTGTCATTTGCGACTTTGATTTCGTTAATTTCGGCTTCACCATGGGTGAGGCCATTGATAGTGTCCACCAGCTGGACTTTCATACCACTGGGGACTTCAACCTTGAGTAAAAGGCCGTCGGCCTGCCACTGCTCCTTTTTGACTGTGACCAGACTCCGCAGTCTGCCGTAGGCCTGGGAAGCGTAGGCCATGGGAATAAAGACTTCAAGGAGAGATTTGCCGAACTTGAGGGGGATGAGAGGTAGCAGAGCATGTACGATATCCGAGACCTGTTCAGATGCTGACCGGAAATCCACCCGGACCTTGGCCTGTTTCATGGCAGAGGAGATGCGGTCGGGGGTATGAGGAATGCCTGTCCTCGGGTCAACGGCGTTGCGGGCAATCTCGCTGACCACCTGCTTGCGTATCTGCTCCAGCATGGCCCTCTTCTGTTCGGCGGTGGGATGATATTCCCCGTCCTTGAGTATGATGCGGATGATTTCGGCGGGGTCTTCAGTTTCAAACACCTGCTTCAGGTCGGCCTCTGCGGCCCGGTCGCCCTTGCGGGCATCCCTGAAAATTTCCCGGACGGCCACAACGCTGAAGGGGTCCATCTTGTCATCATCCTGGCGGAACCTGACCACCAAGTCGGGGTCGGCCAGAATTTCAAACTCTTTACCAGTTCCCTTGTCTTTATACCGGACTACAACGGCGTCATCAAGCTTTACCATCTAAAACAGCCTCTATCTCTTTGGTATCGGCCTTGCGAAAGCCGTCCTTGGTGACATAGGCTGCCTCTATCCGGGACATTTCAAACTTGTTCTTGAGGAAGTGCTTCTGGGCTTCAACCCCCAGTTTCAGGCCGGCCTCAAGAGAGAGACTCTGCGAATATTTGACTTCAAGCAACTTCATGATTTCCGAACGCCCTTCACCCACCGCGGTTGATGCCCACTCTGTCGGGGTCCCGCTGGGGTCTATCTCAAAAAGCTTGGGCTCGTGGTCGTAACCTGCTATCAAAGTGGTTACTCCAAAGGGTCGCACTCCTCCGTACTGAGTGAAGACCTGCATGTAGCTACTGATTTCATGAACCAGTTGCTTGAGGGTTATGGGCTCCCCATACACCATCTGGTGTCGCTGGGCTTCAAGCCGGGCCTGGTCCACCAGTTTTCTGCCATCAGCAACCAGGCCGATGGTGGCCGCGCAGATGTGTTTGTCCACTTCATAGACTTTCTCTATGCTTCGGGCCATAATCAGGTGGTGCAGTACTTTTCTGTCCGCCACCATGACTACTCCGGTCTTGGTCTTGATACCGACCACGGTAGCCCCCCTTCTGACCGCTTCCATGGCGTATTGCACCTGGAAAAGACGGCCGTCGGGACTGAAAACAGTGACCCCGCGGTCGTAGCCCATGCCTTCCGGACCCATAACTTGCATCCTATTTCACCTGAGCTGAAGTTAAGGCGTCAGTTTTTAAAGGTTGGTGAAGCAGGTGGGAAGACATTTAAGTCTCCGGATGTGTGAATGTATGTCAAAACATAACCTGAGCTACAAAAATTATCTGAACCCCGGTAGTATGTTCATTAACTGGGGGATAAAGGGAGCGATGGGAGCCATAATAGAAACCCCTCCGGAAGACTTCCCCGATAATGCCCGGACAATCGCGCAAGAATTGGTGAAGGGACTGACCTGGAATTGGAAGGCCTATCAGGAAGTTTATCAGGAAAAGGGGAACCCGAAAGAGCTGAAACCTCTGATGACTTACCTTGAACAGTTTTGCAAGTCGGGACCGACAGACCAAAAGACAACCGGCAGAGGTGGCTGGTTAAAGGGAATTTACCACAGGATGAAAGGCAAATGAATAATTTAAACCCCGCCCAGTTGGACGAGATGGCTGAACTTCTTGGGGCATGCCCCATGCCTCTGTCCGAAAAGGAACATCCCTCGCCCAGTTGGACGAGATGGCTGAACTTCTTGGGGAGCCGGTAAGAGTTGAAGGCTAAAATCTGGTGGTTGCTGAGTTGGATGTGGACCTGATTGCCAAACCGCAAACTGTCCTCGTTCTGCTGAAGGGTTGCCTGAAATCACTGGACGGCACCGCCTTCATGAAAGGTCGTCAGGTGAAAAGGCTGGATGAAACCACTCCCCGAAACTGGAGGCCTGTTGAAAAGTCGGAAATAGTGCTTGCCTTTGATTATGGTGAAGGGGAGTTGGGCTGGTCCCATGACCTGTATGCTTCTGAGGATTTTGAGTGGCTGGGGACGGAAAAGTCACTCATGACCGAGCCGCTCAAATTCGGGGACACCTACGACCCGGTCTTTCACAAAATCGGGCCGGATAAGATTTACAGTTTTCCGGAAAGAGTTGAAAAGGATTGTCAATTAAGTGCCCTTCACCTCCGGGGTTCAACCCATGTGCCTGGCCTGCCCCATATCCGGAGCCCGAACTGGTTTTATCCTACAGCACGGGATTTGGACAGAAAGGGAACGCTTTACATCCCGGTGGAGTTCATGTCCGGCCCGGAAGGTGCGTGTTTTGTTGAAATCCGGACAAAGCATAATAGGTAGCCGGCCGGTTTCTGGAGTGGGGTGGCTGGACTATTTCCGCAAGTGGGCCTCCAAGTATGACCGCGAGGTGGAAGCTTATGATTACGACCCGGAGAAGTTACTCAAACCTTTTGTGCCTTTGATTCGGAAGAGGAAGAGGGGGCTGGATGTGGGATGCGGGACGGGCAAGAGCCTGGAAGCTTTGAAAACCGTGTGTGACGAGGTGGTGGGGGTGGAGCCCGTGGAAAAGATGGCCCTCCAGGCCGAAGCTAAAGGCTTCCGGGTTTTTAGGATGAAGGGGGAGGAACTGGGGCGGTTGGTGGAAGACGGAGTTCCCGGCCGTTTTGACCTGGTGGCTTTCTTTGCCAGTATTGACTACATGAACGTTGAGCTGGTGGTGGCTGGAGTGGAAAAGGTGCTGGAGCCCGGTCCGGCAGGCCATATGCCTAAGAAGGAGGCAGGGCTGGTGTTTCTGACCGTGGAGCCCGAGAACGAGGAGAAGGTGGTGCGGGCTTTCGGGGAGCGGGGGTTCCGGGTGGTGAAGAGGGACACCCGGAAGGCCTACGAGGGCCAGACTTATGTATGTCTGTTAATGAATAAAGGGTAGCCTTTCGAGAAGGCATTCAAGTGAAATTTTTTGTGGTATGCTTCAAGTGTTTCTTTTGTTTTCATATTGCTCCCTCATCAACAAAAACCTTTCAAAAAGTGGGCGTAGCTTTTCCTTCTCATCAAGGAAGCCGATTTTTTCAAAACATGTGCTGATTTTCTTTCCGAACCATTCTGAAAATTTATTGAAATCATCAGTCAGGAAGGCTTTTACTAAAAACTGATTGCTCAGAAAATGAGCCATTGCATCCGCAGTCATAACAATTCTTCCTTCTAAAGTTTTGAAATTCCCTTTTTCAGTGGCCAGGATTGCTAATTTTACCTGTTCAATATCTTCTGCAGTAAAATTCATACCCTTGAGTATTTTTTGGCTCATCTCTGCACTTCGCTCTTCATGATTTTCAAAACCTCCTTCGGTGAGTCCGATATCGTGGAGGTATGCGGCAGCAACAATTACCTGTTTGTTACCGCCATATTTTTCCTGAAGTTCTTTGGATAATTTAACTACGGTCTCAAGATGCTCCTCAAAAAACCACTCAAAACCGCAGAATTTCAAATCGGAAGTATCAAATTTTTCTTTCACAAGTACTCTTATTTTTTTAAGTTTGCACATACTGTTAGAAAATACGGAAGGAACGCTTATAAACAATTTGTCAGGCTTAAGTTCATTAAAAATCCCGACGATTTGGATGTTTTAAGCGGGTTTTGGTCGGTTTTTCCACCAGTTTCATATACTTGATTTCCGGCATTTGAGCTCCCTATGTTACAGATTTATGTAACTTTGAGGGTTTGGACACTTTGTGACGGCTGGTGGGGTTGGAAAATGTCCTTTTAAAGACTATGAAACGCTTGGAGGTATTCGCAAAATGTTTAAAACTTCAAGAGGATACCTTTAGTGAAATTAAGCCAAATCGAAAGAGAGTCACTCAAAATTAAATTGGGGCTTAAGAGAAGCAAACTAATTTTTTTGAAACGTTTTATGGCGGGGCTCTTTTTGTTTAAGAACCTCAAAATCATAATTAATGACTTTAAAAAAGAACAAAAAAAGCTAAAGGAGCGCTATTTCAAATTATGGGCTGACGAATTTAGAGAATTAAAAAATAAAATTAATTCTGCAACCAACGGTCACACATATTTAACTTCAAAAACTCAAAAGGAACTTGAGGAAACAAACCGCAAACTCGCATTACAAATCTCCGAAGTTGAACGTTCTCGCAAGAGACTTTATTCTCTTTTAGAAAATGCATCAGAAGTTATTTCGATATACGACCAAAATGGAACAATAACCTACGAAAGCCCCTCAATTAAACTCATATTAGGCTTCGAAGCCGACGAACATATCGGCAAAAACGGTTTTTCAATATACGATCAAGAAACAAACAATCGTTTTAAGTCTTCATTTTACGAACTTCTGGAACTGTCTCTTATACACATCTGACGCTGCCGACGAAGAGGATAGTGTAGATCTCGGTGGTCGC
>OMKS01003288.1_pt1 | contig 12990 bp, 11 predicted proteins | sample 1674721 | NCBI WGS metagenome assembly OMKS01 (sample SAMN06264996, study PRJEB25208) | sediment metagenome | isolation source: hot spring sediment | place: USA: California | collected 2014-09-02 | reverse complement strand
TAGTACGGTCTCGTGGGCTCGGAGATGTGTATAAGAGACAGACACTTTTCATCACCGAGGGAGATTCGGCCAGCGGTTCCATCACAAAATCAAGGGATGTGAACACCCAGGCTGTTTTTAGTCTCAAAGGAAAACCCCTGAACTGCTATGGTTTGAGCAAACGCATCGTTTACGAAAACGAAGAATTCAACCTGCTGCAAACGGCGCTCAACATCGAGGAAGACCTTGATAACCTACGCTATAACAACATCGTTGTCGCCACTGACGCCGATGTTGACGGCATGCACATTCGCTTGCTGCTGCTCACTTTTTTCCTGCAGTTCTATCCCGACCTGGTAAAATCAGGCCACGTTTATATTTTGCAAACCCCTTTATTCCGGGTCAGAAACAAGAAAAAAACGATTTACTGTTACAGTGAGGAAGAGAGAATTGCTGCGATGAAAGAATTGGGTCAGAGTCCGGAAATCACCCGTTTTAAAGGACTTGGTGAGATCAGCCCCGATGAGTTTAAGCATTTCATCGGCTCCAACATGCGCCTCGATCCGGTGATACTCCGGAAGTCATCCGAAATTCAGGAAGCACTGGATTTTTACATGGGCCGAAACACTCCCGAGAGGCAGCAGTTTATTATGCAGAATCTGCGAATGGAAGAAAATGGCCAAAATGAAGTAGTTGTACCAGCAGAAACTCAGTTGGCATAAAGTTTCCTGAAAGCCTTGCCGAGGCTCTCAACAATATCGCTGGCAATCAGCGATTCAAAGCCCTTCTTTTTGGCTGCTATATCACCTGCCAGCCCATGTATAAAGGTTCCCAGCAAACAAGTTGAAAGCGGCGTATAGCCTTGTGCCAGCAAACCAAGCAAAATCCCTGTAAGTGCATCGCCGCTGCCACCCGTGGCCATGCCGGGATTACCGGTGGGGTTGAAAAAGCACTTTCCGTCGGGCGTGGTGATGGCAGTGAACGCACCTTTCAGGATCACATAAACATTGTATTTTTTTGAGAACGTCAGTTGCATTTCGTTACGATCCAATGAATCAGAAGCTTTTCCGGCAAGGCGTTCAAATTCCCTGGGGTGTGGTGTAAGGATTGAACCGGGGGGCAGGAATGAGAGCCAGGTTTTATTTTCACCGAGAATATTCAGCGCATCGGCATCCAGAATAAGCGGATTGCGGGTGTTCTGGATTAACAGTTTAAGTCCGTTTTGGGTTTTTTCTTCCATGCCAATTCCCGGCCCGATGGCAATGGCATGATAAGGTCCGGTTTCGCGGATACCCGAAAAGAAATCTTCTTCATCATCAATGCTAACCATGGCTTCAGGAAAAGCGGTTTGAATGATTTCATAAACCTTTTTTGGGATGTGAACCGTGAATAAGCCCGCGCCCGAACGCATGCAGGCACGTGCAGCCAGCACAGCAGCGCCTGCCTTTCCATAAGAACCGGCTATCAGCAGCGCATGGCCGAAAGTTCCTTTGTGTGCGAAACGTCTGCGTATTTTCAGCAAGCCGGCAATATCGCCGGGTTCAACAAAAAAATTACTGCATGAGGCAGCGTTGATATAGTCGGGATGCAGGCCGATGGGCAAAACATGCCACTCGCCCACAAACTGCTCGCTTTCGGCAAAGAGGAAACTGAGTTTAGGAAACTGAAATGTGAGGGTGTAATCGGCGCTGACGATTGAGCCTGCTTTGATATCAGGCAGTTTGTCGGAAAACATGCCCGAGGGAATGTCAATGGCAATGATCACCGCCCCGCTACCGTTGATGTGATCAATCAGGGCTGCCGGAAATTTATTGACGGGTTTCGACAGGCCGGAACCAAATATGGCATCAATCACCAGGTCGGTTGGTAAAATTTCAGGCAAGCTGTCTCCATCACGGATATCCATGATGTTCACTTCGATGATCTCCTCAAGTCGTTTCAGGTTAATGCTGCAATCCTCGCTAAATTTTTCCGAGAACCTAAGCACGTAAACACTGCACTTATAGCCTTTTGCAGCCAGCAGGCGGGCGATAACCAGTCCATCGCCGCCGTTGTTTCCGGTTCCGCAAAAGATTTTAATATTTTTTTCCTTTGGCTTTTTTTTATGAACCCATTTAAAGCATTGCCTGGCTGCCCGTTCCATCAGGTCAACGGAAGCGATGGGTTCATTTTCAATCGTGTAGGCATCGGCCTCACGGATTTTTTCGACGGGGAGGATTTTGATCATCTTTTTATGGATGTTAAGTATTCTGATTCCGGAACCAATCTTTAAACACTCCGTATTTAATTTTCGCAACTTACAGGCTCATGTCGGTGTAGCGTGTATCGCCTATGTGGGTGTTGTGTGCCCAAACAATGCCTTTGGCATCTTCGCCATGAAATTCGAGCAGGAGGAGTAGCGTGGTAAACATGTGCTGTATGCGGCTGTTCCATGACCCAGCACGGTCGCTCACTGCCTTGCGGTAAAACTTTTCGGCGTTTTTAAAAACCCTGGTGTTCTGCATCACATAAAGCACATCGTAAGGATGGAGTTCCTCGTCGGCGGCAAGCTGCACATCAAGCTGCTCAAAAGCCTGCCGGAGTAGTGGCGCACAAGCATTGTAACCGCGCGAGATGGCCCCAGCATATTGCCAGCTATCCCGCCCGAACATTTTCATGCAATAATAAAATTCGCTGATTTCCTTGTGCAGTTCAGGATCATAGCCGGCCAGGAAAGTCATCACCTCATCGTAAGAGTTCCACTCGTCGTAAACATCCATGCCGTAAAATCCTACTCTTTTGTCGGGAGGCAGATCTTTGTTAAAATCTTTGAGCCATTCGGCCAGTGCTATCACTTCATGGTTTCGCCACATCCAGGGCGGCCAGCGGTCGAACTGCCTGACAACCTCTGTTGCAGAAGAATAATCAGAGAAACCTTTCACGTAGCGGTTCAGACTGAAAAGGCTGGCCCAGTCGCCTTCAACCAGGATAAAACTGTAGCCGTATTCAGCAATCAGGCGGCGGCTGATTGAATCGCGCCAGGCATAAAATTCGCTGGTTCCGTGCGAGGCTTCACCCAGCAGCGCAACTTTACGTCCTGCGGCCATTTTAACGATGGCATCGAGGCTGGCAGCGTTTTCGAGGTTTATTTTTTGATCGCGGACAAGTTTCTTAAACAAATCCACATCGCTTTCCTGGCTCGCACAAAAAGAATGAAAAAACAAGGCAAAGAGGATGAAAAAACCTCTGATCTTTCTCATAATAAATGGATTGTATTGTTTAGCTGTCGTTAAGTTTGAATACAAAGATAATGTTTTTTTGTTACAGAGAAAGTCTTTAGGGAGAAAGCAGGCCGTCAAACCAACTATAAAACCTGTTAGGTTTACCATGGACTTTGAAATCCGAGATCGCAAATCCGCAATCCGAAATCCTTCAAAATGTTGGTAGTAATGAAAACTAAGCAGTGATTGGCTTATCAATGCTAAGCGCTTCTTCAGGCAGCGGTTTTTTCGACCAGAAATAGGCCATCACCAGTCCGGCGATGATGTGCCAGATGCCCCACCAGGCCGCAATAAAAGCCATCCCGCCAAGGCCATCGAACAAACGCGGGTTGAAAATCAGTACCAGGGCAATGCCGGAATTCTGAATCCCCGTTTCGATTGACAATGAGCGCCGGTCTTTGCGGGCCACCTTGCCCAATGAGCCAAGCGAAAAACCTGTTAACAGAGCCAGTGCATTATGAGCCAGTACGATAAGAATGATCAGGTGGATGTATTTCAGGAAATATCCGAAATTGGACGAAAAAGCCGCAACGATAAAACTTAGGAAAAGAAGCAGGGAAATGGTGCGGATGGGTTTCATGATTTTCTGTGTGAGAATCGGAAAACGGTTCGCAAAAGCAATGCCCAGCACAACGGGTATGCCGAGCAAAATAATCACAGTTTTAAGCATTTCAACCGGGTCAATGCTGATTGGAATAACCAGATTGGATGCATCGGTGTAAAGTTTACCCCAGAGTGCAAAATTGAATGGGGTCATAAAAATGGCCGAAATGGTAGCGATGGCTGTCAAGGTTACTGACAATGCCACATTTCCTTTGGCAACCGCCGAAATAAAGTTTGAAATATTCCCACCGGGGCAGGCCGAAACCAAAATCATGCCTAAAGCAATGCTGGGTGTGGGGCGGATCAGGATCACCAGCAGGAATGTTAATGCCGGCAATGCAAAAAACTGAGAAAACACGCCAATGAGCACCGGTGTGGGGCGGGAAATAAGCAGCCTGAAATGCTCTAACCTAATGCCCAGGGCCACACCAAACATAATGAAAGCAATGGTGATGTTCATAAACAGGAGCCCGCCGGGGCTGAAATTAAGTCTGACCCAATCCAGCGTTTCGAGGCTGGCTTTCAGGTGCAGGTCGGCGTGGCGAAATCTGCCTCCGGCCATTTCAACTCGCTGCCGTGCGCTGTAGTTCCAGTCTTCGCCGGCTACAAGCTGTTGCGGCTCGCCTGCAATCTCCAGGGCTTTCTCTGCAGTCATGCCGATGCGCAGCAAACGTACTGACTCCTCAGGCTTGTCATCCTCAGGCCCACTCCTGAATCTGATGCTTTTGTCAATCAGATCAGGATTCAGACGAATGTCAATGATTCTGTTGTTTGAAATAACAACCTGATTTTCGTTTTTGTAAAACCATCTCTCAACCGGAACGACTTCTTTGGGAGTGCCGGCAACTGCCACAACGCCGGCCTCGTCCATTCCCGGCTTAAGTTGGCGTATCTGTTTGTTGAGGTTGTCTGCTTTTAGCACAAGGCCTGCAATGACTAAAAGCACTGTAAAAATCCAGGGCATCCAGCCCCAAATCATTGCTTTTCTGTTTTGTTTCATAAGGGGGTGAAATAAATTAGGGCGTGAAAATACAAAAAACATTAAGAATACAAATTTGCAAACATTTTACACAAACCCATGTTTCTAATTCGGAATTCCAATTTATTATGCAATTCTATTTACTAATAAATTTTAACAACATGAAAAAAACAATTCTGGTTCTTGCAATAGGCATATTCCAGGCGGCCTCTGCAATTGCACAAACTACTGAAGCCGAAGAAAGGCTCAGAAAAGCCAAGGAAGATTTGCCCGAAGGCTGGCAAACCGGCGGACTTCTTTCGCTGAGTTTTTCACAACTCTCTTTAACCAATTGGGCTGCTGGTGGCCAAAACTCAGTATCGGGAAACGGGCTTGTTAGCCTTTTTGCTGATTTTAGAAAAGAGTCGCTGATCTGGAACAACACCCTCGACATTGGTTACGGGTTAATGAAACAAGGCAGCGATGATTTGATCAAAACCGACGACAAGATTGATCTTCTCTCAAAATTTGGCCTGAAAGCTTCAGAACATTGGTTCTATGCCGGACTGCTGAATTTTAAGACCCAAATGGCGCCCGGATACGCCAAACCAGGCGATGAAGAAGCGATCAGCAACTTGCTTGCACCTGCTTACCTGCTTGGTGCATTGGGTATGGATTACAAACCCAGTGGCGATTTCAGTTTGTTTCTTGCACCTTTAACAGCCAAGATCACCATCGTAAACGACGATGTACTTGCCGCTACCGGCGCTTTTGGTGTTGACCCCGGTAAAAACTCAAGATCGGAATTTGGTGGTTATATCCGGGCCGCTTACAAGACCGATATTGCCGAAAATATCACCTTCCAAACCAAGGCCGACTTTTTCTCCAACTATCTCGACAAACCCCAGAACATTGATATAAACTGGGAAACGCTTTTACTGATGAAAGTAACTGAATACATTACAGTAAGCTTTGCCACCCACCTCATCTACGACGATGATGTAATGATCGGCATTGATTCAAACGATGATGGAACCATTGACAAGTCTGGTCCCCGCACTCAATTTAAGCAATTGCTCGGCATCGGTTTATCTTACACTTTTTAGCACAAGTTCTTTTAATATAAACAACCTTTTTAATTTTCAAATCAACTAAAACCAAAAAAATGAGCTTAATCAAAGAATTCAAGGCTTTTGCAATGCGTGGCAACGTTGTTGACCTTGCTATTGCTGTAATTATCGGAGGTGCCTTTGGAAAAATCATTGCATCTTTTGTAAGTGATATCCTTATGCCTCCTATCGGACTTCTGCTGGGCGGCGTGGAGTTTACTGACCTTATGGTGGTACTCAAAGAAGCAACAGCCGATGCTGAAGCTGTTACCATGACCTACGGTGTATTTATTCAGAATGTTGTTGATTTCATCATCATCGCTTTTGCCATTTTTATGATGATAAGAGCCATGAATTCAGCAAAGAAAAAAGAAGAAGCCGCACCGGCTCCTCCGCCTGAACCAAGCAAAGAAGAACAATTGCTTGCTGAAATCAGGGACTTGCTGAAAAAGTAAAATCTTTTTTAGTAGCTCCATGTTCAAGCCACTGACTGCAAAGATCAGTGGCTTGATCCTTTATGGGAAAGCACATTCAGTTGTATGTTTTTTATACTTTTGCCGGCTGAAACGTTCAATTTATTCACTTCTAAATTCATCTTAAATGGAAAATTTTAATATAGACGCAGTAATCAACTTTTTGACTGAGTTTGCAATACAATATGGCCTTAAACTCCTGGGTGCCTTGGTTGTATTGATCATCGGTTGGAAGATCATCGGAATGCTGAATCGGTTTATGAATCGAAGCATGGACAAAAGGGAGATGGAACCATCGCTCAAATCTTTCTTGAGTAGCCTTGTAGTAATTCTTTTGCGGGTCATGCTTATTATTACCGTGCTGACTATGCTTGGCGTTGCCATGACTTCTTTTATTGCCATTCTTGGCGCTGCCGGTCTGGCCGTTGGCCTTGCATTATCCGGAACTTTGCAAAATTTTGCCGGAGGGGTGATGATCCTCCTTTTCAAACCCTTTAAAGTTGGCGATTTTATTGATGCGCAGGGTTATATGGGAACCGTTAGTGAAATTCAAATCTTTAACACCATTCTGAAAACACCCGACAACAAAACCGTAATTATACCAAACGGTGGACTGGCCACCAGTTCAATGGTCAACTTTTCTACTGAGCCCCAGCGCCGGGTTGACTGGACTTTTGGCATTGCCTACGGCGACGATGCTGAAAAGGCCAAAAGTGTAATCCTGGATCTAATCAAGGCAGACAAGCGCGTGCTTGCCGATCCGGAACCTTTCGTAGCAATCTCAGAACTTGCTGACAGTTCAGTGAACTTCACCGCAAGGGCATGGGTGAATGCTGCCGATTACTGGGGTTTGTTTTTTGATATGAACCAAAAGGTTTACCAAACATTCCCGCAAAAAGGCCTCAGCATCCCATTCCCGCAAATGGACGTGCATGTGCACAACGGCAAATAAAGGCGACAATCCCTTACCTACGGGAGTTAGTTCCGAAACCTAAGCGCCTAACTCTTGTTTACAGGAGTATCTGAAAACAGGTTGCTGAAATAATCAGTGGCCTGATTTTTTTGTGTGATGGTTTTTGTAATTTAGCATCCGCAGTCGAATCATCTGGCTTTGCTTAAACATCTGAATGTTAAAAATATAAAAGTTATGCGATGATAAAAAGAGTTTTAACAGTGTTTGTTTTCCTTAGTTTTACCTCACTGATTGCCAGTGCACAGCAAGCGGCAAGTAACGACGATAAACCCAGGCGCTGGTTCGTTGGCGGCAACCTGGGTTTGATGATCGGCAATGTAACCTTGATTGATGTATCACCTTTTGTTGGTTACATGCTCAGCGAAAGATTTGCTGTTGGCTTGGGAGCAACCTATAAATATTACCACATCAAAAATTATCATTTCGATAACTATCAGAACCGGTATTATCATTTCAGAAGCCATATTTATGGCGGACCTGTATTTGCGAGGTACTATATCAGCCGCGACTTTTTTGCCCACAGCGAATATGAGTTCCTGAGGTTCAGAAACGAAATATACGTGGACAATCCATCTGACCAGCGCTACGACCGGCAATACGTCACCGAAAACGTGCATAGCATGTTTGTTGGCGGGGGCTACCGGCAACGTTTCGGTTCAGGAAATGCATTTGAGATCATGCTGTTATGGAACCTGAATGAAACCCTGAACTCACCCTACAACAATCCGGTAATCAGAATGGGTTTTGCCATTGGATTATAAAATACTTCACGGGAGATTTTTCGGCTGATCCGATATTAAAAAGATCAGGATTCAGGAATATTGGCCAGTATCTCCAGTGTGAGATCCCAGAACTTTTTCACCGTTTCAATTTCAAGCCTTTCGTCGGGTGAATGGGCGCCCTTGATAGTAGGACCATAGGAAATCATGTCCATGTCCGGGTACTTTTCGCCGATTAGGCCACACTCCAGACCAGCATGTATGGCAAGTACTTTGGGTTCGGAACCAAATAATTTTACATAGGCATTTTTTGTGATCTTGAGTATTTCAGAAGCAGGATCAGGTGTCCAGCCTGGATAACCGGCCGATTGCTCAATGCGGGCGCCGGTGAGGGCAAACACGGAACCCACCATATCTGCTACACAAATTTTACTGCTTTCGAGGGAGCTGCGCTGGCTGGTAGTGATCACAATTTTGGTTTTGTTCATTTTCACCGAAGCCAGATTGGTACTGGTTTCAACAAAGTCAGGGATCTCGCGCGACATGGCCATTACGCCATGAGGGCAGGCATAAAGTGCATTGAGCAATTTTTCCTGGGTCGAAATATCAATGAGCTGCGAAGGCAGGTCGGCAGGCTTGGCTCTGATGGTCATATTTGGTTCGGTTGAGCGGTATTCGTAGCGTATGATTTCCTGCATCTCTTCCACATATTGCTCAAATTCTTTTTTGAACCTTCGGGGAATTGCAACCAGTGCAGCAGATTCGCGTGCGATGGCGTTGTGCAGGTTGCCCCCCTCGAAATGAGAAATTCTTACATCAAATTTTTTATTGCTATTCCAAAGCACCCGGTTCAGAATTTTTATGGCATTAGCAAGGCCTTTGTGAATATCATCGCCTGAATGGCCGCCTTTTAGTCCACTTACTTTTACGGTGTAAGCCAGTGGGTCGTCGCCTACCGGAACCATGGAGAAAGACATGGTTGCCACGGTTTCTCTGCCTCCGGCACAGCCGATAAAAAGCTCGCCTTCATCTTCTGAATCAAGGTTCAAAAGAATTTTTCCTTTCAGAAAATCCGGTTGCAGGCCAAAAGCTCCGGTAAGACCGGTTTCTTCATCCACGGTAAATAAACATTCAATCGGACCGTGAGGAATATCTTTTGCAGCCAGGATTGCCAGTTGGGCTGCCATGCCGATGCCATCGTCAGCACCCAGCGTGGTGCCACGGGCTTTCACCCATTCGCCGTCAATGTAGGCTTGAATCGGATCAACCTCAAAATCATGGTCAGTTTCGCTGTGCTTTTCACCAACCATGTCAATATGGCTCTGAAGCACCACGGTTTTTCTGTTTTCAAACCCTGCTGTGGCTTTCTTCCTGATGACGATGTTTCCTGTTTCGTCTGTCTCAGATTCCAGGCCATTATCCTCAGCAAATTTGAGTAACCAGGCGGATATTTTTTCTTCTTTCTTTGAAGGGCGGGGAATTTTACATATTCCGGCAAAAAACTGCCACAGTGCGTCAGGCTCTAATCCTTTGAAAACGTTGTCCATAGTAGTAATTTTTCGTAGTTATAAATTGAACCTACAAACCTACGGGATTTTTTTTATTGACAAAGTATTTCTCCTTATTTTATGAGAGCCGGGAAACATTTGGCAAACTGGCTTGTTATGAGGCTGGTTTAAAGGAGGATGCGAAGGTTACATCATTATTTTAAAGAACACCAATCGAAAATTAAAATTCTTAATTCCGCAATCGGTAATCCGAAATTGGCAATCCGAAATTCAGATGTTTTTGAAACTAAAAAGTCACGCTGAAATTTTTTACCTGATCCTGGCATCCTTGTTTATCACATCGCTGGTAACCAGCAATCTGATCTTTCAGAAATTTATGGCCGCAAAAGAGCCAACCGCGTGGTAATAGCCGGGTTGTTTGCCAGCGCCTTTGCTTTGATTATTGTCATTTTTTCCACCGAAGCGCAGGCTACTGCGTGGTCGCCGATTGACAATGCTGAGTTCAAAAAAGTATTCGGATTCACTTACATCGCTGTGGCCGCATCGCTTGCAGCCTATTTGCTCGCGCAGTTTATTGATGTGCAGTTGTTTCATTTCTGGAAACGGCTCACTAACGGAAAGCATCTCTGGCTGCGCAACAACGCTTCAACCTTTACGTCACAGTTTGTTGACACCTTTGTGGTCATCTCGCTACTCACCATGTTTGAGGTAATTGAGCCGGAATTTTATTTTGCCTTGATAATTAACGGATTTCTGTTTAAGGTACTGTTTGCCATGTTCGATACGCCCCTTGCCTACCTGCTGGTGTATGGCATCAGGCGGTATTTTGGGTTGAAGGGGCATGGGGTAGAGTTGGATTTTTGACCTGGAAACTATTGTTAATTATTGCGCTATTATTTCAAAGAATTATGAAAGCATCAAAAAGCCCAACTAATAAAATAGAAAATCGAAGTGTTTTTAAAAATGCCCAATCAATGAGCGATATACGAGTGGCAGCTGAAGAACTCAAATTGATACAATAGGGCAAACTCAAAGGCATTCCCGCCAAAGCATTGCTGAATCTACTTTAAAATTGCCCCCTTGCCTGAGAGACAGAACCATCCGCTGAAAGTTTTTTAATGAGTAGCACTCCACTCTATCTCAATCCAATCTTGATAAAAATTGAAAAATATCTTCAGATTCATTTTTGTATATATGAATAAAGCCCTAATTTTGCCTCCCAATTAAAAACCCGGAATATGGAAAGTAAACTCCAGGAACTTACCAGCAGAATTTATAACGAAGGCATTGAGAAAGCCAACAAAGAAGCTGCTGCAATACTTGAAAACGCTCAGAAAGAAGCAGATAAAATTATCGAAACGGCTAAGAAAGAAGCCGAAAAAATTCAGGAACAAACCAGGCAGGAAACCGATGAACTACGCAAAAACGTAGGCAACGAAGTAAAAATGTCAGCCCGCCAATCCATTGCCGCCATCAAGCAGCAAATTACCGCGTTGATCACCACCAGCCTTGTTAAACAACCTGTAAAGGCTGCTGTAAGCGACAAAGACTTCCTGAAAAAGATCATCGAAGCCGTCATCAAAAACTGGGATCCCAAATCAGGCGCCGGATTAGACCTTGCTGTAATACTTCCGAAAGAAGATGAGAAAACCCTGGGTTCATACTTCGAAAGCAAAACCCATGAACTACTCAAAGGCGGCCTGAAAGTTGAATTTGACGATAAAATGAGCGGCGGATTCCGCATAGGCCCGGGCGACAAAAGCTACGTGCTCAGTTTTACCGACGAAGACTTTGAGAATTTCTTCAAAAATTATCTCAGACCCAGAACTACCAAACTGCTTTACGGAGGAGAATAATGTTCAGCCGGAATTATTATTACCTGGTAGCCGGGTTGCCCGATATCGTCCTGGAGCAAAGCAAGCTTTCAGTTTCCCTCTCCGATTTCAAAGAGGAACTGAAAGTGCACCTCCATCCCGATGATTACAATCTGCTCGAAACGATCTTCCTGCCCGCTGACAACAGGAACCTGCTCAACATGGTGCTTAAAAACATCGAAGAATTCGACGATACCGGAAAATACACCCTTGATGAGTTGGAAGAAGAGATCAAAGAACCGGAAATGTTGCCGGGATATATGAAGAATTTCATCAACCTCTCCAAAATCACTCAACCCCAGGATACCGATATGACCTGGGAAGACCAACTTACGGCACTTTACTACGAATACATTGAGCAGGTTGAAAATGATTTTTTGCGAACCTGGTTTGCGTTCGAACGCGATATAAACAACATTCTTACAGGCCTTACCGCACGCCGGCATAAATTCCCTGCCGAAAACCTGTTGATTGGCAGTAACACCGTTACCAATGCCATCCGCAAAAGCAACGCCAGGGATTTTGGTTTAACAGCGGAGTTTCCGTTTGTCGAGAAACTCATCCAGATCAACGAAAACGCCAACCTGCTCGAACGCGAAAAAGCCATTGACCAGTTGAAGTGGAACTTTATTGATGAGCTTAACATCTTTAATTATTTCAGCATTGAGGTGATCCTCGGCTTTGTGATCAAACTTGGAATGGTAGAACGCTGGCTGAAACTGGACAAAAAGACCGGCGAGGAAATGTTCCGCCAACTGGTGAAAGACCTGGAAAATAGTTACGAATTTCCTAAAGAGTTTACTGTATAATGAGCAAAAACAACAACTTAACCCGTGGAAAGGTTACCGGCATCATTGCCAACCTTGTAATTGTTGAAGTGGACGGCCCGGTAGCACAAAACGAGATTTGCTACATCAACCACCAGGGCACAGATCTGATGGCCGAAGTCATCAAGGTGCTGGGCAACAAGGCCTATGTTCAGGTTTTTGAGAGCACGCGTGGCCTCAAACCCGAATCTGAGGTGGAATTCAAAGGGCATATGCTGGAGGTAACTTTGGGACCCGGTATCCTCTCGCGCAACTACGACGGACTGCAACACGACCTCGACGAAATGAAAGGCGTGTTCCTGAAACGCGGCGATTACACCCGTGCCCTCGATCCTGACAAAGAATGGGATTTTGAACCCATTGCCAAAGAAGGCGACCAGGTGATCGGCGCCGACTGGCTGGGCGAAGTAAAGGAAAACTCCATCCCACACCGCATCATGGTCCCCTTTGTGTTCGAAGGAAAATATACGGTGAAAAAAGTGGCCAAAGCAGGAAAATACAAAATTGACGACGTGATTGCAACCCTCGCCGATGAAAAAGGCAAAGACGTTGAAGTGACCATGGTTCAGAAATGGCCGGTAAAAAAAGCCATCAAAAATTACAAAGATAAGCCGCGGCCATTCAAACTGCTCGAAACCGGGGTGCGAACCATTGACACGCTAAATCCGATCGTGGAAGGCGGTACCGGCTTTATTCCCGGCCCCTTC
>OMKS01003287.1_pt1 | contig 12990 bp, 15 predicted proteins | sample 1674721 | NCBI WGS metagenome assembly OMKS01 (sample SAMN06264996, study PRJEB25208) | sediment metagenome | isolation source: hot spring sediment | place: USA: California | collected 2014-09-02 | reverse complement strand
TTCTCATGTGCTGCGCAAGGAACTGCCCATCCTCACGGTGGTGACCGCCCTGGCGGCATGGCAACTCTGGGATGGTGAGATCAACCGGATCGATGCCGTTGTGCTGCTGACCGTGTTCGGAGGCCTGATGGCCTGGACCATCTGGCAAGGGATGCAAAAGAAAGAGGATGCGCTGGGAAGCGAGATTGAGCAGGAACTGGACGTCCGCACCATGCCGATCCGCCGTGCGGTCTTCTGGTTGGTAGTGGGGTTGGCGCTACTCATCGTCAGCTCTCGCATCCTGGTCTGGGGCGCGGTGGAAATTGCTCATGGATTCGGGGTCAGCGACCTGATCATCGGCCTGACCATCGTCGCCATCGGCACCAGCCTGCCGGAACTGGCGGCCAGCCTGGTCAGCGCCCTGAAGAACGAGGCCGACATCGCCATCGGCAACGTGATCGGCTCCAACATGTTCAACATCCTCGGTGTGCTGGCCCTGCCCGGCCTGATCGCCCCCGGCGCCTTCGAGCCGGCCGTGCTCACCCGCGACTACCCGGTGATGCTTGCGCTGACCATCGCACTGCTCGTGATGGCCTACGGCTTCCGTCACCCGGGGCGCATCAACCGCCTCGAGGGTGGCGTGCTGCTGGCCTGCTTCATCGGCTACCAGGTGCTGCTGTTCCTGAGCGTCAACCCGGGCTGACCGCGACATCACATACCCCGCATCCTCTGTAAGGACGACGAGACGACATGACCGAAATGCATCCCGACAAACTCAAGACCCTCGCCATCGCGGTACTCGACACCGAGGCCGATGCCGTGCGGGCCCTGCGCGACCGGGTGGACGAGGACTTCGTCGCCGCCTGCCGGCACATGCTCGCCTGCAAGGGCCGCGTCGTGATCACCGGCATGGGCAAGTCCGGTCACATCGGCGACAAGATCGCCGCCACCATGGCCAGCACCGGCACGCCCTCCTTCTTCATGCACCCGGGCGAGGCGAGCCACGGCGACCTGGGCATGATCACCCCGCAGGACGTGGTCATCGCCCTGTCGAACTCGGGCGAGACCGACGAGATCCTCACCATCGTGCCGCTGATCAAGCGCATCGGCGTGCCGCTGATCGCCATGACCGGCAACCCCGGCTCCAACCTGGCCCGCGAGGCCGACGTGCACATCGACATCAGCGTGGAGAAGGAGGCCTGCCCACTGGGCCTGGCCCCCACAGCCAGCACCACCGCCACCCTCGCCATGGGTGATGCCCTGGCGGTGGCACTGCTCGAGGCCCGTGGCTTCACGGCCGACGACTTCGCCCGCTCGCACCCGGGTGGCCGCCTCGGCCGCCGCCTGCTGCTGCACGTGGGCGACATCATGCACAAGGGCGGGGAGATCCCCACCACCCGCGAGTCGGTCCCGCTGGCCGAGGCGCTGCTGGAGATCACCCGCAAGGGACTGGGCATGACCACGGTCATCGACGACACCAGCCAGCTCCTCGGTGTCTTCACCGATGGCGACCTGCGCCGCGTGCTGGACCAGGGCATCGACGTGCACAAGACCACCGTGGGCGAACTCATGACCCGCGATTGTCAAACCGCCCGCGAGTCGATGCTGGCCGTCGAGGCGCTGCACCTGATGGAAGAGACCCGGATCAACGCCCTGCCCGTGGTCGACGACGGGGGCCGACTGGTCGGCGCCCTCAACATGCACGACCTGCTGCGCGCCGGCGTGGTCTGAACCGGGAGCAGGAACGACATGCAGGACATCATCGAGAAGGCCCGCCAGATCCGGCTCGTGATCTTCGACGTGGACGGCGTGCTAACCGACGGCAGCCTGTTCATCGGCGACGACGGCCAGGAATACAAGGCCTTCAACTCCAAGGACGGGCACGGCCTGCGCATGCTGCAGGACTCCGGCGTCGAGGTCGGCATCCTGACGGGGCGCAAGTCCAACGTCGTCAAGCTGCGCATGCGGGACCTGGGCATCGAACGCGTGCTGCAGGGCCATCGCGAGAAGCTGCCGGCCTTCGAGCTCCTGCGCGAACAGACCGGACTCTCGCCTGAACAGATCGCCTACGTGGGCGACGACATCGTGGATCTGCCGGTCATGATGCGCGTGGGGCTGGCCATCGCCGTGGGCGACGCCCACCACCTGCTCCAGCGCCACGCCCACTGGACGACCGCCAGACCGGGTGGGCGGGGCGCCGCGCGCGAGGTCTGCGAGCTGATCATGGAAGCCCAGGGCACGCTGGACGCGGCCCTCGACCGCTACCTGCAATGATCATGCGCCGCGCCACGCTCATCCTGCTGCTGGCCCTGGTTGCCATGAGCCACTGGTGGATCCAGCGACAGCTCGACGAGCACCCGGAGATTGCACAGGTACTCTATCCCGAGGCCCGGGAGGGGCGGGCGCGCGACGCGGACATTCGCATCACCCTCAAGGACGACGAGGCAGACTATCCGCTGGATCGTGATGACAAGGCGCGCCTGCTGAGCGACGGCCACAGCGAACTGATCGCCCCGGTGATCCATATGCACGAAGCCAACCTCCCCCCCCTGAGGATAGAATCCGAGACCGGCTGGATCACGCAGGGTCGTGACGAAGTACGCCTGCTGGGCCACGTCACGATCGACCGACCGGCCACCCATCCCGACGGTCCCCTGCGCCTGGTGACGAGTGACCTCACGGTGTTTCCCCAGGCCCGGCGCGCCGAGACCGCCGCCCATGCGATTGCAACCGCCCCGGGATACAGGATAGAAGGGGTGGGCATGCGCATGGACCTCAACGAACAGACCCTACTGCTGCTTTCGGAGGTAAAAGGCCGCTATGAACCCTAGTCGCCGCCCGGCCCTTGCCGGGGCACTCGCCCTGGGTCTGCTGCTCTTCGCCGGCATGGCGCAGGCACGCACCGACGATACCCGACAGCCGGTCCACATCGAGGCCGACCGTGCGGAGCTGGATGAACGCACGGGCACCAGCCGCTACCGGGGCCACGTGCGCATTACCCAGGGCACCATGCGCATCACGGCCGACCACGTGGAGGTCATCGCTCAGGACAGGTCCTTGCAGACAGTCATCGCGCAAGGTGAACGCGCCACCTTCGACCAGACGATGGACGATGGTCGCGACGTTCACGCCGAGGCGCTCAAGATGACCTATGACGCCCGTAGTCGCACCATCCTGCTCGAAGGGGATGCCTACTTCATGCAAGGCGGCAACCGGCTCAGCGGCGCCCGCATCGAGTACGACCTGAACACCGAGCAGATCGTCGCGGACTCCGAGAGTCAGAAGGGCCGCGTCGAGATCATCTACCAGCCGGAAGACGAGCCTGCGGCGGAGCCGGAGCCATGAGCAAGCTGGGCGCGCGCGACCTGAAAAAGAACTATCGCGGCCGGGTGATCCTCGACGGCGTCTCCTTTCACCTGGAGAGCGGTGAGGTGGTGGGGCTGCTCGGTCCGAACGGGGCAGGCAAGACCACCTCCTTCTACATGGTGGTCGGACTCGTACCCGTCGATGACGGCTGCATCTATATCGACGACCAGGACATCACCGACCTGCCGATGCATGGCCGTGCGCGGCTGGGCGTCGGCTATCTGCCGCAGGAAGCCTCGGTGTTCCGCACGCTCACGGTGGCCCAGAACATCATGGCCGTGCTGGAGACACGCAAGGGCCTGTCCCGGCAGGACCGGGAAGACAAGCTCAACGGGCTGCTGTACGAACTGCAGATCAGCCACCTGCGTGACAGCCAGGGCCTCAGCCTCTCCGGGGGCGAGCGCCGCCGGGTGGAGATCGGACGGGCGTTGGCCATGGAACCGGCCTTCATCCTGCTCGACGAACCCTTCGCCGGGGTGGACCCGATCTCCGTGCTCGACATCCAGCGCATCGTCACCCACCTGACCGACCGCAACATCGGCGTGCTGATCACGGACCACAACGTGCGCGAGACGCTGGGCATCTGTGACCGCGCCTACATCCTCAGCAACGGCCGGATCATCGCCGACGGCAGCCCGGACGCCGTCCTGCAGGACCCGGAGGTGCGCAAGGTCTACCTCGGCGAACATTTCCGGCTCTAGCCCGGCCTGCCCTATAATCACGCCTGGAATGACCAGCACACGCACGCACAGCCAGGGCCCTGCCGGATTGGAACAACTCCTGCATACCCCGACGATTTGCAGTAGAATCCGCGCCAGTACCCCAGCCGACAGACACCTTCCCTGATGTTGAAACCCTCGGTCCAGCTCCGTCTTGGTCAACAACTGACCATGACCCCCCAGCTGCAGCAGGCCATCCGCCTGCTGCAGCTCTCCACGCTGGAACTCCAGGCCCAGATCCAGGAGACCCTGGAGCAGAACCCCATGCTCGAGGCCGCCGAGGAGGGTGCCGATGAGGCATACGACGAGGAGGGGTACGAGACGTCCACCGCCGAAGCCGAGCCCGCCGCCGCGGACGAGTCCCGAGACGCCCAGACCGAGACGAGCGAGCCGGACTACGAGCGTGATGCGCAGGGCGAGGAGAACATCCCCGAAGACCTGCCGGTCGACACCCAGTGGGATGACATCTACGACATCCCCGCCCCGCACACCGGCATGCCCGAGGATGACGGCCGCGATATCTTCGAGAACCAGAGCGGCGGCGAGGAGACCCTGCAGGAGCACCTGCACTGGCAGCTCGACCTCACACCCATGAGCGACGTGGACCGCGCCATCGCCGCGGCCATCGTCGACGCCATCGGCGAGGACGGCTATCTGGCCGAGCCGATCGAGGCCATCCATGCCAGCCTGGCGGACGATCTCGAGGTGGAACTCGACGAGGTGATGGCCGTGCTGCACCTGATCCAGCAGCTCGACCCGCAGGGCTGTGGCGCCGCCGATCTGCGCGACTGCCTCGGCATCCAGCTGGACCACCTGCCGGCCGACACCCCCTGGCTGGCCGAGGCGAGGCTGCTGGTGCGCGATTTCCTCGATCTTCTGGGCAATCGCGACTACAAACAGATCATGCGCAAGATGAAACTCGACGAGGAGCAGCTGCAGCAGGTGATTGGCCTGATCCAGACGCTCAATCCCCGTCCGGGCGAGGTCATCGCCGCCTCGCGGACCGAGTACATCGTCCCGGACGTGTTCGTGCGCAAGCACCGCGGCAGCTGGCAAGTGGAGCTCAACCCGGACATCGCGCCGAGGTTGCGCATCAACCAGCTCTATGCGAGCCTGATCAAGCGGGCCGACCAGAGCGCCGACAATACCTATCTCAAGGAAAACCTGCAGGAAGCGCGCTGGTTCATCAAGAGCCTGCAAAGCCGCAACGAGACCCTGCTGCGGGTGGCCACCGCGATCGTCGAGCGCCAGCGCGGGTTTCTCGAGTATGGTGAGGAAGCCATGAAGCCGCTGGTACTGCGCGACATCGCCGAACAGCTCGACATGCACGAATCGACCATTTCGCGGGTTACCACGCAGAAATACATGCACACGCCGCGCGGGGTCTACGAATTCAAGTATTTCTTCTCCAGCCACGTGGCAACGGCCGACGGCGGCGAATGCTCTGCCACCGCCATCCGGGCCATGATTCGCAAGCTCATCGAGGAAGAAAACACGGCCAAGCCGCTCAGCGACAGCAAGATCGCCGCCACCCTGGTGGAACGCGGTATCAATGTTGCGCGGCGCACCGTCGCGAAGTACCGGGAGGCCATGACAATTCCGCCGAGCAACGAGCGGAAACGCCTGTCCTGAACCTTAAACGAAGAAACGGAGCCCTGAACCATGCAACTGCATCTGACCGGACATCACGTCGACATCACCGATCCGCTGCGCAATTATGTCAATGAAAAGATCGAGCGGCTGGAGCGCCACTTCGACAACGTGATCGACGTGCACGTCATCCTGGAAGTCGAGAAGCTGAGGCACACGGCCGAAGGCAACCTGCTGCTTTCAGGCACCCGGATCCACGCCGAGGCCGTCGAAGACGACATGTACGCCGCCATCGATGCGCTGATCGACAAGCTGGACCGCCAGGTGGTCAAGCACAAGGAGAAAGTGACCGACCATCATCGCAGCGAAGGCTCCATCAAGACGCAAGCCGAGTGAGGTTGCAACATTACGCTCATGAATATCGAGGATCTTCTCAGTCCCGAACGCGTGCAGTGTCATACCGCGTCGACCAGCAAGAAACGCGCGCTGGAGAAACTCAGCGACCTGCTTGCCACCGGCGCGGACGGACTCACGGCCAGTGAGATCTTTGATAGCCTGCTGAGCCGTGAGCGGCTCGGCAGCACCGGCCTGGGGCATGGCGTCGCCATCCCCCATGGCCGCAGTCCTGGCACGACGCAGGCCGTCGCCGCCATGGTGACGCTGGACGAGGGCGTGGATTACGATGCCCCCGACCACAAGCCAGTGGATATCCTGTTTGCACTGGTGGTCCCGGAAGGCAGTACTGACGAACACCTGCAGACCCTGGCCCAGCTCGCGCAGATGTTCAGCGACGAGCAGATGACCGGCGACATCCGCGATTGCCGTGACGCACGCTCCCTGCTGTCGCTGATCGGCAAGTGGGAAGCGCGCCAGGCGGCCTGATTCGCATGTCACAGCCGCTCACCGTCCGCTCCCTCTTCGATGCCATGCGCACGGGGCTGGAGCTGGAATGGCTGGCCGGCAAGCGCGGGGCGCACCGCACCATCAAGCGCGATCTCGCGCGCCGCGGCGGCCCCTCCCTGCTCGGGCACCTGAACCTCATCCACCCGAACCAGGTCCAGGTGGTCGGCCGGCGCGAACTGGAGTATTTCAGCCGCCTCCAGGGTGAAGCACGGAGCGACGCCCTCTCCATGCTGTTCAACGGCGATGCCCTGGCCATCGTCATCTCGGACCACGGCGAGGTCCCCGAGGACCTGCTGCGACTCGGCGATGCAAACAACACCCCGATCCTCCGCTCGCCACGCTCCAGCCATGAAATCATCAACATCCTGCGCTACTTCTTCACCAACAAGCTCGCCGAGCAGACCACGATCCATGGGGTCTTCATGGAGGTGCTGGGCATCGGCGTACTGCTCGCGGGCAGCAGCAACGTCGGCAAGAGTGAACTGGCCCTGGACCTCATCACCCGCGGCCACCGTCTGGTCGCCGACGACGCGCCGGAGTTCGCGCGCATCGCGCCCGACATCCTGCAGGGCACCTGCCCGCCGCTACTGCAGGGATTCATTGAGGTGCGTGGCCTGGGCGTGCTCAACATCCGCTCGATGTACGGCGACAATGCCATCAAGGCCAGCAAGTACTTGCGCCTGATCATCAACCTGCAGCATTTCCGCGACCTCGACATCGACGCCATCGACCGGCTGCACGGCGACATCCGCAGCCGCAACATCCTCGGCATCGAGATCCCGGAGATCACGCTGCCGGTGGCCCCGGGCCGCAATCTCGCGGTACTGGTGGAGGTCGCCGTGCGCAATCACCTCCTGCGTATGAGCGGCTACAACGCCGGCGAGGATTTCGCCCGCAAACAGCAAACCCTGATCAGCCTGCAGCAATGAAACTCGTCATCGTCAGCGGACTGTCGGGTTCCGGCAAGACGGTCGCGCTCCACGCCCTGGAGGACCAGGGCTACTACTGCATCGACAACCTGCATCTTGGTCTGGTGACCGCCGTGGTGCAGCAACTCATGAGCCCGCGCCTCAAGCTCTACGATCGCGCCGCAGTCGGTATCGACGCCCGCAGCGGCGTGGACGAACTCGAGCGCTTCCCGCAGATCCTGGCCGAGCTCCGCGGCATGGACATCGATGTGGAGGTGATATTCTTCCAGGCCGATGTCAACACCCTGCTCAAGCGCTTCAGCGAGACGCGGCGCAAGCACCCCCTGGCGCGCAAGGGTATCCCGCTGATCGAGGCCATCCACGTCGAAAAGACCCTGCTCGGCCATGTCGCCGCAGAGGCCGACCTGATCGTGGATACCACACGCACCAACGTGCACGAGCTCACCGCCCTGGTGCGCGAGCGCGTTGCCGGTAGCAATGACGAGTCACTGTCTTTATTATTCCAGTCCTTCGGCTACAAGCACGGGGCGCCGGCCGACTCGGACTACGTGTTCGACATCCGCTGTCTGCCCAACCCGCACTGGGAGCCGAGGCTCCGGCAGCAGACCGGGCGTGACCCCGGGGTCGTCGAGTATCTCGAGGGCCATCCGCTGGTAGAGGAGATGTATGGCATGCTGCGCGACTTCCTCGAGACCTGGATCCCGCGTTTCGAGGCCGAGAACCGCTGCTACCTGAGCGTCTCCGTGGGCTGTACCGGTGGCCAGCACCGTTCGGTGTACATGGTTGAGCGGCTCGCGCGGCACTTCCGCCAGGGCCATGAAAACAACGTGAGCATCAGGCACCGCGAACTCTCCTGAATACGGGACTCAAAATGTCGGCTGGACTCTTACTGGTAACGCACAATCGCATTGGCGAAGACCTGCTGGCGACGGCCACCTCCATGCTGGGATCACACCCCCTGCCGGCAGCGGCCATCGCCGTCTCGCAGAACGATGATCCGGACGTGGTCCTCGGCCGGGCCATGGCGCTGTGCGACGAGCTGGATTCCGGCGGGGGAGTGCTGGTGATCACCGACATGTTCGGCTCCACACCGAGCAACATCGCCACCCGCCTGATGTGCCGCAAGGCCATCCGCGTGGTGGCCGGCCTCAACCTGCCGATGCTGGTGCGCGTGTTTAACTACGCCCAGCTCCCCCTCGACCAACTCAGCGACAAGGCCATCAGCGGAGGCCACGACGGCATCGTGCTGGCCGACGCCGACAACACCTGATACGACCGTGCCCAACCGACAAGTCACCATCATCAACAAGCTCGGCATGCACGCGCGCGCAGCAGCCAAGTTCGTCAATCTCGCCTCCACGTTCGACAGCGCCATCGAGATCGAAAAGGGTGGCCGCCGCGTCAACGGCAAGAGCATCATGGGCGTCATGATGCTGGCCGCCGCCAAGGGCAGCCAGATCACCATCCACGCCGACGGCGCCGACGGGGAACAGGCCCTGGCCGACCTCGAGGCGCTGATCAACGATCGCTTCGGCGAAGGCGAGTAGCCTCCCCGCTCACCGTTCCCGCCCACGGCGTCTATCCTCTGGGGACACCCCCCTGCAGGACGAAGGGCATGACGCTGCTGTTGACCGGTACCGGCATCTCTCCCGGCATTGCCATGGGGAAGGCCCACGTCCTGCGCCGCGGACGGCCGGACGTACTCGAATACGCCATTCCCCGTCAGCACCTGGACGACGAGGTCGCCCGCTTTCAGCGCGCCCTGACCACCGTGACGCGGCAATTGCGCGAGATTCAGCGTCACATCCCGTCGGACGCCCCCCGTGACGTCGCCGGCTTCATCGACGCCCACCTGCTCATGCTGAAGGACCACCTGCTCGCGGAGGACACCATCAGCCTCATCCGGGAACGGCAGTGCAACGCCGAATGGGCCCTGAAGCTCCAGCAGGACAGCATCGTCAGCGTCTTCGATGCCATGGAGGACGCGTACCTGCGCACGCGACGCGATGACGTGGCCCACGTCATCGAACGCCTGCAACGCACCCTGCTCGAGGACGAGGGGGCCGCGCCGGCCCAGCGCGAACTGCGCGGTCGACTGGTGGTGGCCGATGACCTCTCGCCGGCCGACATGGTGCTGCTCCAGCACGCCCAGATCGCCGGCTTCGTTACCGACGCCGGGGGGCCGCTGTCGCATACGGCCATCATGGCGCGCGGCCTCGGCATCCCCGCGGTGGTCGGCACGCGGGCAGCGAGTACGCTGCTGCGGGACGACGAGCCACTGGTCATCGACGGCGACACGGGCATGGTGCTGGCCGGGGCCGATGCCCGGCTACGACGCCACTTCCGGCAGAGGCAAAAGACCGCGCGGGAACACACCCGTGCACTGCAGGCACTGACCGACACGCCCGCCTGCACGCGTGACGGCCAGGCCGTCCAGCTCATGGCCAATGTCGAACTGGCCGAGGACCTGCGCGCGCTGCGCCACTCCGGCGCGGACGGGGTCGGCCTGTATCGCACCGAGTACCTGTTCCTCAACCGGTCCACGCCCCCGGACGAGGAGGAGCAGCTGCGTCACTACCGCAAGCTACTCAACGCCAGCCAGGGGCGTCCCGTCACCATTCGCACCGTGGACCTGGGGGCGGACAAGCTCGCCGTCGACACCGTCACGGCGGCGCTCAACCCGGCATTGGGCCTGCGGGCCATCCGCCGGAGCCTGCAGGAACCGGAGGTCTTCATGACCCAGCTGCGCGCGATCCTGCGTGCCTCGCACCTGGGTCCGGTGCGCATCATGCTGCCGATGCTCACCACACCCGCCGAACTGGAGCAGGCCCTGGAACTGATCGAGCGGGCGCGCCAGCGGCTGCGCCGCGAGCGCAAGCGCTTCGACCCCGAAATGCCCATCGGCGGCATGATCGAGACGCCGGCCGCCGCCCTGCTCTGCGAGCACTTCGCCCGCCAGCTCGACTTCCTCTCCATTGGCACCAACGACCTGATCCAGTACACCCTGGCCATTGACCGCCTCGACGAGTCCGTCACCTACCTCTACGACCCGCTGCATCCCGCGGTACTACGCCTGATTCGCATGATCATCGACGCCGGGGCCCGCCAGGCCACCCCGGTGGCCATGTGCGGAGAAATGGCGGGTGACCCGCAGCTCACCCGCCTGTTGCTCGGCCTGGGCCTGACCGAATTCAGCGTGCGGCCGAACATGCTCGGGGAGATCAAGCACCGCATTCTCGAGACCGACCTGGGCGCCCTGCACCCGATCATCGACGAGCTCGACTCGGTCTACACGGAAGAGGTGATGACTCGGCTGCTGCAGCGGCTGAACAACCTGTAACCCGGACCGGCCAGGCGTGAAAAACGCGCGCCGCGCGATTTTTTACCCCACGTGCGCCTGATACACTTGAACCCACCAGTCCCGACCCTCCATCCACCCAGCCCGGCCGCGAATACATGAGCGACGAATTGCGCGAAGACAGTGGCGACCGCCTGCAGGCACTCACCGAGGCCCTGCAGTCCGGCACCCTGAGCAAGGTCCGGCGCATGCTCAATGCGCTGCATGCCGCCGAGATCGCGCACCTCATCGAGTCGTTGCCGCCCTCGCAGCGCGAATTTGTCTGGGAACTGGTGGAGCCGGAGAATCGCGGCGAGACCCTGGTCCACGTGGGCGACGAGGTACGCGCCGGCCTCATCGAGGCCATGGAGACGCACGAACTGCTGGCTGCGGCCGGCACGCTGGACACCGACGATCTCGCCGACCTCATCCAGGATCTGCCGGGGGCGGTGATCGGCGAGGTGCTGCGTTCCATGGACAAGGCCGATCGTGACCGGCTGGAACAGGTGCTGTTCTACGACGAGGACACGGCCGGCGGCCTGATGAACGTCGACACGGTGACCGTACGCGCCGACGTGACCCTGGACGTGGTGCTGCGCTACCTGCGCCGTCGCGGCGAGGTGCCGGAGGCCACCGACAGCCTGATCGTGGTCAACCGCGACGAGATGTATCGCGGCGTGCTACCGCTCACCGTGCTGCTTACCTCGGACCTCGACCTAACCGTGGCCGAGGTGATGGACACCTCGCGCGAACCAATCCCGGCGACCATGCCCGCCACCGACGTGGCCAAGCGCTTTCAGGACCGCGACCTGATCTCGGCAGCCGTCATCAACGACGACGGTCGACTGCTCGGCCGTATCACCATCGACGACGTGGTCGACGTCATCCGCGACCACGCCGACCATTCGGTGATGAGCATGGCGGGCCTCAACGAGGAAGACGACATCTTCGCGCCCGTGATGTCCAGTGCGCGCCGCCGCGCCTTCTGGCTCGGCACCAACCTGATCACCGCGTTTCTCGCCTCCTGGGTGATCGGCCAGTTCCAGGAAACGCTGGAAAAGGTCGTCGCGCTCGCCGTGCTCATGCCCATCGTCGCCAGCATGGGCGGTATCGCCGGCAGCCAGACCCTCACGCTGGTGATCCGAGGGCTCGCCCTGGGCCAGGTCGGCAAGACCAACACGCGCTGGCTGATGGCCAAGGAGCTCATGGTGGGCGTGATCAACGGGCTCACCTGGGCCGCCGTCGTGGCGCTGGTCGCGGTGTTCTGGTTCGGCGACTGGGAGATCGGGGGCATCATCGCAGCGGCGCTGGTACTCAACTTGATCGCCGCGGCGCTCGCCGGGGTCACCATTCCGGTCGTCATGAAGCGGGTCGGCATCGATCCGGCGCTCGCCGGCTCGGTGGTGCTCACCACCGTGACCGACGTGATCGGCTTTCTCGCCTTTCTCGGCCTCGCCACCATGCTCATCATCTGACCCCCGGTCGGGACCGTGACGCGAAAGACATGACCTCAACACGGACTGGGGTATACTCTGAACCCATGTCGAGCGAAAGCAGCAAAACCATGCGTAGCAAGGGCGACCAGGTCCGTCACCTGATCGTCGAGACCGCCAACCGCCTGTTCTACGAAGGCGGCTACAATCACACGTCGTTCACCGACATCGTCGATGCCACCGATGTACAGCGCGGCAACATCTACTACTACTTCAAGACCAAGGACGACATTCTGCGCGCGGTCATCGACCATCGGCTCGAAGTCATTACCGACATGCTCAACAGCTGGAGCCGAGAGGAAAAGGATCCGCGGATTCGGCTGATCAACTTTGCCCGCATGCTGCTGGAAAATGCCAACGACCTGGCGCGCTTCGGCTGCCCGATGGGCACGATCAACGCCGAGCTCGGCAAGGGCCAGCGAGACCTGCAACGCATCACCCGCGCCATGTTCGACACCTTCCGCGGCTGGCTGGTCTCCCAGTATCGCCAGCTAGGCGCGAATTCGCGACTGGCTGACGAGCTCGCGATGGAGACACTGGCGCGCGCGCAGGGCATCACCATGGTTGCGCACGTGTACGAGGACGTCGACACCATCAAGCGCGAGATCCCCAAGTTCGAGGCCTGGCTGCGCCGGACCACCGAGACGCTCAAGTAAGGCCGGTTGCCCGGCTCC
>OMKS01003286.1_pt1 | contig 12992 bp, 11 predicted proteins | sample 1674721 | NCBI WGS metagenome assembly OMKS01 (sample SAMN06264996, study PRJEB25208) | sediment metagenome | isolation source: hot spring sediment | place: USA: California | collected 2014-09-02 | reverse complement strand
CAATATCGTAAGGCTATAGAACTGAAGCACCCTGATGCGGAGTCTGTCAGGAAAAAGATATCGAACCTGGAAAAACGGCTTGGACGGTGAACGAAGACCATATAAAAAGGGAAAAAAACAAAGCCCGGGCACTGCGGCGGACAAACTGGTGGTACCGTCGTATAGAGCCGGGAGTATGTCATTACTGCCGGAGGGAGGTAGGCCGCGAAAACCTTACGATGGATCACATAGTTCCTTTGAGTCGAGGAGGCACATCAACGAAGGGCAACATCGCCGCGAGCTGCAAGGAGTGCAACAACAGAAAAAAATATCTTTTGCCGCTCGAGTGGGAGGAATATTTGGAGTCGCTGTGATTGCCTTAGTTGAAAATAGGTTTAAAAAACCAATTCCGATGCCGACAGGATAATGAGGAAATCTTCATCCGCGGGGGCGAAGACTCCCGCTGACTTCTTTATGAACGTTTGTATTTATCGCCGGAGAAAGAAATGGCTAATGTCGTTGTAGTAGGGACCCAGTGGGGTGATGAGGGTAAGGGCAAAATCGTGGATCATTTGACCGCATCCGCAGATCTGGTGGTGAGATATCAGGGCGGAAACAACGCCGGTCACACACTGGTTGTCGGAGGAGTGCAGTATATTTTCCACCTGATTCCTTCGGGTATTTTATACGAAGGAAAAAAATGTCTGATAGGAAACGGAGTGGTTATTGACCCCGTCGTTTTGCTGGAAGAGATGCTCAGGCTGAAGGAGATCAACCTGGAAGTAACGCCTGACAGGCTCGGTATAAGTGAAAAGGCACATTTGATAATGCCGTATCACAAGGCTGTAGACCTGGCCAGAGAAACGGCCAAAGCCGGTGACAAAATCGGTACGACCGGCAGGGGGATCGGTCCCTGCTACGAAGATAAAGCAGCCCGGAGCGGGATACGGGTCGTTGATTTGATCGACGATGCCTTTGAAGACAAGGTGCATGAAGCAGTTCGGGAGAAAAATTTTGTTTTGACCCGATGGCTGGGGGCGGAACCTCTGGAAGCCGATCGGATCGTAGATTCATATCGTGAAATGGCCGAAGAACTCCGACCTTTTGTAACCGACGTTTCCCTGGAGCTGGACCAGGCGGTTTCGGCAGGAAAAAACGTTTTGTTCGAGGGTGCCCAGGGGACTCACCTGGATGTGGACCACGGGACATATCCGTATGTGACGTCTTCCAATCCGGTCTCCGGCGGAGCGTGCACCGGAGCCGGCATAGGCCCCACACGGATCGATCATGTTGTAGGTATCGTAAAGGCCTATACCACCCGGGTGGGCTCCGGTCCGTTCGTTACCGAACTGCATGATGAGACTGCTGAATACATCCAGGAGCGGGGCAAGGAATTTGGTGCAACCACAGGAAGAAAGCGCAGGTGCGGCTGGCTCGACATGGTTTTGCTTAGGGACTCGGTTCGTTTGAACGGTCTTAACAGCATTGCGGTCACCAAGATGGATGTGTTGACGGGGCTGGACTGGGTGAATATATGCACCGAGTATGAGTGCGGGGGAAGACGCGTTTTCAGCCGGCCCGCCAGTATCGAACGACTCGGCTCATGCACCCCGGTATATCAGAAATTACCCGGCTGGAGCGAAGATATTTCCGGCGCCCGCTCGATTGATGATTTACCGTTTAATGCCCGCCGGTACCTGGATGCAATTCGTGAACTGGCCTGTGTTCCACTGTCCACCGTCTCGGTGGGAGCCGGAAGAGAAGCCACGATTCCGCTGAATGATCCTTTCAAATCCAGGCCCACTTGACCTGAAGGTTTCCGGGGTGTAGAAGTGATCAGGTTCTTTTAGCACTATTTGTACGTTTGATGATAGAGCGGACTTCCAGACGTCGGAAAGTTTTCGGAATTGCAGCGAAATTTTCCCCTGAAGTCCGGGATCTGGATTAGGCTGTATAGGTTTGATGTGAAGGAAGCCAGGGAAAAAATCTATGACGTCATAGTGGTGGGGGCGGGGCATGCAGGCTGTGAGGCTGCTCTTGCGGCTGCGAGGATGGGACATACGACCCTGCTTGTGACCGTGAACCTGGACCATGTGGCGGCGATGAGCTGCAACCCCGCAATTGGAGGGCTGGGTAAAGGGCATCTGGTAAGGGAAATAGATGCACTTGGCGGGGAGATGGGCGTGAACGCCGACGAGACCGGCATTCAGTTCCGCCGTTTGAATACCCGCAAAGGTCCGGCGGTCCAGGCATCCAGATCTCAAAACGACAGGGACCTTTACCGAAAGCGAATGAAGTCTGTTATGGAGCATCAGCCCATGCTGACACTCCGGCAGGCGATGGTGGAAAAACTTCTGGTTGCGGACGGATGTGTCCGCGGCATTGAGACTGCGTTGAGAGAGCGCTTTCTCGGTCGCTCCGTGGTGCTCACAAACGGCACCTTTCTCGGTGGCCTGATTCATGTCGGCCTTGAAACTTTTCCGGCCGGTCGCATGGGGGATCCACCCTCCCTAGGGCTATCCAATCAGCTTCGATCTTTGGGCTTCAAACTCGGACGTTTCAAGACCGGGACCACCCCCAGGTTGAACGGTCTTACGATAGATTACGATGGGCTGGATGTACAGCCAGGTGATGCCAGGCCAGTGCCTTTTTCATTCAGGACCGTCAAGATTCCCCTGCCTCAGGTATGTTGCCATATAACGCATACGACCGCTGCCACGCATGACGTCATCAGGAGCGGGCTCGACCGGTCCCCGCTTTTCACTGGTGTGATAGAAGGGGTTGGAGCGCGCTACTGCCCTTCGGTGGAAGACAAAGTCGTGAGGTTTCCGGAAAAGGAGCACCACCAGATATTTCTGGAGCCGGAAGGGCTCGATACCGTGGAGGTTTATCCGAACGGACTCCCCACCAGCCTTCCAGTGGACATTCAGGAACGGATGGTCAGATCGGTTCCCGGGCTGGAGCGTGCAGAGATTTTGCGTCCGGGCTATGCCATAGAATACGACTATATTCACCCTGTGGAACTTAAACCCACACTGGAGACGAAAAAGCTGGAAAACCTTTACCTGGCCGGGCAGATCAACGGTACATCGGGTTACGAAGAAGCGGGCGCCCAGGGACTGCTGGCCGCGATCAATGCAGTGTTGAAGATTCGAGGTGAAGAGCCCCTCTTACTTGAAAGATCAAACGCCTATATCGGCGTACTCATCGACGATCTGGTCACGAAGGGAGTCAACGAACCTTACCGGATGTTCACTTCGAGGGCCGAGCACAGGTTGCTTCTGAGGGGGGACAATGCGGACCTGAGATTGATGGAAACAGGCCACAGCTTGGGGTTGGTTTCGGACGAGGCTTACAATCGTTTCCAGGCCAAACGTAAAGAGATCGACGGCTTGATCGAAAGACTCTCGGTGGAGTGCATCCGGCCGGAGCCTTACGTGCAGGAGAAGATGAAGGCGTGGGATTCCGCCCCTATCCGTAAGCCTACGACGCTCGAGCAGCTGCTCAGGCGAAGCGAGATCGATTTCCATACTCTCACTGAGTTCATTCCGGATCTGGCCGCAGTGGATCCGCAGGTTTCCGCGGAGGTGGAAACACGGATTAAATATGCCGGATACATCGAAAGGCAGGAGAAGCAGGTCGAGAAGCTGAAAAGGATGGAAAAAACGAAACTGGGTGAAGCAATCGACTACGACGCGGTACATGGATTGACAACCGAAGCGAGGGAAAAGCTCTGGGCGGTCAGACCCGCCTCGCTGGGCCAGGCTTCCAGGATTTCCGGCGTTACGCCGGCCGCGTTGATGGCGATCCAGGTTTATTTAAAGAAGCAGGATGCGGCAGCGGAGAGCGGGAGGCTGCATCAAAGGTATTGAGTTGCGTCGGTCTCTGGCCGTAAAATCATTTCCGGAGGTCTGAAAATGGCTGTGCAGAAATATTTGAACTTCATCCCCCGTCTGGACGGGGCTGTGGGGCGTCTTCGCTTGGTGCTGACCGAAGGCGGCTGCAAAAAATTCGCAGGGTTGATCACATTTTCGATAGGCAAAAAACTTTTCATGGCATTAACCGGGCTTTGTTTCATCTGCTTCCTGGCAGTGCACCTGGTGGGCAACCTGACGTTGTACGGTGGTCCCGGCCCCTTCAATGCTTACGTATCAAGCCTGGAATCCCTCGGGCCGCTTGTGACCGTTGCAGAAATCGGCCTGGTACTTTTGGCCGTTGTTCATATCGGGACAGGGTTGCTGTTATTTTACTTGAATCTACGGGCGCGTCCGGTCAGGTACCGTGTTTACACGTCCGCCGGCGGCAGAACGATCGGCTCGGCCACGATGCCATACACCGGTCTGATCATACTGGGTTTCGTAATTTTTCATCTTGCGGATTTTACGATGGCCGACAGAACGGGCACGACGCTTTACGACATCGTTGCGTCGGCGTTTTCGAATCCCGTTCACTCGGCGTTTTATGTGTTCATCATGGTCGTGGTGGCCGTGCATGTGAGTCATGGTTTCTGGAGTCTATTCCAGACCCTCGGCATGAACCATGTAAAATACACCGCCCCCATTCAGGTGCTGGGCATCCTGGTGAGCATCGTGTTCGGTGCGGGATTCGGCCTGATTCCGATAGCTTTGTATTTGTTTGTATAAGGAGGAGAGTTTATGAATCTCGATGCGAAAATCCCGGGTGGGGTACTTGAACAGAAATGGGATCGGCACCGGTTCGAAACGAAGTTGGTCAACCCCGCCAACAAGCGCAAATTTACAATCATCGTCGTCGGGACGGGCCTTGCCGGAGGCTCCGCGTCAGCCAGCCTCGCGGAGCTGGGATACAACGTCAAGACCTTTTGCATCCAGGACAGTCCCCGGCGTGCACACAGTATTGCCGCCCAGGGCGGCATAAACGCTGCGAAAAACTACCCGAACGACGGGGACAGCATACAGCGTCTCTTCTATGATACGATCAAGGGAGGAGATTTCCGAGCGCGTGAAGCCAATGTTTACCGTCTGGCCCAGGTCAGCAACAATATCATCGATCAGTGTGTGGCGCAGGGAGTGCCTTTCGCAAGGGAATACGGCGGTTTGCTCGCGAATCGATCTTTCGGCGGAGCCCAGGTTTCGCGCACCTTTTATGCCCGGGGCCAGACAGGCCAGCAGCTTCTTCTTGGAGCCTACGGATCCATGAGCCGCCAGATCGCCGCCGGCAAGGTCACCCTTTTCCCGCGGAGGGAAATGGTGGATCTTGTTTTGATAAACGGCAGGGCCGGAGGTATCGTCGTCAGGAATCTGATCGACGGTTCATACGAGCGGCATACCGCTCACGCGGTGGTGCTTGCGAGCGGGGGCTACGGCAATGTTTTTTATCTTTCCACCAATGCGATGTCCTCCAATGTGAGTGCGGCGATGCAAGCCTACAGGAGAGGCGCTTTTTTCGCCAACCCCTGCTTTACCCAAATTCACCCCACATGCATCCCGCATTCGGGCGAATATCAGTCCAAGCTGACACTGATGAGCGAAAGCTTGAGAAATGATGGAAGGGTATGGGTTCCAAAAAACAAGGATGAGAAACGCCCTCCGAACGATATCCCGGAGGCGGAAAGGGACTATTTTCTCGAAAGGAAATACCCGAGTTTCGGCAACCTGGTGCCGAGAGATGTGGCGTCACGGAATGCGAAAACCATGTGCGACCAGGGTTACGGTGTTGGACCCACCGGCTACGCCGTCTATCTGGATTTCAGGGAGGCGATCGGACGGGAAGGGGTCGATACGATCCGCAGAAAGTACGGAAACCTTTTCGATATGTATAAAAATATCATCGATGACGACCCCTATGAGATACCCATGATGATTTATCCGGCTTCTCATTACACGATGGGTGGTCTGTGGGTGGACTACAACTTGATGAGCACGGTGCCCGGGTTGTTTGCGCTCGGTGAGGCCAATTTTTCAGATCACGGCGCCAATCGGCTGGGCGCAAGCGCCTTGATGCAGGGGCTGGCTGACGGGTATTTCGTGATCCCCTATACAATCGGAGGGTATCTTGCTTCCGGTGACCTGCCGCATCTAAACGAGGAGCACGATGCGTTCAAAGAGGCGGAAGACTCCGCGGATAAGAGAATCAAGAACCTTTTATCCATAAAAGGAGGCAGGACACCGGATAGTTTTCACAGGGAACTCGGGAGAATCATGTGGGAATATTGCGGAATGAGCCGGAACGATGAAGGACTTAAAAAGGCGCTGGAACTCGTCAAGGCCTTGCGTGAGGAATTTTACCAGAACCTTCTGGTTCCGGGGACCGATAAGGATTTCAATTCGAACATGCAGAAAGCGTTCCGTGTTGCGGATTTCCTGGAATTCGGAGAGTTGCTGGCGGTCGACGCTCGGGACAGAAGAGAATCATGCGGATGTCATTTTAACGAAGATTACCAGACCGAAGAAGGAGAGGCCAGGCGGGACGATGAGAACTGCAGTTATGTGGCTGCCTGGGAGCATACCGGGCCGGGCGGTGATCCTGTGTTGCACAAGGAGCATCTGGTTTTCGAAAACGTGGAACCTACACAAAGGAGCTACAAGTGACACGTGCGGCAGAAACAATCACCGTCACACTCAAAGTGTGGCGCCAGAAGGGGCCTAAAGACAAAGGCTTTTTCGAAACCATCCACGCCGATGAAATTTCCACGGACATGTCCTTCCTGGAAATGCTCGATGTTGTAAACGAAAGGCTCGCCGAACAGGGCAAAGAGCCGATTGAATTTGACAGCGACTGCCGGGAGGGGATATGTGGAATGTGCGGTGCCGTCATCAACGGGACTCCGCACGGGCCGGAAAAGGCCATGACTTTGTGCCAGCTTCATATGAGGAAGTTCTCCGACGGAGACACGATTGCGGTGGAGCCATGGCGCGCCAGGGCCTTCAAGGTCGTCAAAGACCTTATCGTGGACCGAAGTGCGTTGGACAGGATTATCCAGGCCGGCGGTTATGTGTCGATGAACGCCGGGGGCGCCCCGGACGGGAATACGATACCGGTTCCCCAGGATATCGCGGAGAAGGCCATGGACGCCGCTGCATGCATCGGATGTGGAGCATGTGTCGCGGCTTGTCCGAATGCATCGGCGATGCTGTTCTTGGCAGCCAAGGTTTCACACCTCGTTCTACTGCCCCAGGGCAAACCGGAGGCGGCTGCAAGAGCTTTGTCGATGACTAAGCGGATGGAATCCCTCGGTTTCGGGAATTGTTCCAACGAGAGAGAATGCGAGGCGGTATGTCCGAAGGAAATTTCCATTTCGAACATAGCCAGGCTTAACAGGGAGTTCTTCAAAGCGGCGTTTTTGTCGGACGAATTTTGACCGGGGCGGATTTGATCGATTGGAGTGTAGTTGGGTTGCAAAAAATATATCCCTTAATAATGGGAGCAGGAAGGCACATTTTTTCTTGACACCCGGAACCGGATTGTCTATAGACCGGCTTCAATAGCCTGGAACTGTTTCGACCCGCCAGTTCCGCGATGTGGCCTGCCGCACCGGAGGCAGGGCCTTCTTAGATCGTGACCGGCCGAGAGGTCCGTCACCTTCCTGCTGACTTATAGTGAGTGTTTCTTGTCATGACCTTGCAGCTTATTTTTGAACAGCATCGAGCCGAAATTCTCGATAAGTGGCATGCGTTGCTCATCGAGTCCTACCCGAAGGAAACCGGGCGGTTTCTCCGGAGAGAGAAAGACGCATTCGCGAATCCGGTGGGTGCGCGGTTTATAACCTCTCTTGAGAAAGTGCTCCGCGGGTTTATTGATGGCGGGAGTCCGGAGTCCTGGAAAGACAGCCTGGATGAAATCCTGCGTGTGCGAGCGGTCCAGGATTTTTCACCTGCCGAGGCTTTGAGATTTATAATTGACTTAAAGGACGTTTTGCATATGACCGCCGCGAAATCGGGGGAAGACACATCACCTGAAGATATCCGGGTTTTTGATAAGCGGGTGGATCGAATGTTGCTCACTGCTTTCGATGTTTATTCGAAATGCCGCCAGGATTTATACGAGATTCGTGTGAAGGAAATTTCACGACAAGTGGAGCGGTTGCTCCGTACAGCGCGTCTCATGGTTGATGAGCCTGGGCCGGTTGAAAATCGGCCGGAATCGGACGAAAAAGGCGAGAATTCCGAGTAGCTGGTCCCCAACCGGGAATACCGGATGAGCATATAGTGGAATTGAAAGGAAACCGTAGAGGGAGCTGAGTATGAATTTCATAATGAGCATCGTTATTGCGGGCGTTGCCGTCACCGTTGTAGTGCTTGTGCCGCTTATTGGTGTCGGGGCGCTGGGGATGACGCAGTTTTTCGGCATCGTCATCCCCTACGCAGCCATGGCGATTTTTTTTGCAGGAATTGTGTACCGGGTGGTGGATTGGGGTCGGTCGCCGGTTCCTTTCAGAATACCGACCACCGCCGGTCAGCAATGGTCTTTTCCGTGGATAAAGTCGAATCCGATAGAGAATCCGCGCAGCGGCGCCGGGGCCGTTGTCCGAATGATATTCGAAGTCCTGACTTTCCGCTCCCTTTTCAGGAACATCCGGCTGGAATATGCGACCAAGGAAGACGGGAGCCCCCGAATAAACTTTCAGTGGGAGTTGTGGCTGTGGGCGGCGGCGCTGGCGTTCCATTATTCGTTCCTGGTTGTTTTTCTCCGGCATTTTCGTTTTTTTCTCGAGCCCGTGCCGTGGTTCGTCCATCTGCTTGAAAGTCTCGACGGTTTCATGCAAATGGGTCCTCTGCCCCTTGTTGGCCTTGGAGCCCCGGGGGTTTATCTGACCGACGGCCTGCTGGTGGCGGCGGTGGCGTATCTCGTAATAAGAAGGATATACATTTCCCAGACCAGATATATTTCGCTGGCCTCGGATTTTTTTCCTTTGTTTCTTATACTTGCACTGGCCAAGACCGGTATCCTGATGCGCTATTTCATACGGGTGGACATTGTTGCGGTGAAAGAGTTGGCGCTGGGGCTTTTCGCGTTCAGTCCCAATCCGGAAGTACTGGACCAGATTGGTGTGATATTTTATATTCATTTCTTTGTATTATGCGTGCTTATCGCTTATTTTCCGTTCAGCAAATTGATGCATTTCGCAGGCGTATTTCTGAGCCCGACCAGAAACCTTTGCAACAACAACCGGTTCGTAAGGCATGTGAACCCATGGAACTACCCGGTTCCAACTCATACATACGAGGAATATGAAGATGAATTCAGGGGGCATATGATTGAAGTCGGGCTGCCTGTCGAGAAAGGCCTGGATGAAGCAGAACAGGGAGAAAAGGAGTAGCCATGTCTGATGAAACACCGAAACCGGCCGAAACCGCCGATATCCATCATTCTCCTCCGGTGCTTAAGGGATGGATGGATGAGCCCGTCAAAATACGGCCGGGCATGTACTGCTATGCCGGCAAACCCCAGAGTCTCGAATATGTCGGGATGCCGAACCCGAGGCAATGGAATCCTGAAGATGAAGACTGGAAGCTGCCTGAAAATTGGAAAGAAACCATAATCGAGGGTATGCGCGAGCGCCTGGGTAAATTCCGTACTTTCAAGCTTTTTATGGATATATGTGTACGGTGCGGTGCATGTGCCGACAAATGCCATTTTTTCATCGGGTCCGGAGATCCGAAGAATATGCCGGTCTTGCGTGCCGAACTGCTCCGTTCAGTCTACCGAAAAGAGTTTACAGCCGGCGGCAAAATTTTTGGGAAATGGGCAGGCGCAAGAGATCTGACCGAAGATGTATTGAAGGAATGGTGGTATTATCTTTACCAGTGCAGCGAATGCCGGCGTTGCTCACTTTTCTGTCCTTACGGAATAGATACCGCCGAGACCACCATTATAGGCCGGGAGCTGACGAACCTGGTCGGGCTTAATATCGACTGGATCGCAGCACCCGTCGCAAACTGTTACCGGACCGGTAACCATCTTGGCATCCAGCCTCATGCATACAAAGACATGATGGATTTTTTCACCGACGAAATCGAGGATATAACCGGCATCCGGATGGAGCAGGATTTCAACCGCAAGGGTGCCGAAATCCTCTTCATCACCCCTTCGGGCGATGTTTTCGCCGATCCGGGAACATTCACCTGTATGGGCTACATGATGTTGTTCCATTACCTGAAGGGTATGGGGTTGGACATCACTTGGAGCACCTATGCGTCCGAGGGAGGAAACTTCGGGTATTTCACAAGCCATGAAATGGCCAAGCGCCTGAACGCCAAAATGTATGCGGAGGCCAAGCGTCTGGGAGTCAAGTGGATACTGGGCGGAGAATGCGGGCACATGTGGCGCGTTATAAACCAGTACATGGATACGTTCAACGGCCCGGCCGGTTTTCTGGAGACACCGGTATCCCCTATTACCGGTACCAAGTTCGAGAATGCTGCATCGACAAAGATGACGCATATCGTCGAATTTACGGCAGACCTTATCCGTAACGGGAAATTGAAGCTGGATCCGAGCAGGAACGATCATTTGAAGGTAACATATCACGATTCCTGCAACCCGGCGCGGGGCATGGGGCTGCTTGAAGAACCGCGTTATGTGCTTAAGAATGTCTGCAGTAATTTTTTTGAGATGCCGGAGAATACGATCCGTGAGCAGACTTTCTGCTGTGGAGCCGGCTCCGGTCTCAACGCCGGTGAAGATATGGAGCTCAGGATGCGCGGAGGGATGCCGAGGGGCAACGCTGTGAGGTATGTACACGAAAAGCACGGAGTGAACATGCTTTCATGCATCTGCGCGATCGACAGAGCCGTATTTCCGGCTCTAATGGATTACTGGGTCCCCGGGGTCGATGTCTGCGGAATTCACGAGCTTATCGGCAACGCGCTGGTGTTCGATGACGAGAAGACGCGGACGAGTGATCTTCGCGGTGAAACCCTTCCTGGCATGGAGGACGAAGAGGATGTATGACGGAGGTAAGATCATAGCCGGGCTTATCATCGGTGTGGGTCTGCTCATGTCCCCGTTCTTTTTCAATTTGGGGAAAGCTGCAAAGGCGCCTACCCTTGAGCTTACTGAGAAGGCCAGGGAAGCCGGGCAGTGCGTCGCCCCGAAAGACTATATGAAGGCCTGGCATATGCAGCTGTTGGACGAATGGCGTCATACGGTCGTGAGAGAGGAGCTTCGGTATACCGGACAAGAGAGTGGTGATCCGGCCACCAGGCTTCTCAGTGATATGAGGGGAATTTTTTCCGGAAATACCGAAGGATTTTACACCGCCGGGGTTGAAAAGATCTATTACAAGAGTCTCCAGACGACCTGTATGGATTGTCATAGCAACAAAGCCAAGTTCTGTGACCAGTGCCATGATTACGTGGGGTTGAACCCCTACTGCTGGGATTGTCACATCGAACCTAAGGAGAATATGTGATGGGCATGGACAGAAGAAAATTCCTGAAGGTCGCCGGTATTTCGACTGTGCTGGCTGCGGGCGGTAAGGCCGCAGTCGATGTCCTCGCTCCCGGTGACCTCGAAGCGTCGATGAAATCGGTTCCCCTTACAAAGGGGAAAAGATGGGCGATGGTTATCGATATGAGGCGCATCGACGACAAGATCATGGACGCTTGTGTCAAGGCCTGTCATCGGGAGCACAATGTACCGGACGTGGGGAACCCGAAGGATGAACTCAAATGGATATGGAAGGAGAATTACGAGCACAGTTTTCCAGGGCAGCAGCATGATTATGCGGCGGAGAAATATAAGGGCAAATTTTTCCTTATTACGTGCAACCATTGCGCGAATCCTCCTTGTTGCAGGGTCTGCCCCACCAGGGCTACATGGCAACGCAGCGACGGCGTTGTGATGATGGACATGCACCGTTGTATAGGTTGCAGGTTCTGCATGGCGGCCTGCCCTTTCGGGGCGCGGAGTTTCAATTACGGGGATCCGAGAAAAGCGCCTGAAAATTTGAACCCTGATTTTCCGACAAATCCCGATTACCCTATGCGTTCCAAGGGGGTGGTTGAGAAATGCACCTTCTGCGCGGAAAGAATTGCCAGGGGAATGATGCCGGCTTGTGTCGAGGCCGCCGATAAGCTGAAGGAAGATGTGCTCATTTTCGGTGACCTGTCGGATCCCGATTCTCGTGTCAGAAAAGCGCTCCGAGCAAATTATTCGATACGGAGAAAGCCGGAGCTTGGCACGGAACCGAACGTTTTCTATTTAGTATGAGGTAGTTATGCTGGATAAAGCGCTGCATGGAAGCAATCGGTACTGGTGGTGGATCCTGTCATTGCTCGGGATTATGGCAATAGGGTTTTTCTGCTACCTGTATCAATTCAAGATGGGGCTTAAAGTCACTGGGCTGAGCAGAGATGTTTCGTGGGGATTTTACATCGCCCAGTTCACCTACCTGGTCGGCGTTGCGGCTGGAGGGGTCATGGTAGTCATGCCTTATTACCTGCATGATTACAAGGCATTCGGTAGAATTACGATCCTGGGTGAATTTCTCGCTGTGGCCGCCGTCACGATGTGCCTGCTGTTTATATTCGTTGACCTTGGGAATCCTGTCCGGATTATGAATGTGGTCATGTACCCCACGCCGAATTCAATCCTGTTCTGGGATATGATTGTGCTGAACGGATATCTTTTCCTCAATATTATCATCGGCTGGAATGTTTTGAGTGCAGAGCGCAAGGGAATTCACTACCAGTCCTGGGTGAAGGTATTGATCTATATTTCAATACCATGGGCATTCAGCATCCACACGGTGACCGCTTTTCTGTACGCCGGGCTTCCTGGAAGACATTACTGGTTGACTGCTATCATGGCCGCACGTTTTTTGGCGTCCGCTTTCGCCTCGGGACCCGCGATCCTCATTCTTTTGTGCCTGATCGTCAGGAGATTTACCAAGTTTGATCCCGGCCGGGAGCAGATCCGAACTCTGGCCGGAATTGTTACCTACGCGTTTGTGCTCAATGTGTTTTTCTTCCTTTTAGAGCTTTTCACCGCGTTTTACAGTAAAATCCCGGGTCATATGCATCCTTTTGAGT
>OMKS01003285.1_pt1 | contig 12993 bp, 16 predicted proteins | sample 1674721 | NCBI WGS metagenome assembly OMKS01 (sample SAMN06264996, study PRJEB25208) | sediment metagenome | isolation source: hot spring sediment | place: USA: California | collected 2014-09-02 | reverse complement strand
AAAATGATTTTTCACACCCTAATCTACCTGGTGTTTTGTTAAAATAAAACATATATCTTTTTTAAAAAAGGTTAGAATTTTATTTAAAGGAGGTGAAAAAAGAAAATGACAGAAGAAATTGATTTTACACAAGTTCCAGACCAACAAGAATTTAAAATTATAGAGAAGGGAACTTACGAGGCAACTGTTTTTGCGATTGAAAAAGCAGAAGGGCAAAATAGCGGAAAGGCGTATTTAAAATGGACATTTAAAATCCAACAAGAGCCGTATAAAAATCGCAATGTTTGGCTCAATACATCACTTCAACCTCAATCACTTTGGGTTTTGGCAAATCTTTTGGAGAGTGCTTTTGGAATGGATGTCAAAAATAAGAAACTTAAAATCGACAAAATCCTTAATTTAGTTGGCTCTCCCTGTAAGGTTGTTATAACTCATAGGCAATACGAAGGGCAGCAACAAGAACAGGTCAGTGCTGTATTGAAATCAAACATAAAGTATGACGAAGTAGATATTCCATTCTAAAAAAAAAGGAATTGATAGCTATTGAATTACGAGCAGTTCTATAAACCATATTTCCGAAAATGGAAAATACAATCACAAGGAAAAGAAGCTCTTGTAAATTGTCCTTTCCACGATGACAAAAATCCTTCTATGAGCATAAATCTTGAAAATGGTTTATGGAACTGCTTTGGTTGTGGAAAAGGCGGAGATATTTACACATTTTATCAGGAAAAACACCAAGTTGGATTTAAGGAGGCAAAACGAGCGATTGACGAAGATGATTCTTTTTTACCTCCAAAATTCGAAGTTATTGAAGAAAAAGAAAAAGAAGATTTAAAAATTGAAAATGAGGTTGTAAAAAAACTTGAGGAGCAATTGTGGGCAAATGCGATTGCTCTTGAATTTTTAAGAGAAGAACGAGGTTTGAGTGACAAAACAATTAAGAAATTTAAAATTGGATATAACCAGGGAAGAATTACATTTCCTATTTTTGATGAAATTGGAACTTGTAGAAATATCCGCCAATATTCAAAAAAAGATAAGAGTGGCAAAAAGGTAATTTCGTGGAAAACTGGATATGGTAAGGCGAGAATTTTTCCAATTAAAAATCTTAAGGCAGAAGAAATTTTATTTTGTGAAGGCGAAATGGATTGTATTTTGGCAAATCAATTAGGATATTTTGCAATTACCGTAACAGGCGGAGCGGGCACTTGGAAGCAAGAATGGAATGAACTCTTTAAGGGAAAAACCATCAATATTTGTTACGATATTGATAAAGCTGGTCAAAGCGGGGCTGATAAAATTGCTAGGGAACTTTATGGCAAAACAAAACAAATCAAAATTATTCATCTTCCCTTGACCGAACCTCCTAATGCTGATTTCACAAACTACATAATTGATAATGGGCATTCAAAAGAGGATTTTGACTGCTTGATTGCAAAAACTAAACCATATAATTTAGCAGAAGCAATTGAGAAGGATGAAAAGATTTATGATGTTCACCTTTCGCAAGCAAGTTATAGCAAATATTACAATCAGAAAGTTAGAATCAAAGCAGTGGTTGCAGGTAAGGATTTAGCCCCTTATATTGTTCCATCAGAAGTAAAATTTACATGTAATATGGGAAAAAAGACGTGCGAGTTTTGCGGATTGGGGATTTCTGGCGGAGAAAAGGAAATAAAGATATTAAAAATAAATCCAGATTTACTTTTATTTCTTGACACCTCAAAAGACACAGTTAAAGGCTACTTAAAAAGATTGGTGGGGATTCCAGGAGCATGTCATTCTTCCCAAATGGAAATCTTAAAAACAATGAATATAGAAAATCTTCTGTTAATTCCCGAATTGGATTGGTCTGCAGAAGATCAGGATTATGTAACCAGAAGAAGTTTTTATGTTGGGCATGGGTTAAAATCGGGACGAAGTTATGAATTTACTGCGCTGACAGTGCCAGAGCCGAAAAGTCAATATGCCACCCATCTAATCTTTGAAAAGCAAACGGCAACAGATGATGTGTCTGCTTTTGAAATAAGCAATGATTTGAAGAAAGAATTGAAAATTTTTCAACCTAAAGAAAACCAGTCAGTAGAAGAAAAAATGAATGAAATAGCAAAAGATTTAAGTGTGAATATTACTCAAATTTATGGCAGAAATGATTTACATATTGCAATAGACTTGGTTTATCATTCAGCATTATCTTTTGATTTTTTAGGAAAGTTCATTAGGAAAGGATGGTTGGAACTGCTTGTTCTAGGTGATACAAGATGCGTATCTGGAGATACTATAATCTTTACGGAAAACGGAATTAAGCCAATTGTTAATTGTAAAAAGGGAGAAAAAATTTCTACCGTCAGCGGAGTAAAAAGTATTGAGCAATTTCATTCTTTTAAAAAGGAAAAAACTATAAAAATTAAAACAAAAAGAGGTTTAATATTGGAGGGAACTTTTGACCATCCTGTTCTAACTCCCAAAGGTTTTGTTGAATTGGCAAAATTAAAAATAGGTGATTATGTAGCCATTCAAGTTGGTAGTAATTTATTTGGTAAAAATAAATTAGGGAAAGAAAAAGCAAGGTTATTAGGTTATTTTATTGGAGATGGTTATCTAAATTATAAAAGAGGAAATTTTATAAGAATGACTATTTTCAAAAGAGAATTAGATATAATTGATGATTTTGAAAATTGCCTCCAAAAACTCAATATAGATTTTAAGAAATATCTGAGTAGAAATTGTTGGGATTATTGGATTAGTCGAAAATATTTTAATTTACCTTTCTGCAAAGCAGAGAGTAAGGAAGTTCCTGGTGAAATTATGACTTCTGGCAAGTTTGAGGTAGTAGAATTCTTAAAAGGACTTTTTGAAACAGATGGTCATCATGCTGCAAAAGGAAGTATTGAATATTATAGTAAATCATATAAATTAGTGAAACAAATTCAGCTTCTTCTTTTAAATTTAGGAGTTTTATCAACTATTAGAAAAAAAATAGTTAAAGGTATTGATTATTATAGACTTGGAATTTTTGGAAATGCAGTTGATGTATTTTTTGAGGAGATAGGATTTATTAGTAGTAGAAAAAATAAAAGAAAAAATATTATGCATAAGTCAACTAGTGATGTAATCCCTGAGACACATTGCTTAGTAAATAATGTTTGGTCTAAATATAAAGAATTTCATCCAGAAATTAAAAAAAGAAATTCAAGGTTAAATGGCTTTTCAATTAACACGATAAGACAATGGAGATATGGAAATAGGCGACCTCAAAAAAAGACATTAAGAAAATTTTTAGATTTTGCAATTGAATGTAAAGAAACCGAGTCATATAAACAATTAGAATTACTTGCCTCTTCCAATATTTCATACGATAAAATTTCCGATATTTCTTATAGCAAGAACTGCGTTTATGACTTAACAATTCCGCTCGAACATAATTTCATAACAAATGGTTTTATTTCACACAATACCGGCAAAACGGAGGTGGCTCAAAGACTCATTGAGCACTACAAATTAGGAGAATTTGTTACTGGTGAATCGAGTTCTTATGCAGGATTAGTTGGTGGAATGCAACAAAATCAAAAGCGTTGGAGCATTACGTGGGGAAAAATTCCGTTAAATGATAAACGGTTAGTTGTTATTGATGAGGCGAGTGGATTGACTGAGGAGGCAATCGGCAATATGAGTGGAGTAAGAAGTTCGGGAATTGCCGAGATAACTAAAATTCAAACTGAGAGAACCAATGCCAGAACAAGACTAGTCTGGATAAGCAACCCAAGAGAGAATATGGATTTGCGCTCCAGAACATATCCAGTTGTTTTTTTAAGAAATCTTATCGGCAGACCAGAAGATATTGCTAGATTTGATTTTGTAGTTACGTGTGCGAGCGGTGAAGTTCCTTCTGAAATTATTAATTCAGCTAAACATAAAAAAGTAAAGCATCAATATACTTCAGAACTGTGTAAAGATCTGATTCTCTGGGTTTGGTCGAGAAAACATACCCATATTCATTTTGAAAAAGAGGCGATTGATTGTATTCTTCATCGGGCTATTGAGTTTGGGGAAACTTACTCCTCGGCAATTCCTTTAGTTGAAGCGGCAGATGTAAGAATGAAAATAGCAAAACTTTCTATGGCCACCGCCGCAAGACTATTTTCAACAGAAGATGGAGAAAATTTAAAAGTTAAAAAAGAACATGTTGAGTTTGTTTGTAATTTTTTAGAACAATTATTTAAAAAACCAACATTGAAATATTATCAATTTTCCTACCAACAGATGAAGCAAAAGAAAAAAATTGCTAAAAACAAGATTGAAATAAAAAGATTTTTACAAGAGCGTCCAAACCTTTTAGATTTTCTTGAGCAATATGATTATTTTAGTGAAAAAGAACTGGAGATGTCTCTCGGTCTAGAAAAAGAGGAAAGGAAAGAAATTTCAACCTTCCTCTTTAAAAATAGATTGGTTAGGCGAACAACACGGGGAGTAAAAAAATCTCCTGAATTTATAGAGTTAGTAAATGAAATATTGGAGGGAGGAGAAGAAAAAAATGTTTATAACGAAGACAGCTTACCATTTTGAAAGAGAACTAAAAGAGCTTGAGCAAAGAATAATAAAAGGAATTAATTTTCTTGCCGACCTAACTAATAATGGGCGATTGGCTTGCCGAAGAACCGTTTTGTGCAAGGATTGTGAAAAACCAATAAATAAAAGAGATTTATATTGTATAGCCCAAGCCAAACTTCAGAAACTAGAGGCAAAATATAATGAATTTTTTAGCAATTGATCCAGGAGAAAAATATTGCGGAGTAGCCACAAAAATTACAGCAAGCACAAAATCTTCAAAAGAGCTGTTGAGTTTTTTGAGAGCTAATATTAATTGCTATGATATTGTTGTTGTTGAAGAATTTAGACTTTATCCCTGGACGGCGAAAGCACACGTTTGGAGCAATATGCCAGTTTGCAAATTGATTGGAAAAATTGAGTATATTTGCGAAGAGAATAATATCAGAATTATTTATCAGCCAGCAAGTATTAAAAAATTGCCTTTTGTTAAAAAAATAATAAAAGAGTGTGGCTTAAAATTTAAAAGTCAACACGAAAAAGATGCATATATGCATCTGGTTTATTACTTAAAGGAAATATTGGATGAGGAAAAAGATAATTATCTCAATAAAAATTCCAGAAATATACGGTAAAAATGTTTTAACTACAAGAAAAGCAATTCTTTTAAAAGAATATGTTAAGTTTTGGCTGGTGGGAGTATTGGATAAAAATGATAAGAATATTGCTTTTAAAACTTGTGTGTATAAAAATGAAATTGAGCAGAACATAAAGGAAGAAAAAACTAGAAAATTAAAGGAGCTGCTGAGATGAGCAAAATGAAAGAACGCCGTTTTTTTGGAGAGACTGAATACTTGCTCGAACAATTTATTGATAATTTTCTCGCACTGGCTCACTGTGCAATGAATAAACCATCAAAAGCGAATCCTTATGATGTGAAAGTGCAAAATAGTGGAAAAAAAGCAGTTGTATATTTTGACGAAGAACTAATGGATATGTATAAAGAGATTGAAGAATATATTAAAACTATAAATAAAAAAATAAAAACAGCCTTAGAAAAAAATCATTAATTAAAAGATTGGCGGTTTTGATGTTATTTATTGATTTGTTTTGTGGAATTGGAGGATTTAGATATGGATTGGAAGCATCAACTAAAAAGCAGCATAAATTTACTTGTGTCTTCTCAAATGAGTGGGATAAATATGCCAGCTCAATCTACAAAAAACACTTCGGAGAATGTGATACAAGAGACATCAGAACAATTGACGTTAATGAAATCCCAAACCACGACCTCTTATGTGCAGGCTTTCCTTGTCAGGCTTTTTCAATTTCTGGCAAAAGGAGAGGATTTGAAGATACTAGAAGAACTTTATTCTTTGAAATTGCAAGGATTGCAAGGGCTAAAAGACCTAAATTACTGTTCTTGGAAAACGTCAAGGGACTTTTATCACACGATAATGGGAGAACCTTTGGAACAATTCTCTCAACCCTTTCTTCATTGGGGTATGTTTGCGAATGGCAGATACTTAACAGCAAGAATTTTGGAGTTCCCCAAAATAGAGAAAGAGTATTTATTATCGGACATTTTGGAGGAATCGGCAGACAAACGGTATTTCCTCTCAGAAGAAACAGTGAAAGTAATTTTAAATATTCAACAAAGATGATTTTTAATAGAGATAATATTTATTATAGCGATAAGAAAATAATACAATATTTAAAAACTAAGGAAAATGGTCTGTATACAATAGGTATGGAGAGGGGAGTTAGCAAAAAGCGTAACAAAGCAGGCACTTTATTAACAAGGCATCCCTTATCCATTGCAAATCAAGAACAAAATTATGTAATAGAAAACAGAGGAATTAGATGTTTAACACCAATAGAGTGTGCAAGGCTGCAAGGTTTTCCCGATGATTGGTGTAAAGGACTTTCCGACAGGCAGGCTTATTGTTGTTATGGCAATGCAGTCACCACTAACGTAATACAAGCAATAGGAGAAAGAATATTAGAAATATCAGAAAGATGAGAAGGAATTTTTTAATTACAGTAATTTTGGTGATAGCTATTTTGATTTTGATGATGTGTTTTACATTAAAAAAAATCGATTCAGAGAAGAGGGAGATGAAAGCCAAGCTAGTAAGTATTAAAAAATTGCCTTTTATAAAAAAACAACAAAAGAAAGAAAATTCACAATACAATACGAAAAGGATGCTTTTATATATTTATTTTTTTTATTTAACTCAGAAAGAAAATGAATTAAATAAGACTTTAAAGGAGGAGGAGGAGGAAAATGGATAAAATTATAATAGAAGAAGATTATGAAAAGATGAGAAGGGTATGCCTGAGATATGTCGAGAGTGACGGATATTGCCTTAGGTATATTCCTAATTGTTTTAAGGCACCCGAAATAGATGAAAAATAAGGTAACAGATTAAAGGAGAAATAAGAAATGAGAGATATAAAATTTAGGGCTTGGGATGAAGGAAATAAAATAATGCACTATGATTTTGAGTTTATTAGAAGCGGCGGAGAAAACAACGACTGGATAGTTTTTAAATCAGATAAACAAAAATTAGATGACAAAATCGCTGCAACCTCCCCTTTAGACAATCCTTATTTTCAACAACAATTAAAAATTATGCAATATACAGGACTTAAAGATAAAAATAGCAAGGAAATTTATGAAGGGGATTTTTGTTCACATGAAAACAAAGTTAGGTTAGTGTCTGTGCAAGCAGGATGTTGGTTTCTTGGAAGGGTGGATGTGCTGGGATATATCAAAACAGCTTTGTTAGAAATCATCGGCAACATTTATGAAAATTCCGAGCTACTTGAGGAGGACTGAGAATGACTAGAAAATTAGCAGGGCTTATGGCAATAGCAGTATTGATTATGGCAATCACAACAGGATTAATTATTTGTAAAATGGATGCAGAGGAAAAAGAAGAAGAATTATTAACAAAGGATGAATTGGTTAATGAGACAAAAGAGAACTTAGAAAGATGGAAAGAATCACAACGTAAATTTGTAAAATTAGCTCAGGAAAGGGGTGATAAAATTGAGACATTGGAGAAAGAGATTGAAAAACTCAAGACCGAAAATGCTGGACTTCAGCCCAATAGAACATCCAACAGCAAGCAGGCGTCGAGAGGTAGGAATACGGGCAGTGTTGAGAGATGGCGTCCACTTGTGGCGAAATATTTTCCTGCGAACCAGGTAAATAATGCTCTTTCGGTGATGAAGGGTGAATCGGGCGGTAACCCAAACGCAATCAACGACAATCCTAGAACCAGAGATTATAGCGTGGGGTTATTTCAAATTAATTTATATGGGGGGCTAGCAAAAAGTAGGCCTAGCGAGGCGTGGTTATTGATTCCCGAAAACAATATTGCTTACGCATCGAGAGTTTGGAAAAATCAGGGCTGGACTCCGTGGAGTTACGCCAGAAAAATCGGATTATAAAAAAAAGGAGGAAGAAAATAAATGTCTGAAGAATCCAATATAAATATTAATCAACTTGTTCAACGGCTGGGAACAAAATTAGCAAATTATGAAATTCAAATTGAGGTGATGCAGCTTGAAATTGAAAGGCTGAAAGCTGAAAATGCCAAGAATTTAAAAGAGAAGATTAAAAAATAAGAGATGATAGATAATATAAAAAAAATAGCCATACGTATAAAGAGAAAATTTACAACTGAATTAGAAATTGATGAACTTATAAGTGCGGGGTGGATTGGTATAAACGAAAGTCAACGAAAATTTAACCCTCTGCAAAATGTAAATGCTAATTTTAATAAATTTTCTTTCAAGCGAATCAGGGGGGCAATGATTGATGAGATTAGAAAAACATCACCCCTAACAAGAACATTTCAAAAATATTTAAAGAAATATTATGCTTTACGAAAAAAATTTAATCGTGATTTAACCATTTCAGAAATGCGAAAGAATAATTTTTCAGAAGACTTTATTTTTATATTTAGAGATTTTTTGTGTCCAGATTCGTTAACTGAAAACATTGTATGTGTGGATAATTTTGTTCAGGATATTATTTTGAAAGATTATGTAAACCAATTATTAGCTATTTTAACCCCAGAGCAAAAAAGAGTGATTGAATTATTTTATTTCAATCGATTGAAAGATGAGGAAATTGCCGACAAACTAAAGTGCGGCGTTACAAAGGTTAGAATTTTAAAATCAAAGGCAAGAGAAAAAATGAGAAAAAAAATATACGAAGATGGTTAATTTTTTTTGAAAAAGGCTTTTATTTTCTTTCTTTTTCGTGTATACTTATAATTGGAGGGGTGTATGCACTTATTGTGAAAATAAATATATTTTATATTTATCATAAAAAAAGGATTATCCTAGACAATGAGAGTGATTTATGAGCCGAAGGGAAAAGCAAGAGAATATTCAAATTTGGCTTTAAATCTTTATCTTGGTTGTAGTCACGCCTGCAAATACTGTTATGTGCCTAATTATTGTAAAATTGACAGAAATTATTTTAATAACAACCAGAAAGCAAGAGATATATTTAAAAAAATAGAGTTAGATTGTAAAGAATTATCAGGCACAAAAGATAAAGTATTGCTTTGTTTTATTTGCGACCCTTATCAAGAACTAAACGATAGTGTTAGATTAACCAGAAAAACATTGGAACTTTTTAATCACTACTCTATTCCGTTTCAAATTTTAACCAAAGCTGGATACAAGGCAGAAGCAGATTTTGATTTGTATAGAAGTTGCGATGCTTTTGCAACAACATTAACATTTTTAGATGAAGAAAAAAGTAAACATTATGAACCAGGAGCAGCTCTGCCCAAGGATAGAATCAGGGCAATAAAAAAAGCTAAAAGTCTTGGAATAAATACTTGGGTGTCTTTTGAACCAGTGTTAGATGATAATGAGGTGTTTCAATTATTGGGCTTGACTTACAGTTTTGTTGATTTTTACAAAGTTGGAAAAATATCTCAATTCAAAACAGATAAAAAAATTGACTGGTCTTATTTTGCCAACGAAATTGTAAGAAGATTTAAAAGTTACAAAAAAGATTTTTACATTAAAAAAGATTTAGCAGTTTATCTTTAGGAGAAGTTATACCATACAATAAACATTCTCGGGAAATTGAAGAGATTATTTTAAAATCACTTAAGAGCGGGTCAAATTATGTGAGCGCCTGCAAGGCTGCTGACATTACCCTTGTAACTCTTTGGCATTGGAGAAAAAAATATCCTAAATTTAATGAGGAAATTCAAGCTGTGATTAATTCCAGAATTCAGGTAGTAGAAGATGTTCTTTTTCGAGAAGTTTTAAAAGGGAATGCCACATTAATTATGTTCTATCTTCAGAATAAAGCCCCTCAAGATTGGCAAGATAAAAGAGCGATAGCGCTTCAACATTCAGGGAAAATTGAACACACCTTTGAAGAAAAACTCAACAAAATGAATGATGCCGAACTAATAGAAATAGCTGGTGAAATGAGAAAAGAGTTGGACGCAATTCTTGAAGGCAAAAGATAAAAAAAAACTAATTGAAATAAAAACAAATCTGGGCTTTATAGAAAAAGAGATGGCGAGAAGACACCTTCTTTCTTTTTGCTCATATACTTTTCCCGGTTATGTTTTAGCACCTCATTTAAGGCTGGTGGCTGAAAAATTAGAGGCAGTTGAACGGGGTGAAATAAAAAGATTAATGATTTTTATGCCTCCTCGATATGGGAAAAGCGAACTCGCAGCTATTCGTTTTCCTGCTTGGTATTTAGGGAGAAATAAAGATAATAGAATTATTTTTACATCCTATGCATCTTCTTTGGCTTGTTCTTTTTCAAGAAAAATAAGAAACTTGATAGCTGATGAAGAAATTTATCCTTTTGAAATAAAATTGGCAAAAGATTCAACAGCGGTTGATGCTTGGAATCTTGAAAAAGATAGAGGGGGATTGATTGCGGCAGGTGTTAATGGCGGCATCACTGGACACGGAGCAAATCTTTTTATAATAGATGACCCTGTCGCTTCAAGGTTGGAGGCATCTTCTGCGGTATATCGGCAGCGAATTTGGGACTGGTATCTTGATGTCGCCAGAACAAGACTTGAACCTGATGCTGCGATTATTTTAATTATGACTCGCTGGCATGAAGACGATTTGGCTGGCAGACTAATAAAAGCTCAAGAATCTGAAGGAGATATTTGGGAAATTTTAAGACTTCCCGCCAGAGCAGAAGAAAATGATCCTCTTGGAAGAAATATAGGAGAACCACTTTGGCCCGAAAAGTATGATGAGACTAAACTTTTAAAGATAGAAAAATCTTCCGCTAGAGTTTGGGCCTCATTGTATCAGCAAAAACCTCGAATTGAAGAAGGCAATTTGATCAAAGGCGAATGGTTCAAATTTATTCCAGAAGAACCAGCAGGTATTAAATGGGTAAGATTTTGGGATTTGGCATATACGGAAAAACAAATTAGTGACTTTACGGTTGGGTGCAAGGCGGGTCTTTGGCAAGTGGCTGAAGATGATATTCGATTTGTAATTTCAGATATTTCAAGAAGACAGCAAAACTGGCCCGAAGCAAAAAGAAGATTGAAAAATGTTGCTCAAATTGATGGTCAAAATGTTTCAATTTTCTTAGAAGAAGTTGCTGCTCAAAAGGCTTTAATTCAAGAGCTTCAAGTTGACCCCGAATTAACAAGTTTTTCGATTAGAGGGGCGAGACCTGAAACCGATAAAGTAGCCAGGGCACAACCCTGGATAGACAGAGCTGAAAGTGGGTTTGTTTACTTGGTAAGAGGTGAGTGGAATAAATCTTTTATCGATGAAGCTGAATCTTTTCCAAACGGCACGCACGATGATCAGATAGATGCGGTGAGCGGAGCTTATTCAGCATTAGGCGAAAATTATCAAATAATTTATGTTTAGAAGTTTTCTAACCTTTTTTAAAAAAGATATATGTTTTATTTTAACAAAACACCAGGTAGATTAGGGTGTGAAAAATCATTTTTCAATAATTTAACAAAACACCAGGTAGATGGCTTGATATAAGACATTTAAAATAAAGACTAATATAGTTACATAGGCCATTTTTTACTCTCAATACAAGCCAAATAAACACGCCTAGAGGGCACTGTAAGGTCATTTTTTAAGAATAACTTCAAAAAATTAGGAGTCTTTATGAATTTGCTGAATTTAAAATCATCAAGAGCCCAAACTGTTGATTTTCAAAAATTTCAGATGATAGACGCTCAACTTCCTTCTCCTCGTTATACTAATTATGAGAGTTACTTGAAATCGATTACTGAAATTGACTGGGTTTATTCTTGCGTTTCACTGCTTGCTTATACGATTGGTAAAAATCGCTTTGGGATTTATAAAAGAGGCACAGAAGAAGAAATTGATAAACACCCATTTATTGATTTACTTAACAGTCCAAACGAATATCAAACTTATTTTGAATTTATAGAAGAAGTTATCATATATTTAAAACTTACGGGAAATGCCTTTATCGCATTGGAAGAAATAAACACATATGGGCAGCCCAAAACAATTTATGCTCTAAGACCTTCCAGAGTCAAAATAATGCCCGCAAAAGAAAAAAGAGTAGCAGGATATGTATATTCGCTTAATCAAATTAAAGTTCCATATGCTGAAAACGAGATACTTCATTTAAGATACGCAAACCCAAATGATGATTATTATGGCTTAGGTATAATTGAGGCAGGAGAAAATACTTTTAACATTGAATATTCGCAGCAACAAGCTTTATTATCTTTCTTTAAAAATGGAGCAAGGCCTTCTGGGATTCTCACCACTGACCAAATTATAAAAGACGAGGGCGTTTTTAAATTAATTCTGAAAAAATGGAACGAAGCCCATCAAGGGGCTAAAAACAAATATAAAACTGCTCTACTCGCAGCAGGGACTAAATATCAATCCATCTCGGTTGATCCTGGAACTTCAACTCACTCTCAACTCTCTAAAGATTCAAGAGACAGAATATTGGCTATGTTCGGAGTTCCTAAGCAGAAATTAGGCATCTACGACCAAGCGGATTATAAATCCGAACAAGCAGATAAATTTTTCTATACCGAAACCATAAAGCCAGATTTAGAACGAATTCAAGACAAATGGAATTGGTGGCTTAAAAAAGTCAACTGGGGAGACATTGAATTTAGATATGACTTTGTTGACTTTGATGACAAGCAAAAGAAACTTGAAATGGCAAAGATAGCAGCTTCTACTTATGCTTTTACCATAAATCAAATTCTTGCTCTTGCGGGGGAAGAACCAATCGGGGACGAAGGCGATGTGATTATGGGCCCGATGAATATGATGGAATTGGTGAGGGTTAGAGAAAAAGCATTGCCAGTTGAGATAAGAGTTTCCGCCAAAGCCAAGAAAAAAGCAATTATCGCCAAAACAATTTACACCCACAAATTAAAACTTCAAAACCAACTC
>OMKS01003283.1_pt1 | contig 12998 bp, 12 predicted proteins | sample 1674721 | NCBI WGS metagenome assembly OMKS01 (sample SAMN06264996, study PRJEB25208) | sediment metagenome | isolation source: hot spring sediment | place: USA: California | collected 2014-09-02 | reverse complement strand
CTGCACAATGCCAGAACCTGGGCAGAGAGGGTTTATAATCAGCTATTCCCAGTTTGATGGAACAGCCAGGCAGGTCAGCTCCATTTTTTAGTCAACATGGCTGCGGGTGCGACACTGCCCATCGCGCTGCGGAAAGCCCGCTCTTTGCTATCGCAGGCAGCCGCGGCCGCTGACCGTCACGATTTGTCGGGCAGGTAAACCTTCACGTTATCGATGATGGCGCCCAGAACTGCCGCCATGAAACCGGCGGCAGAGAAGTCGTGGCAGCTCCTGATCTGCCGCCACAGGTGGTATTTGCGCTTGCACGTTTGCAGCGCGGCCCGAAACAGTGGGCAGGCAAGTTGCTGGATCTGGTCAACCAGGAGGGCCAGCATCCTGCTCAAAGCGCGAAGGGTGGTCGCTGGGCTTGATGCCCACCCCGTACACTCCGTGCAGGTTATCGGGCTCCTTAGGGCTCCTCGAAGGCCAGCAGCGAGGGATGCTTGAAGGAGAAGACCGCAAAACCGCTCACCAGGGCATCGGCCAGCGGTATCCGACGGCCCATGCCAAGCAGAAAAAACTCCTCAGCGTAAATTATTGAAATATCGGTATAATTGAAATATCGGTATAATTGTGGCTCACAATCCTAACATCTTGGGCTAGGAGCCTGCGAAACGGTATTCTTAAAAACTGCAATAAATCAAAAGGTTAAGTATGCTCCGGGAATTGCTGACAGTTTACGATGCCGGTTATACGGAGCTGGTCAGCGGCCAGTTTGAGTTGCAGTAGGCTGGGCTGAAATTAAGCCTCTGCATCTAGAGGTCGTCGCTGTCGACGTAGGCATAGGCGCTGTGCTTGTGGATCGACTCAAAGCTTTCGGCGCCCACCGAGAACCAGGTGATGGCCGGGTGGTTCAGGGCCGCCTGGGCCACCTTGCGGACCACGTCCTCGACGAACATGGGATTCTGGTAGGCCTGCTCGGTGACATATTTTTCGTCGGGGCGTTTGAGCAGGGCGAACACCTCGCAGGAGGAGCCGGCTTCGGCCATGGCGACCAGCTCCTCCAGCCAGATAAATTCCCGGTACTTGACGTTGAGATTGATCTCCGCCCGCTGGTTGTGGGCCCCGCAGGCGCTGATCTCCCGGGAGCAGGGACACAAGGTGGTGGCCGGGACCCAGACCGAGAGCATAAAATCTTCATCGGCCCCGATCCCGCCGGTGAAGCGGCAGCGGTACTCCATCAGGCTGGGGGTGCCGCTGACCGGGGCCTTTTTCTCCAGAAAGTAGGGGAAGGTCATCTCGACATGGGCCGAATCGGCCCGCAGCCGCTCCTTTACCTCCACCAGCAGCTTGCGGAAGACGCGGTTGCTCATCTCCTCCTGGTAGCGGTTCAATACCTCGATAAAGGTGGTCACGCAGGTGTCCCGGTACTGGCGGGGCAGGGTGGCCAGCAGGTCGATGCCGGCTACGGTCTGTTGCAACCCGCCCGATTTTTCCCGCACGGTGATGGGGTACCTGATATCCTTGATGCCGACGCTCTGTAGTTCCATGCTCTTGATTGCGGTAAGGCCGCCGGAGGGCGGTTTTTTGATCTGGTTGGGCCATGGCCGGTAGTCCGCCCATTTTATACCCTGTTCGCGCCTGGAGAGAAAGGGAAAGGTGCCGCGGGATGTTTTGTGTCGGACGGGTGGCCGCACCCCCCGACGGTTATTGCAAATCGGGGCCGGGTATGGTTTAAAACTGGGGTGGTGGAGAAGATCAGAATCGACATCTGGCTGTGGGCGGCTCGCTTTTTCAAAACCCGCGCCTTGGCCTCCCAGGCGGTGAGCGGCGGCAAGGTCCACCTCAACGGCGAGCGGGTCAAGCCTGCTCGGCTGGTGGGGCCGCACGACCGGCTGGAGATCCACAAGGCGGGTCAGGAGTTTGTCGTGCTGGTGCGGGGCGTCAGCCGACAGCGGCTCTCCGCTCCCAAGGCGGCCGAACTCTACGAGGAGACTCCGGCCAGCCTGGAGGCTCGGCGGATCGCCGGCGAGGAGCGGCGCCTGTTCCGCCAGGCCGGGCCCCAGCTTCCCGCCGGCCGTCCCGGCAAGCGGGATCGCCGGTTGATCAAAAAATTTATCCGTAAGGACGAGCTGTAATTAAGTTATCTCTAACAGAACTAAAGTAAGCGGGAGAGGAAAAGATGCGGAAAGCGGAAAGGGCGTTGATCAGTCTTACCGACAAGAGCGGAATCGAGGATTTTGCCGGCGAGTTGGCCCGGTTGGGGATTGAAATTCTCTCCACCGGGGGAACGGCCAAGAAGATGCGGGAGCATGGGATTCCGGTTAAGGATGTCGCCGAATTCACTGGTTTCCCCGAGATGCTGGATGGCCGGGTCAAGACCCTTCATCCCAAGGTGCATGGCGGGATTCTGGCCCAGAAGGAGAACCCCGAGCATCTGCGCCAGATGGCCGAACACGGTTTGCAGCCCATCGATATCGTGGCGGTTAACCTTTACGCCTTTGAGAAGACCGTGGCCGACCCCGCCTGTACCCTGGCCAACGCCATCGAGAATATCGATATCGGCGGCCCCACCATGCTCCGCTCATCGGCCAAGAATTTCCGTGACGTGACGGTGATTGTCGATCCCGCCGACTACCCCCAGGTGCTGGCCGAACTGAAGGAGTATGGCAACACCACCCTGAAGACCCGCTTCAAGCTGGCGGTCAAGGTGTTTGAGCTTACCAGTACTTACGATACCACCATCACCGCCTGGCTGAAAAAGGTGGATGTGGACAGCAACCCCTATTTCGCGTAGAGGACGGGTCAATGAATCTGGCGGTGTTGCTCTCCGGCTCCGGCCGGACCCTGGATAATTTTCACCGGCGAATTGCCGACGGGCGAATGGTCGGTCGGATCGTGGTGGTGATCGCCAACAGTGCCGACGCCCTGGGCCTGGAAAAGGCCCGGGGCTATGGCTACCCCGCCTTTCAGGCGGCGGACAGCGCGGCGATCAACCGGATCATCGCTCAATACCCGGTGGACCTGGTGCTGCTGGCCGGCTTTCTCAAACTCTATACTCCGCCGGACCCCTTGCGGCGGGCGGTGCTAAACATCCATCCGTCGCTGATCCCCTCCTTCTGCGGGGCCGGCATGTACGGCATGCGGGTTCACCGGGCGGTCCACACCCGGGGGGTGAAGGTTAGCGGCTGCACGGTTCACTTTGCTAACGAGGTTTACGACGAAGGGCCGATCGTGGTACAAAAGTGTGTGGCCCTGGCCGATGGTGACACCCCGGAGTCCATCGCCGCCAAGGTTTTTGCCGCCGAGTGTGAAGCCTATCCCGAGGCGATCAATCTAGTGGCCCAAAAGGGTGTGGACCACTTCTGGCAAGGGAGGAGAGGGGATGCACAAAGTTAAGACGCGCCTGATGGATGGGGATGATATTGATCGTTCTTTGGCCCGGATGGCCATGCAGATCGTCGAGCATAATCATGGGGTGGAGAACCTGGCGATTATCGGCATCCATACCGGCGGGGTCTATCTGGCCCAGCGGATTCAGGTTTTGATCCAGGAGCGGTTCGGGATCAATCTGCCCACCGGCAGCCTCGATATCACCCTCTATCGGGACGACTGGAGCTTGGTGGCCCAGAATCCGGTGGTGAAAAAAACCACTCTGGATTTTGCCCTCAAGGACAAGGTGGTGGTGCTGGTGGATGATGTGGTTTACACCGGTCGGACCGTCCGGGCCGCCCTTGACGCGTTGATGGACCTGGGCCGCCCCCGCTGCATCCAGCTGGCCGCCCTGGTGGACCGGGGCGGCCGCGAGCTGCCCATCCAAGCCAATTATGTCGGGATGGATGTCCAGGTCGGTCCCGGTGAGCATGTTCATGTGTTGCTGCGGGAACACGACGGCGCCGACGAGGTGGTGCTGACGGAAGCCTGAACTGGCAGCGGTGCCCCCCATGCACGAGTCCACCCCCGAAATAGAGCGACAGGCCCTGGCGCAGGTTATGCTGCGGGTCAGGGAGAAGGAGAAGAGCTATCAGCGCTACAACTTCTCCCATGGCCAGAATGCCGCCCTGCGAGCCTTTTTTGACCTGGCCCAGGAGTATGACGCCATGGAGGATTTCTACCGGGTTTGCGTCATCGTGCCGGTGGTTTTTCTCAAGATCCCCTGCCGTCTGCACCTGCTCAACGAACGCCGCAACGCCCTCTCCCTGGTCTGCGACAGCGAAAAGGGGTTGGTGAGCCCGCCGTTGCCGGCCCCCCAAGGGATGCGTCTGGGCTGCCACACCTACAGCCTGGATCGCGCCCTGGTGGTGCCGATCCAGCGCAAACCCTCGGCCCAGGAGAGCGGGGAGCCGCGCTCGCTCAGCGATCTGGTGATGGGGATGCTGGAGATTCCCGCCGGAGCCGACCTCAGCCGCGATCAACGCTTTTTCCTGCGCAAATATGCCAACCGCATCGGTTACAATCTTCACAACCGCATGATCGCCCAGCAGAATATTCGTCACCTCAAGTTTATCAACAATTTGGTGATGGATATTGAACACAACGTGATCACCCCCAATATCCATTTCCGGCATCTCTTCAACAAGCTGCGCAAGCGGCTCAATGAGCTGGAGAAGGTCAGCCTGGAGTTTTCCCGGATGCACCAGGCCGGGACCAACGTCTGCGATGATAAAGCCTGCGCTCTTATTCAGGAGCGGCTGGAGATTCTCTATGATGACCTGGCCGCCAACCACCGGGAAATGCTGGAGCACTACAACAACTACAGCCTCTTTCTGGAAAGCCTCTTCCGGCGCGATCATTTCAGCAAGGGCCACCTGGTGCTGCGGCCCCGGATGTGCTCCATCGAAAAGGAGATCATCAACCCCCAATTGGACCATTACGGCAATCGTCTGGTCAGGCAGGGGATAAGGATCGCCCAGCCCATCGATATGCGTGACGAGGAGATCCCGCTGAAGGTGGATGTCGGCCTGCTCTCCCAGGTCTATGCCAACCTTTTTTCCAATGCCGAGAAATACACCACCGCCGTTCATTCCGCGAGCGGCGAAGAGATCAAACTCATGGCCTACGGGCGTGAATTTTTGCCCAACTATTTCGGGTTGGGCCAGGACGGGATCAAGTTCAACGTCTTCACCACCGGGGAGCATCTTGACCTCAAGGAGGCCGGTTTGCTCTATACCGATGGTTTTCGCGGTCGCTCCGCTTCAGCCAAGCCTGGTACCGGTCACGGCCTGGCCTTTATTAAACAGGTGGTGGAGATCCATGGCGGGGTGGTGGGTTACGAACCCACCGAGATGGGTAACAACTTCTACTTCATTCTCCCGATCTCCGGCGACCAGAGATGAAGATGGAACTGTTGGCCCCCGCCGGTAGCCTGGAGGCGTTCGAGGCGGCGGTTGCCGCCGGCGCCGATGCGGTCTATATCGGGGCTCCGGGCGCCAATGCCCGGGCCCTGGCCCGGGATTTCACCCCGGCGGAACTGGCCGCCATGCTGGAATACGCCCATGGCCGCAAGGTCAAGGTTTACGCGGCGATGAACAGCCTCCTCAAGGAGAATGAACTGGCCGGGGCCGCCGCCACCGTCGAACTGCTGGCCGCTCTCAAAATCGATGCCCTGATTATTCAGGATCTGGGGCTTTATGCCCTCTGCCGCCGCTTTTTCCCTCAAATCCGTCTCCATGCCAGCACCCTGTTGGGGGCTCACAACAGCCTGGCGGCGGAGCAGTTCGCCGGGATGGGTTTTGCCCGGGTGGTGCTGGCCCGGGAGCTCTCCCTGCCGGAGATTGCCGCCATTCACCGCCAAGCCGGGGTGGAGCTGGAGGTGTTTGTCCATGGGGCCATGTGTTTCAGCTATTCCGGCCTCTGCCTCTTCAGCAGTTACCTGGGGGGGAAGAGTGGGTTGCGGGGCCGCTGCGTGCAGCCTTGCCGGCGGCTCTATCGCTGGGCCGATAAGTCGGGCTACCTTTTTTCGATGAACGACCTGGATGCCTTGGAGTTGTTACCGGCCTTGGCCCGGGCCGGGGTGGGCTCGGTGAAGATCGAGGGCCGGATGAAGAGCGCCCAGTACGTGGATCGGGTGGTGCGGGCCTATCGCCTGGTGCTTGACGCCCTTTCGGCCCCGGCGGCCGAGGCCGAGGATGTCGCGGCCACCGGCGGGGTGCCGGCCGCGGCCCTGGCTGAGGGACGGGAGTTGCTGCGGGAGGCGATGGGGCGCCGGAGCGGAGCCGGTTTCTTTCAGTTGCCCCCCAAGGACCTGGTCAGCCCGGCCCATTCCGGCAATGTCGGGCTCTTTTTGGGCAAGATCGTGGCCCAGCGCGACCGCTGGGCCACCCTGGCCCCTCGCCATCCTTTGCGGCCGGGGGATCGGCTCCGTCTGCACCGGGAGCGGAGTGGGGAGCGGCTGGCCTTTACCGTCAAGGAGCTGCGGCCGGGGCGGTCCGGGGCCAAGTCTTCCGGTGAGGGCGGGACCCTGGCGGCGGTGGAAATTCTGTTGCCGGAGGTCGCCCGGGCCGGCGACAGTCTTTATAAAGTCGATTCGGCTGAACGCCGCAAAGCCGCCGCCAAGCGCGAGCTGGTGGTGCGGGACTCCCATCGTCGTCTGGCCGCCAGATTAGCGGCCCGGCACCCCCGGCGGGAGATCGGGGCCCTGCTTGGTTCGGGGGGGGCTAGGGAGCCCCGGAGGGGGGCCAGGAGAACGGGCGGCGAGAAGGCCCCCCTCCCGTTCTGGATCAAGCTGGACGATCCCCAGCTCCTGAAACAGAGGCTGCCCGAACAGGTGGCCCGGGTGGTACTGGCGCTCACGCCTGAAACTTTGCCCCGTTTTCTGGCCGCGGGCAAGGTGCTGCGCAACCTGGCCGCCCGGACTATCTGGGCCCTGCCTCCGGTTATTCTTGAAGCCGACCTCCCTTTTTACCGGGAGCAGATCGCCGCCCTGCGGGACAAAGGCTTTCATGCCTGGCAGATCGGGCATATTGCCCAGATTCGTCTGTTTGCCCGCAGCGATGGCAGGCGGTCGGGCCCCAAGCGGGGCCAGGCCGCCGGGCTGACGCTCCATGGCGATTACCACCTTAATCTTCTCAACAGCCTGGCCTGGGATACCTGCAAGCAGGCGGGACTGGTCAGTGCCCAGGCGGCGGTGGAGGCTGATCGCTCGACCCTGGCCCTGCTGGGCCGGTCCCGGCCTGGCCAGCTGGGGATGACTATCCATGGTCGGCCACCGCTGTTCACCGCCCGGCTCGATTCCGTGCATTTTCGTTATCACACGCCATTGCTCTCCCCCCGGGATGAGGGCCTGGTGCTGACCCGGGGGTTCGGGCAGACTTTGGCCCTGGCGGACAAACCCTTTTCCCTGTTGCCCCATGTTGCCGAGCTGGCCGCCGCCGGTCTGGCCTATGGGGTGATCGACCTGCGCCATCTGCAAGTTTCCCGGGCGGAGTTGCTGCCCCTGCTGCGCCAGGCGGGCAAAAAGGGGCGTTTGCGGGTGGCTCTGAGTAACTTCAACTATTTGCATGGCCTGGAGTGAGGGGGGCGGCAAGATTTACCGCCGGATGCTGGCACAATAATTGCTTCAGGGCCGGGGTGAGAGTTTTTTAACCCTTGGCCAGGCGGGAGGCGATTATGGGTAATCGTTCAGCAGCACCGCATCTTCGGGCGATCAGCCAGGCTTACGTACACGGGGTACGCGGCGCTTGGCCGCTTGCCCGAACCTGCGGCACTGCTGAACGATTACAGCCCGTTAAATCGACAAGTTGTTGACCATGGTGAACGGAGGCGATTATGGCGCTGCACAACATCATGTACAATGGGATGAGCGGACTCAATAGTATGTCCGGTAACATGGCGGTACTGGGTGATAATATCGCCAATGTCAACACCGTTTCCTACAAGGCCGCCCAGACCACCTTTCAGAGTGTGCTCACCTCTTCCCAGGCCCGGTTCGGGGAGATTGGCAACGGCTCTCAGATCGCCGCGATCAGCAAGAATTTCCTGCCGGGCCAGTTTGAGGCCACCAGCAAGAGTACCGATATGGCTATTGCCGGCCAGGGTTTTTTCATGCTCCGTGACCCACGGGAGGGTGAAACTCTCTATGGCCGCGACGGTCAGTTCAACCTGGAGATACTATCGGGTACCCCCGCAGGAAGCTATAACCTGGTTACTCCCGACGGTCGTTATGTGCAGGGGATCAACCTGGGCTCGGTGGCCAATCCCAACGGCAATATCGAGGATATTTTGATCCGGCGCCAATCGCTGCCCCAGGCCACCGCCAACGTCAACCTGGCCGTGAACCTGGAGAACGCGCCGGCGTCCGAAGCGGTCAACCCACCTCTTTACGCGGCCTGGGACGGGGCGGTCGTTCCGCCCTTGGCCGCCGACCAGTACGCTTATCGGACGACGATCCAGGCCTTTGACGATCAGGGGCAGAACTTTGACCTGGTGGTCTATTTCGACCGCACCGCCAGCGCCAACGAGTGGGAGTTCATGGTCACCCACGATCCGGCTCTGGACCGGCGGCTGATCGATGACAACGGAACGCGCTACAACGATGGCGACAGCCCGGAGCGGGGGGCCGGGATTCTGTTATACGGGCGGTTGCTCTTCAACCGCAACGGGGAGATGTTGGATATCCAGGCCTGGAATGTTCCGCCGACAAGTGAGCTGGTTCCCGAGCAGGATAACCAGCTGGCGGCCGACCCCCAGAGCGGTCTTTACTCCTTTGCCTATAATCTCAGCGGCACCGGCGCCAACCTGAACGCGACCATCGATTTTGGCACCACTTTGGCCGCCCGGCAGGCCACCAGCCCCGGCGGGGCCAGGGCCGACGCCACCGGGGTCGAGGGGCCGGCGATCTCGGCCATGACCCTATGGGAGAGCGTGTACGACCGGCACGGCAATCGGATCCAGGAGGGGGACCAGTTTACCTTCAGCGGCCTCACCGGGGCCGGCCAGGAGGTGGAGCTGATCTATAAGGTGGAGTATGGTCAACGGGTGGAGGATCTGCTGCTCAGGCTGGAAAACGCCTTCAACTGCACGGCCCTGGTGAGGAACGGCCAGTTGGAACTTCATGATCTCAATCCCGGGGAGAGTCAACTGACGGTTACCGGAATCACTTACCGTGACGCCGCCGGTAACAGCCCGGCGGAAAATCCCGACTTGGCCAGACCTTTTGGCGAGGATGGCGTGGCCTTCCTGGTGGAGGAGGGCGATGGTTTTGAGCTGAATCCTATTCGCACCACCAACTATGCGGTGGCTTCCGCCACCATCGCCCAGGGCCAGGATGGCTTCGGGGCTGGGGTTTTGCAAAATATTTCGGTCAAGGCGGACGGTACCATTGTTGCCTACTACTCCAATAACCAACAGTTTGAGCAGGCTCGGGTGATGCTGGCCGATTTTGCCAACTACCGGGGGCTGGACCTGGCCAGCGGCAACGCCTACCGGGCCACCGCCGAGGCCGGAGCGGTGGTGGTGGGAGCGGCGGGCAGTGGCAGCTTCGGCAAGGTAATGGGCAACTCCCTGGAAACTTCCAACGTGGATCTGGGCCGGCAATTTGTCGACCTGATGATGACCCAGCGGATTTTTCAGGCCAACTCCAAGTCGATCACCACCGCCGACGAGATCTTCGATACCCTGATGCGCATCAAGTAGTGATGAGATCCGAGTTGCCGGCGGCGATATCAATAATCATGGAGATTTCATGAGCCCGGACTCGGACCTGCCGCTTATTTTGGTGCTGGAGCCCTACTTCGGCGGCTCCCATCGCCGGTTTCTTAACGGCTTGCAGAGGGTCCTGGCCCGGGATTGCCGCTTTGAACTGCTGACCCTGCCGGCCCGGGGCTGGAAATGGCGGATGCGTTTGGCCGCCCCTCTGCTGGCCGAAGTGATCGCCCGGCGGCTGGCGGCCGGGGAGTTGGCGAAACCCGTCCGGATTCTCTGCTCATCCCTGCTGGATCTGGCGACCCTCAAGGCCCTGCTGCCCGCCGCCTGGCAGGGGGTGCCGCTGACGGTTTACTTCCACGAAAACCAGTTTGCCTACCCGGTGCGGGTCGAAGATTACCGCGATCTCCACTTTGCTCTGACCAACTACACCACCGCCCTGGCCGCCCAACGACCCGCCTTTAACTCCGCTTATAACCTGACCACCTTCCTGGCCGGTTGCCGGGAGGTCCTGGTCAAGGCCCCGGACATGCCGCTTTTGGATAGCGTCGAAAGGATCGCCAAGCATAGTGTGATTCTGCCCCCGGGTCTCGATCTGGCGGCAATCGACGCCGTCGCGCCACCTCCCCGAACCTCCGGTCCACCGGTAATCCTCTGGAACCATCGCTGGGAACATGACAAGCAGCCGGAACTTTTTGCGGCCGCCATTCGCCGCCTGGCGGCCGATAATTTCCCCTTCCGCTTGATTATCGCCGGCCAGGAGTTTGTCCGGGGGGGTGAGGTTTTCGCCCGAATCCGCCAAGATCTGCCGGAGCACTTGCTCCATTTCGGTTTTGTGGCCGACCGGGCTGCCTATTACCGGTTGCTGGGCCAGGCCGACCTGGTGGTTTCCACCGCCGCCCACGAATTCTTCGGCCTGGCGGTGCTGGAAGCGGTGCGAGCCGGTTGCCGGCCTTTGTTGCCGGCCCGGCTGGCCTATCCGGAACTGTTTCCACCTCCATATCTTTACGCCGATGATGGGGAGCTGGTGCCGGCCCTCAAGGCCGCCTGCCGAGCCGGTCGCCTGGCTCGGGAACAGGCGGTGAAGCTTACCGCCCCCTACGACTGGTCCACCCTGGCTCCCCGCTACTGCCAATGGCTTTTGGCCTGAAAAAGGGAGCAGAAAATTAAAAAAAAGGGCGGCTCCGATTAACAGAGTCGCCCTCGATCTTTTGGTGGAGCTGAGGGGGATCGAACCCCTGGCCTATGCATTGCGAACGCATCGCTCTCCCAGCTGAGCTACAGCCCCTTGTCGGTTACCCTTAAACCATGTCCGGATCGGTTAGTCAACCGCCTTGTGGCGGAAATAGTCGGCCAGAATCCGGCCATGATCGAAGGCCAAGGGGGGCAGATTTTTCACGGTGAAGATCGCCGCCGCGGCGGCGTCGTCGCCGGCCACCGGCTCCCCTTGGGCCCGGGCGATAAAGACCGTGCTGATTGTGTGCAGCCGGGGGTCACGGCCCGGGTCGGAATAGGTGTGGAATTGGCCTAAAAGCTCCACCTTCAGCCCGGTCTCTTCCCGGGCCTCGCGGATGGCCGCCTCCTCCAGACTTTCGCCGTAGTCGACAAAGCCGCCGGGCAAGGCCCAGCCTGGTGGCGGATTGCGGCGTTCAATCAGCACGATACCCGCTTCCATTTCAATGATGATATCGACGGTGGGCACCGGATTGCGGTGGGTTTTGATCCGCTCTCCACATTTGGGGCAGCGCATGGTTGCCTCAGCTGCCCTTCACTTTTTTCCAGGTGTCGCGCAGGGTGGCGCTGCGGTTGAAAACCGGTCGGTCGGGCCGCGCATCCTTGGGGTCGAGGCAGAAGTAACCCTGGCGCTCAAACTGGAAGTATTGGCCCGGTGCTGCGGCGGCCAAACCTGGTTCCAGGCGGCAGCCGCTGAGGATTTGCAGGGAGTGGGGGTTCAGGCAATCGGTGAAGGACCTTCCCCTTTTTTCCGGGCTTTCCTCGGTGAAGAGCCGGTCATAGAGGCGGACCTCGGCCTCGATCGACCGGGCGGCGTCAACCCAGTGAATGGTGCCCTTTACCTTGCGGCCGTCGGGAGCGGAGCCACCCAGGGTTTGGGGATCATAGGTGCAGCGCAGCTCGACAATCTCCCCACTGGCATCCTTGATCACCTCTTCACATTTGATGAAATAGGCGTAGCGCAGCCGTACTTCCCGGCCCGGGGCCAGGCGGAAGAACTTTTTGGCCGGCTCCTCCATGAAATCGTCCCGTTCGATGAAGATCTCCCGGCTGAAAGGAATTTGGCGCTGGCCCAGTTCCGGCTGTTGAGGGTGGTTCTGGGCGGTAAGCTCCTCGCTCCGGCCCGCCGGATAGTTGCTGATCACCACCTTCAGGGGGTTGAGGACCCCCATCACCCGCAGGGCCCGTTGGTTCAACTCCTCCCGCACACAGTGCTCCAGCAGGGCCACATCGACCAGGCTCTCCTTTTTGGCCACCCCGATCTTGTCACAGAAGCTGCGAATCGCCTCGGGGGGATAGCCTCGGCGGCGGATTCCCGAGATGGTGGGCATCCGGGGGTCATCCCAGCCGGCCACATGGCCCTCGTTGACCAGTTGCAGCAGCTTGCGTTTGCTGACCACGGTATAGCCCAGGTTGAGTCGGGCAAATTCGATCTGGCGGGGGTGGGCCGGGACCGGCAGGTTGGCCAGGAACCAGTCGTAAAGGGGACGGTGGTCGGCAAACTCCAGGGTGCAGAGGGAGTGGGTGATCCCCTCCAAAGCGTCGGAGATGGGATGGGTGAAGTCGTACGTGGGGTAGATGCACCATTGGTCGCCGCTGCGGTGGTGGCTGGTGTGCATGATCCGGTAGAGTACGGGATCGCGCAGGTTGAGGTTGCCCGAGGCCATGTCGATCTTGGCCCTTAATACGCGGCTGCCGTCGGCAAACTCGCCGGCCCGCATCCGCCGGAAAAGGTCGAGGTTTTCCGCCACGCTCCGCTCCCGGTAGGGGCTGTTCTGGCCCGGTTCGGTGAGGGTGCCGCGGGTGGCCCGGATCTGGTCGGCGGACAAATCGCAGACGTAAGCCTTGCCCTGGTTGATCAGCTGTTCGGCATAGTCGTACAGCTGGGCGAAATAGTCGGAGGCGAAATAGAGGTGCTCCCCCCAGTCGAAACCCAGCCAGCGCACATCCTCCTTGATCGACTCCACATACTCCTGCTCCTCTTTGGTCGGGTTGGTGTCATCGAAACGGAGGTGGCAGCGGGCCGGGGTATTCTCCTGGGAGATGCCGAAGTTGAGGCAGATCGATTTGGCGTGGCCGATATGGAGATAGCCGTTGGGCTCCGGGGGAAAGCGGGTGACGATCCGCTCATGTTTGCCCCGGAC
>OMKS01003282.1_pt1 | contig 13000 bp, 9 predicted proteins | sample 1674721 | NCBI WGS metagenome assembly OMKS01 (sample SAMN06264996, study PRJEB25208) | sediment metagenome | isolation source: hot spring sediment | place: USA: California | collected 2014-09-02 | reverse complement strand
TCCCCGTATTGAGCGCATATAATAGATGGATAATTCGATATTTTCAAAAAAAGGAGCACGTCATGAAAAAGATGCTTGTGATCGTCACTTTGCTGGTGATGGTCGGATCACTGCTGATCTCCTGCGGAGGGGACTCCTCGTCGGAAGGTCAATCGGAAAGAATGCGTTTCGTCACCATCGGTACCGGAGGCCTGACCGGGGTCTACTACCCCGCCGGCGGGGCCATTTCCAAAACCGTTAACGCCAAGCAGAGCGAGTACAACCTGAAGGCGACGGTCGAGTCGACCGGTGGTTCGGTATTCAATATAAACGCGGTGATGTCCGGCGATCTGGAGTTCGGTATCGCCCAGTCGGACCGCCAGTTCCAGGCCTACACCGGAGAGGCCGAATGGGAGGGAAACCCCCAGGAGAACCTTCGGGCGGTCTGCGCCCTGCACCCCGAGTCGATCACCCTGGTGGCGGCGGCTGACGCGGGTATCGACAGCATCGAAGACCTAAGGGGCAAAAAGGTAAACATCGGCGATCCCGGATCGGGTAACCGAGGCAACGCCATCGACGCCCTGGCTACCGCCGGACTCGACTGGGAGACCGACATCCAGGCCGAGCAGATCAAGGCCGCCGAGTCGGCGAAGCTCCTCCAGGACGGACGGATCGACGCCTACTTCTACACCGTAGGCCATCCCAACGGTTCGGTCATGGAGGCCACCGCGGGAACACGTCCGGTCAAGTTCATCCCCATAGTGAACGTGGACGAGCTGATCGAAGAGTTCCCCTTCTACGCCAAATCCTACATTCCCCAGAAACTCTACCCCAAGGCGGCCAACGACTCGGATACCCCCACCTACGGAGTCAAAGCGACCCTGGTCACCTCCGCCGAGGTTCCGGAGGAAATCGTCTACATCGTGACCAAAGAGGTCTTTGAGAACCTGGAGGACTTCAAGCAGCTGCACCCCTCCTTCGAGGTTCTCTCCCGGGAGAACATGCTCGAGGGCAACAGCGCGCCCTATCACGACGGCGCCCTGAAGTATTTTCGAGAAGTCGGTTTGATGGACTAAAAAAGGAGAAGACCGTGTCAGAGGAGTTGGAGATCAACGAAGGAAGCCGAGAAGCGCTGAAGATTGCCGAAGAAGCTGAGTTCGGAATACGCCATATAGAGGGCAAGCTGGCATTTCTCATCCCGGTCATCGCCGCGGCGTGGTCGATTTTCCAGCTCTCTCTGGCCACCGTTTTTATTCTCGATTCGGTGGTCATCCGTGCGGTCCACCTCGCTTTCGCCATCAGCCTGGTATACCTCAGCCGCCCCCTGTTCAAAAAACCGAAAAAGGGGCGGCTCGGGGCCTATCTCTCCGCCCAGGACCGAATCACCACGCTGGACATTGTCCTGACTCTGGTCGCCGCGGTGGCGGCGCTCTACGTGGTGATCGACTACCAAGGCTTGAGCACCCGCCCCGGCTCGCTGATCCCCCGGGACATCGTCGTTGGTTTGGTCCTGGTCGTATTTGTCTTGGAGGCCGCAAGACGAGCCCTGGGGCCGGTACTCCCCATTGTGGCCGGAGTGTTCATCGCCTACAGCTTTCTCGGCCCCTATATGCCCGGAGTGATCGCCTTCAAGGGGGTCTCCCTGGGCAGGTTCATCAACCAGATCACCATTAGCACCCAGGGAATCTACGGGATTCCCCTGGACGTGTCGGCAACAATCGTCTTTCTCTTTGTACTGTTCGGATCGATGCTAGATCAAGCCGGCGCGGGGCGCTACTTCGTCCAGCTGGCCTTCAGCCTGATGGGGCGTTTCAAGGGAGGACCGGCCAAGGCGGCGGTACTGGCCAGCGGGCTCACCGGTATGGTCTCCGGCTCCAGTATCGCCAACGTGGTCACCACCGGTACTTTCACCATTCCGATGATGAAAAAGGTCGGCTACCCCGCCCACAAGGCCGGTGCGGTGGAGGTGGCCTGCAGCACCAACGGTCAGCTGATGCCCCCGGTGATGGGGGCGGCGGCCTTTATCATCGCCGAGTACGCCAACGTGGAGTATCTGGCGGTGGTCAAGGCGGCATTTATCCCCGCGGTGGTCTCCTACATCGCGCTGATGTACATCACCCACCTGGAGGCGGGCAAGCTGGGCCTCAAGGGCCTGACCAAAGATCAAATCCCTCCCTTTTGGTCCACCTTCATCGGCGGAGTGTACTACATTATTCCGATACTCTTTCTGATCTACGAGCTGGTGATCATGCGCCGATCCCCGCAGCTGGCGGTCTTCAGGGCCATCACCGCACTGGCGGCGCTGGTAGTAGTGAAAAACTTCATCGAAGCCTACAGCCACGGCAGATCAATGAAGCAGGCGGCTATAGACAGTATCCTTCTTCTCTGGCGCTCCCTGGTAGCCGGCGGGCGGGGAATGATGGGCATCGGCGTGGCCGTGGCGGCGGCGGGGATCATCGTCGGGGTGGTCACCCTCGGTCTGGGGGGCATCATCACCGAGGTGATCGAAGTCTTGTCCGGGGGGAATTTCATCCTGATCCTCTTCATCACCGCCTTCGCCTGCCTGCTGCTCGGAATGGGACTGCCCACTACCGCCAACTACATCGTGATGGCCAGCCTCACCGCCCCGGTGATCGTCACCCTGGGAGCCAAAGCGGGGGTTGTTTTTCCCCTGATCGCCGCCCACCTCTTCGTCTTTTTCTTCGGTATTCTGGCCGACGATACACCACCGGTGGGTCTGGCGGCCTTCGCCGCCTCGGCTATCGCCAAATCCAACCCCATAAAGACCGGAATCCAGGGGTTCACCTACGACATCCGGACCGCTCTGCTGCCCTTTATGTTTATCTTCAACACCGACCTGCTGCTGGTCGACGTCCATGCCGGCTGGAGGATCGCCTGGATCTTTTTCACCACCCTGATCGCGATGTTCGCCTTCGCGGCGACGACCCAAAACTTCTTCGTCACCAGAAACAGGTGGTACGAGAGCATCCTGTTGCTGCTCACCACCTTCATCCTGCTGCGCCCCTACTACACCACCAATTTTCTGGGGATAGACGAGAGCTACCGTTATGTGGTATCGATCTTCGCCCTTTTCGTCTATGGCGGGGTTTTCATGCTGCAGAACGGAAGAAAGCGGAGGGTACCGCAGCCGGCGGCCTGATTTCACGGGCCGCCCGACCACGACCCGCCGGACGGGCTAGGCCGACTCCTTCTTCACGGAAGAGTCGGCTTTTTTGAAGACCAATCCGGCTTCATCGGCGGAGACCGCCACCAAGTCGCCCTCCTTAATCTCCGCTTCCAGGATCATGTTGGCCAATCGGTTCTGTACCAGATTCTGCACCGTCCTCTTGATCGGTCGGGCCCCGAAGGCCGGATCGAAACCGACCTTGGCGATGTATTTCACCGCGGACTCATCGAAGCTCAGCTCGATTTTACGAGAGGAAAGACGCGCCTTGAGCCGTGCTATCTGTATTAGTACGATGTCGTGGATCTGATTTTCGCCCAAACGACGGAAGGTGATGATTTCGTCGATCCGGTTGAGAAACTCCGGCTTGAAGGTCTGCTTCATCAGACGCTCCACCTGCTCTTTCACATCCTCCAATTTTTCGGCCTGCAGGATCAGATCGCTGCCCAGGTTGCTGGTCATAATCACGATGGTATTTCTGAAATCCACCACTCGACCCTGCCCGTCGGTCAGTCGTCCGTCGTCGAGCAGCTGCAGCAGGACGTTGAACACGTCGGGGTGGGCCTTTTCTATCTCGTCGAAGAGCACAACGGAATATGGCCGTCGTCGCACCGCCTCGGTGAGCTGCCCCCCCTCGTCGTAGCCGACGTAGCCCGGGGGCGCACCGATGAGCCGGGAAACCGAATGCTTCTCCATATACTCGGACATATCTATCCGCTTCAGGGAGCGCTCGTCGTCGAAGAGAAAGTCCGCCAGGGTCTTGGCCAGCTCGGTCTTCCCCACACCGGTGGGACCGATGAAGATAAAGGTTCCCAAGGGCTTGTTCTCGTCGCTGAGGCCCGTCTTGTTGCGCCGAATGGCGTCGGAGACCGCCCGTATCGCTTCGTCCTGTCCTACCACCCTCTGTGAGAGGGTCTCTTCGAGCTTCAGGTACTTGGTCATCTCTCCGGTCAACATTTTTGTGACCGGTATCCCGGTCCAGGAGCTGACCACCTGGGCGATATCCTCCTCGGAGACCTCCTCGCGCAGCAGAGAGGATTTTTCCTGAAGTTTTTCCAACTCACCTCCCTTCTCTTCAATTTTGCGCCGTGTCTCGGGGATCAGGCCGTGCTTGATTTCCGCCGCCTTGTTCAAGTTTCCCTCCCGCTCGTACCGGGCTTCGTCGCGGCTGTACTGATCCAGATCGGCCTTCAATTTACGTATCTCGTCGATGATCTTCTTCTCGTTCTGCCACTGCAGGTACATGGCGTCCCGCTTGGACTTCAGATCACCGAGGATCTTCTCCAGTTTTTTGAGCCTGTCTCGGGAAGCCTCGTCCTCCTCTCGATTGAGGGCCTGACGCTCTATGTTCAGCTGCAGGATCCGCCGGTCGATCTTGTCCAGTTCGATTGGCTGACTTTCGATCTCCATCTTCAAGCGACTGGCCGCCTCGTCCACCAGGTCGATAGCCTTATCCGGCAGAAAGCGGCTGGTGATGTAGCGATCCGAGAGGCTCGCCGCCGCCAGCAGCGCTTCGTCCTTGATCCGCACGCCGTGGTGTACTTCGTAGCGCTCCTTGATCCCCCGCAAAATGGCGATGGTGTTCTCCACCGAAGGCTCGCTGGTGTATACCGGCTGAAAGCGCCGCTCCAGTGCCGGGTCTTTTTCGATGTGCTTGCGAAACTCGTCTAGGGTGGTAGCGCCGATGGCACGCAGCTCGCCCCGAGCCAGCGCCGGCTTGAGCAAGTTCGAGGCGTCCATTGCCCCCTCGGCGGCTCCGGCACCGACCAGGGTGTGCAACTCGTCGATAAACAGAATGATTCTCCCGTCGGACTGCGATATTTCGTGGATCACCGCCTTGAGCCGCTCCTCGAACTCGCCGCGGAACTTCGCCCCCGCCAGGAGGGCACCCAGGTCGAGGGCCAAGAGTCTTTTGTCCTTCAGACTGTCGGGAACGTCACCCGAGACGATCCGTAGGGCTAGACCTTCGGCGATGGCGGTTTTTCCGACTCCCGGTTCGCCGATCAGCACGGGGTTGTTCTTGGTCCGGCGGCTGAGCACCTGCATCACCCGGCGGATCTCCTCGTCCCGGCCGATCACCGGGTCCATCTTTTCCTTTCGCGCCAGACCGGTCAGATCCTGACAGTACTTATCCAGAGCCTGGTACCTCCCTTCGGGATTCTGGTCGGTGACCCGCTGGTTGCCGCGGATCTCCTTCATCGCCGACATCACCGCGCCGCGATTGACCCCGTGGCGCTTGAGCAGCTCCGACAGACGGCTCTCCTGGCCCAAGATGGCCAGCAGAATATGTTCGGAGCTGATGTAGTCGTCTTTCAGCGAATCGGCTTCGAGTTCCGCCTGCCTCAGGACGTTGGCCAACTCCGGAGAGATGCTCACCTGAGCGGTGCTGCCGTAAACACGGGGCTTCTCTTTCAGGACCTTCTCTACGTCGGCGCTGAGAGCTTCCCGATTCACCCCGATCCTGTCCAGGAGAGGAGGAATCACTCCGTCATCCTGATTCAGCAGCACCATCATATAGTGCTCGACGTCGACGTTGCCATGGTTGTACTTGGTCACCAAGCTGTCGGACTCCTGCAGAGCTTCCTGTGCCTTGAGTGTCATCTTGTCGTAGCGCATCTATCTTCACCTCGTAATACTGTATGCTTTTGTGTAGAAACCGCCTGATTGGTAGATTTGTTCAGGCATCTTATTTTCTTTTCTTCGGTTTTTCACTACAATACTCTTTGCTTTATAAAATACTGATAGCTATCACACCGGTCAAATAGAATTGAGATAGTACAAACTTTTATCAAGGAGCGAGTATGTCCGAAGAACAGCACGACGATTTGCAAAACGACGAGAGGCTTGTATTGATACACGGTTTCTCCCGAGAGGAGACCATCGCCATTATGCGGGCGGCCAAGGCCGCCGTCGTTGACCCGCAGGGAGTCGCCTTCACCACCAGTACCCCGTCCAACTTGGACTGGAAGCTGCGCGACCTGATCGTCGAGGTTCGAGAGGAACACGAATACATGCGGCAAAATCCGCCGAGAGGACAAGAGTAGCCCATGGATCTGCTTTTTCTGAACATCCTGTTGGCGCTCGTACCTTCACTGATCTTGCTGTGGTACTTTCTCCGCTGGGACCGAGCCAGAAGGGAACCAAAAGGACTTATCTTTTTCGCCTTCGCCCTCGGCTTTGTCGCGGTGATTCCGGCGGCGCTGTTAGAAATTCTCATCGACCCCCTCGCGGCGAATTACCCGCCGGTGCTAAGGCTCTTTTTCCGGGCCTTTATCGTGGCGGGTCTGGTGGAAGAGGGGACCAAGCTCTTTGTAGTACGGCGGTTCATCATCGACAAACCCGCCTTCGACGAGATCATGGACGGTATCGTATACACGGTTTCGGCCAGCCTGGGCTTCGCTTTTTTCGAAAACCTCTTCTACAGTACCGGCGAACCGGCCACCTTGATCATTCGGGGACTGACCGCCGTACCGCTGCACGCCTTGGCTTCGGGGATCATGGGCTACTTTCTGGGTCTGTCAAAGTTCGAACGCCCTGGAGCCTGGAAGAGCGGATTGGCCTTGGCGGTGTTCATCCACGGACTCTACGACTTCTTGCTATTTCTCGGCGGCGCTTTTGCCTTTTTCGTCTTTCCCCTTATGCTCTGGTCGCTCCGCGGCTTGTCGATTTATCAAACCCGTGCGGTGAGGGCGGACCGAAAGGCCGGGCGGTCCTAAGGCGCCGACCATTCATCTCTTTGAGCGCAGCTCGTGGGAGCTGCTCTTTTTGGCCCGTATTACTTGACAAAAAAGGAATTATTGTGCATTGTCCTTTTGATTGCCACGACACGGCATCAGAAAAAGATAGTTTGGGGGCGTAGCGAAGCTGGTTATCGCGCCGGCCTGTCAAGCCGGAGATCGCGGGTTCAATCCCCGTCGCTCCCGTATCAGCAATTCTCAATTTGGAAGTCTAGCGACTTTCAAATTGAGAATTGCTTTTCCCGTATTATTTTTTTACGCCGATTCATAGCAGAAAAAAGCACAAGGTCCGCTCACGGTCCGCCGGCACCACAATATAAACTTGCACTCTCGCTCAGCTCTTATTATAATTAATAAAGATGCTATCTATTTACCTCACAAGATTTTCTTTTCAAAAACTTCGGATTCAAATTTCATATAGTTATACAAGGAGAACGCTATGAGCGACAGGACAGCCAGCAAAGAAATTCCGAGAATTATGATGATATCCACTCACGGTTATGTGGCCGCCGACCCACCCCTAGGCGCCCCGGATACGGGGGGACAGGTAGTATATGTCATCGAGCTGTCAAAAAAGATGGGCCAGTTCGGATACGCGGTAGACATCTGGACCAGAAAATTCGAGGATCAACCGGAAATCGAAGAGGTCAACGAAAACGTCCGTATAATCCGCATGCCCTGTGGCGGACGGGACTTCATTCCTAAAGAGTACCTCTATGAGAAGATCCCCGTGTGGGTCAAAAACGCCCTCGGCTATATCAAGAAGCACAAGCTCAGCTACAGCTTCGTCAACAGCCACTACTGGGACGCCGGCTTGGCCGGCCACATGCTCAGCGAGAAGTTGGACATCCCCCACGTCCACACCCCCCATTCGATCGGTACGTGGAAAAAAGAACAGATGCTGACCGACTATCCCGACAACCAAGAGTCCTTCGAGGAGAAGTACAACTTCTCCAACCGAATCAAGTACGAAACCATGATCTACCGTTCCTGCGATCTGCTGATCGCCACCACCCCGATCCAGGTCGACAAGATATCCACCGATTACGACGTGCCGACTCGAAGGATCAGGATGATCCCCCCGGGCTACGATGACAACCGTTTCTTCCCCGTGGGAAGATCTTCTCAGCAAACCCTCAAAGCGCAGCTCGGTTTCGAAGGGTCGACGGTCTTCGCCGTATCCCGTTTGGCGCACAACAAGGGATTGGATCTTCTGATCGACGCCTTCAGTCTGGTGGCCGAGAGGATCCCCAAAGCCCAGCTGGTCCTGGCAATCGGACACGAGGAGCGCAGTGAGACGGAAGAAGAGATCTTCCAGAATCTCCAAGAGATGGTACGGAAAAACAAGCTGCAAAAGAAGGTCAAATTCATCGGCTTCATCCCCGACGAGGAGCTGCCCGACTACTACCGCGCGGCGGACCTCTTCGTCCTCTCCAGCCGCTACGAGCCCTTCGGCATGACCGCGGTAGAAGCGATGGCCAGCGGTACGCCCTGCGTAGTAACCATCCACGGCGGCCTGTGCCGAGTACTGGAGTACGGAATCCACGCCCTTTTCGCTGATACCTTCGATCGGGAGGAGCTCGGTATCAGCATGTACAAAGCGCTCAAGTACCGCTCCCTGAACCAGAGAATGGGTGAAAAGGGGGCTCAGAGGGCCCGCGCCCGCTTCACCTGGACCGGTATAGCACAGAAGCTGCTCAACGACGTGGAGAATCTCACCGATGCGGAGCATCTGACCGAGGTACGGGCGAAGGAGCAGCTCTAAGCGATGGAAACACCTACAAACCCTCTCCGAGAAATCAAGGTCTTCTCCTCCGATCTGGACGGCACCCTGGTGGGCAAGCCCGACGCCACCCTGGCCTTCCGCCGAACCTGGGAGAAGCTCCGGGATCGGAAAAAAGCACCCATTCTGGTCTACAACTCCGGTCGGCTGCTGCCCCACACCCTGGAGCTGCTCAAAGTCAGCTCACTTCCGGACCCGGACTATCTGATCTGCGGCGTCGGTACGGTGATCTACGACTTCCGCAATCGTGAATACATCAAGGTCTTCTCCGACGCGCTCAACGCCGGGTGGGACCGTGAAAAGGTCCAGCAGGTGATGCGCTCCTTTCCCGATATCGAAGAACAGCCGATCAAATACCAGAATCGCTTCAAATCGAGCTGGTACATCCACGACGCCCCGAAGGAGAAGATCCAGGAGATAGAGCAGGCCCTCGAACGGGAGGGCTTGAAGGTGAACCTCATCTACTCTTCGAGCCGCGATCTTGATGTACTGCCCCAGTACGCCAACAAGGGCAACGCCCTCAAGTGGCTCCTGGACTGGCTCGAAATTCCCGCCCGGCAGTGCCTGGTCGCCGGCGACACGGGAAACGACAACTCGATGTTTCAGCTCGAAGGTGTCAACGGCATTATTGTAGAAAACGCCCAGCCCGAGCTCTTTCTCGAGACCATCGCCCAGCCCACCTATACCGCAACCCTGCCCTTCGCCGACGGGGTGTTGGAGGGCCTGCAGCACTTTGGAGTGGTGGATACCATCGCCGATGTGAGCAGCGAAGAGCTGAGTCACAAGGACTTCGACCCTCAACTGCACAACGTCATCAGGTCTGAATCTTTCAAAGCACTGAGCACCGAGCAGATCGACCTGATCAACGAGGCCTACAACAAGGCGTTGGTGGCGCTGAGAAAAAACATTACCCCCCACGGCTTTTCCGCCTGCAGCCTGACGGACAACACCTTCAAATCCACCGACGAAAACTACCGCAGCATTTGGGCCCGGGACGGGGCGATCACTATCATCCAGTCCCTCTCGGTGGACGACGAAGACGTACGGGAGTGTCAGAAGGCGACCTTGACAACGCTTCTGGAGCACACTTCCCCCCGCGGTCAGGTCCCTAGCAACGTTCGGATCGACTCCAATACCCCGGATTATTCGGGGGTCGGGGAAATCGCCTCCATTGACAGCGGTCTGTGGCTGGTCATCGCCTTCTACCAGTATGTCCGCCAGACCCGGGACTACCAGCTTCTTCGGCAGTGGGCCGGTGAGATCAAGCAGATCATGAACTGGCTGGAAGCCCAGGACAGCAACTACGACTCGCTGCTGGAGATACCCGAAGCCGGCGACTGGATGGACCTCTTCGGACGCAGCTACAACGTACTCTACGACGAGGTCCTGTGGTACTACGCCAACATCACCCACGGAAGGATCGCCGAGCTGTTAGGGGATTTCAACCTGGCCGGCTACCGGCTACGCCTTGCCCAATCCATCAAAGAGACCATCAACCGCAAGTTCTGGCCTTCGATCCACAGCGAACAGGTGCGCATTTTTTCGGAACAGCAGTTCGCTCTCGGGGACACCCACTATCTGTTGGCCGAGATCACCCCCTTCAACTACGACTGGCGCTGTGACGTCTACGGCAACATCCTCGCCGCGCTGTTCAACGTGTTGAATACCGACCGCGCGAAGATGGCCTTCAACTTCATGTGGGGCGTCGGGGCCAACGAACCGGCGCCGGTGGTCAACCTCTACCCTCCCGTGAACTCCGGAGACCCCCACTGGCGGCCTTACTACACCGTCAACCTGCTGAACCTGCCGGACCACTACCACAACGGCGGGGTCTGGCCCTTTATCGGCGCCTACTGGGTCATGTTTATCAGCCGACTGGGCCTTCGAGACTTAGCCCAGCAGGAGCTCTACCGCCTAGCCTTGGTCAACAAACAGGGGATTGAGCGTGACTGGGAGTTCAACGAGTGGGTCCACGGCAAGACCGGCCGCCCCATGGGCAAACGCTACCAGGCATGGTCAGCGGCGGGTTTTATCGGAGCTTATTACAACCTGAAAATCGACATGATGAGCTAAAAAAAAATCGCCCCGCCCGAAGGCGGAGCGATCGTACCTCTTAAATAGGTATACGTTTAAGACTGTACTACGGGAGCCACTTCTCCACGACGTCCATGTTGTCGTTCATCCATTCTCGTGCCGCCGCTTCAGCGTCGCTGCCTTCGGCCACGGTGAGCATCAGGTCAGCCAACTGAGCGTCGGTGAAGTAGAAGTTCTCCAAGAACTGAGCCAACTCGGGCTTGTCCTCGTGGATATTCTTCCGACCGAAGATGTGGATGTTTCCCACACCCCAGACCTGATCCTTGTCCTGCTCGAGGAAACGGAGGTCCCAACGACCGAACATGGTGTGGGGTCTCCAACCGGTCACTACGATAGGGCGCTGCTTCTCATAAGCATCTTTCAGAGCCGCGGCCATGGCGGGTCCGCTGGAGGCCATCAGCTCGACGTCGAGCCCGTACATTTCGATGACTTCCTCGGTAGTCTGCATTACGCCGGCTCCGGCGTCGATACCGGTGATCTTGCCACCAAGCTCGTCGGCGATATCGTTGATCTCAGAGATGGTAGTGATGTCCATATAACCGGGAACAACTAGACCGCTCTGGGTACCTTCGTAGACGTAACCGAGGTCGGTCAGATCGTCGCCGAAGTTCTCGATGTAATTCTTGTGCAGCACCGGCAGCCAGCTCTCCATGTAGGCATCCATGTCGCCCTGAGCCACTGAGGCGTAGGCGGGCGCCACGTCGGCGGCGGTGATCTCAACTTCGTAGCCCATCTGGTCTTCCAGTACTACCTTGGCCAGGTGGGTGTAGGCAACGCCCTCTTCCCAGTTCACGTAGACCAATTTGGCGGTCTTCTGCGCTTCAGCACCTTCCTGTTCTCCTCCGGCAAAAGCCATCGTACTGGCCAGCACCAAAATCAGAGCAATGGATAGCAACTTCTTTAGGTTTCTCATATTTCCTCCTATATAAAAAATTCTTTTTTTATTGGCGGGATACCCCCGGCCATATTTTTATCAAAAAACTATTCTCCCAAGGATCAATCCTTCTGCGAGGCGACACCTAAGGCCTGAGTCACTCGGTCCAGAAAGATCGCCAGTATAACGATCGCGATTCCGCTTTCAAAACCGAGGTCGATCCGCAGCTGGGTGATACCCTTGAGCACCTGGTTTCCCAAGCCTCCGGCGCCGATCATACCGGCGATAACCACCATCGACAGAGCCAACATGATAGTCTGGTTGATCCCCGCCATGATAGTCGGCATGGCCACGGGAATCTCCGCCTTGAGCAGCATCTGCCTGGCCGTAGCCCCGAAGGATATGGATGCCTCCTTGATCTCCTTGGGGACCTGACGGATACCAAGGTTGGTCAGGCGTACCGCCGGGGGCATGGAGAAAATCAGCGTCGCCACGACACCGGGCACCGCGCCGAGCCGAAAAAACAGCACCGCCGGAATCAGATAGACAAAAGCCGGCAGGGTCTGCATAAAGTCCAGAATCGGTCGCACAATTGCCTCTACAGTGTCTTTCTTGGAGGCCCAGATACCAATAGGTACGGCGATCAACACCGCGATAAAGACCGAAGTGATCACCAAGGCCAGGGTCTGCATGGTCGCCTGCCACAGATTCATGGCGTAAATCAGGAAAAAGCCGACCAGGGTGAAGATTCCCACTCCCTTCTTGGCGATCCACCAAGCTATACCGCCGAAAAGCGCGATCATGATAAAGGCGTGGGGAATCATCAGCAGGTTGTAGAAGCCGGTCAGTAGGGCGTCGATGACGTCGGCGATCACGTCGAACACGAAATCGAGGTTGGTGGTGAGCCAGTCGATGACTCTCTCAAAAACCCCTCCTATATCAAAAATCTTATGTAATTCTGCACTACTCATTCTTTAATTCCTCCCTTTATTCCGAATCGTTTTGGTGAATGCTCTCTTCCATCTCGGAGAAGTGCATCGGAGATTCGACATCATCCGCATCTTCGCTGACTTCGTTGATTATCGCCGCTCTATCCACAATTCCTTTGAATTTGTAGTCCTTGTCGATAACCGCGATGGGATACTTGGTCGCCAGCGCCGTCGATAAGAGGTCTGAAATGGGAGTATCTTCGTAGGCGGTATAGATATCTCGAATCAGTATTGATTCGAGATCTTTTTCTTTTTTCTTGTGCAATTTGACCGTATCGTCGATTCGGGCCAGCCCCTTGAGGTAGCGATCCGAATCAACGACAAAGATACTGGATATACCGCTTTTTTCCATAGTCCGGC
>OMKS01003281.1_pt1 | contig 13000 bp, 10 predicted proteins | sample 1674721 | NCBI WGS metagenome assembly OMKS01 (sample SAMN06264996, study PRJEB25208) | sediment metagenome | isolation source: hot spring sediment | place: USA: California | collected 2014-09-02 | reverse complement strand
CGACGTATACCGTTTGGCTGACCGGCGATAATAATAATGACCAGCAGCCTGGCTTCCCCAGGGGGCGGCCGACGGTGTGACACGTCTGGTTTCCGCGTTTGTATCATTAGCCGCCCACATAGGGCGGCTTTTCTTTTGTCTGGGTGTGGCGTTCTTTTTTCGGGGGATCCCGGGCGTCCGGGAGCTATGTTTAGTATTGTCATAAGGAGTCGAAGATGTTGAAAACACACAACTGTGGAACGTTGAGATCGACTGACGTGGGGCAAGACGTCGTGCTGGCGGGCTGGGTCAACCGCTGGCGCGATCATGGCGGCTTGGCCTTCGTCGACCTGCGGGATCGCTCGGGCATCGTGCAAGTTGTGGCCAATCCCGACGTGGCGACCGAGGCGCACGAGACGTTGCAACACGCCCGGGGTGAGTACGTGCTCCAGGTCAAGGGGCGCGTTCGCGCCCGGCCAGAAGGGCTGACCAATCCCGATCTCCCCACGGGCGAGATTGAGATCGTGGCCCACGAGGCGACCGTGCTCAATCCGGCCAAGACACCGCCTTTCTACATCTACGACGACCAGCCGGTCGACGAGGCCTTGCGTCTCAAGTACCGCTACCTCGACCTGCGGCGACAGCGTATGCAGCGCAATATGATGATCCGGCACCGGGCGGTCAAGTACATCCGCGATTTCCTGGACGCGCGGGATTTCGTCGAGATCGAGACACCGATGTTGTTCAAGACCACGCCCGAGGGCGCGCGGGACTACCTCGTGCCCAGCCGCGTGCACCCCGGCGAATTCTACGCCCTACCCCAGTCCCCACAACAGCTCAAGCAGTTGCTCATGGTCGCCGGATTCGAGCGCTATTTCCAGATCGCCCGTTGCTTCCGCGACGAGGATCAGCGGGGCGACCGCCAGCCGGAGTTTACCCAGTTGGACCTGGAGATGAGTTTCGTCGAGCGCGAGGACGTGATGGTGTTGGCCGAAGAATTGTTGATCGGCGTCATCGAAGCCTGCTCGGAGCGGCGCTTGCTGACCAAGCCCTTCCCCCGCTTCACCCACGAGGAGGCGATGCAGCGCTTCGGCAGCGACCGGCCTGACATTCGCTTTGGGATGGAGTTGACCGACGTCTCAGACCTGGTGGCCGATAGCGAATTCGGCATCTTCAGCCGGACGGTCGCCGGCGGCGGGCAGGTGCGCGGGATATGCGCGCCGGGGTGCGGCGACTACAGCCGCCGCCAGATCGACGAGTTGACCGAGTTGGCCCAGGCCGAAGGGGCCAAGGGTATGGCCTGGCTGGCACCGAAGGAGGGAGGCGACGTGCGATCCTCCTTTGCCAAATACCTTTTGGATGAAGAGATAGATAGCATCGTGGCGCGCTTGAAAGCCAAGCCGGGCGACTTGTTGCTCTTCGTGGCCGACCAGGCGCCGGTGGTGAATGCAGCGTTGAACGGGCTGCGGCTCGAACTGGGAGAACGGCTCGGCCTGCGCGACCCGGACGTGCTGGCCTGTTGTTGGGTCATCGACTTCCCGCTCTTCGAGTGGGACGAGGAGGCCCAGCGCTGGGACCCCAGCCATCACCTGTTCACGGCCCCCATGCCCGAAGACCTGCCGCTCCTGGAGACCGACCCGGGCGCCGCCCGAGGGCAGCAGTACGACTTCGTCTGCAACGGGGTGGAGACCGGCGGCGGCAGCATCCGGATCCACCAGCGGGCGGTGCAGGAAAGAGTATTCGAGTTGATCGGGTTGGACGCGGCGGTGGCCCGAGAACGTTTCGGTCACATGCTGGAGGCATTCGAGTACGGCACGCCGCCCCATGGCGGCATCGCGCCCGGCATCGACCGCTTGGTGATGTTCCTGGCGGGCGAGCCGAACATCCGCGAGGTGATCGCCTTCCCCAAGACGCAGCAGGCGGCCGATCTGATGGCTGGCGCACCATCTCCCGTCGAGCCAGAGCAGTTGAAAGAGCTCCACATCAAAATCGTAGGATAGCTGGTAGATCGGTATATTGGTAGATCGGTATATTGGTATATTGGTAGATTGGTAGATTGGTAGATTGGTAGATTGGTAGATTGGTATATCGGTCTACCGGTCTACCGGTCTACCAATTTACCAATTTACCAATTTACCAATTTACCGGTTTACCAATTTAGGAGGATTTATGAATAAGAATGACCTGATCAAGAGAGTCAACGAGGACGGTGTGCAATTTATCAGCCTGCAATTCACCGATATCCTGGGGACGATCAAGAGCGTGACGATCCCGGTCGACCGGTTGCCAAGCGCGTTGGCGGATGGAATCTGGTTCGATGGCTCGTCAATCGAGGGTTTCGCCCGCATTTACGAGAGCGACCGTGTCCTGGTGCCTGATCTGGACACCTACCGGGTGTTGCCCTGGAGCGCGCCAGGGCGACGAAGGGCGCGCTTGATCTGCGACGTGTACGGCCCACATGGCGAGCCGTCGCTCAGCGCGCCGAGAGTCGTGCTCAAGCGCATGCTGGCGCGGGCGGCGGAGCGTGGCTACGTGTGCAACTTCGGCCCCGAGTTGGAGTTCTTCCTGTTCAAGCGTCGTGACGAGTACGCCAACGGCAATGGCCTGCCGACCCGGCCCGTGCCCCACGACGTGGGCAGCTATTTCGACTTCTCGCCCCGCGACGAGGCCCAGCAGGTGCGCAGCGAGATTATCCTGGCGCTGCAGGGTATGGGGATGGAGGTCGAGATGAGCCATCACGAGGTGGCGACCGGGCAGCACGAGATCGATTTCCGCTACGCCGACGGCCTGACCAGTGCCGATAACGCCGTCACCTTCAAATACACGGTGCGGGCGGTGGCTGCCAGCCACGGTATTTACGCCAGCTTTATGCCCAAGCCGATCTTCGGGATCAACGGTTCTGGCATGCATGTCCATCAGAGCATCTCCGACGAGGCGGGCCGGAATCTATTCTACGAAGAGAACGACGAATACGGCCTTTCGCAGCTGGCGCGCAATTTCATCGCCGGCCAACTGGCGCACGCCCGGGCCCTGGCAGCGGTGGCGGCGCCGACGGTGAACAGCTACAAGCGCTTGACGCCGGGTTACGAGGCGCCGGTCTACATCTGCTGGGCGCAGTTGAACCGCTCCTCCTTGATTCGCGTACCGGGCCACGGAAAGCGCCGGCAAGACTCGACGCGGCTCGAATTGCGCTGCCCGGACCCCAGCACCAATCCGTACCTCGCCTTCACGGCGATGCTGGCGGCTGGCCTCGACGGTGTCGAGCGAGACCTGACGCCGCCCCCGCCGGTCAACGAGGACGTCTACGACTTCGCCGAGTGCGATCTGAAAGATCGGGCGATTGGAACGCTACCCGGCACGCTGGCTGAAGCGCTGGATGCCCTGGACGGGGACGAGGTGATCAAAGAAGCGCTGGGGCCGGCTGTCACCGAGGCCTTCATGCGCGCCAAGCAGGTAGAGTGGGACGAGTACCGGATCCAGGTCACCAATTGGGAGCTGGCGCGCTATCTGGAGACCGCGTAGGGGACGACGTGACAAGTAATTTTGTCCCTCATCCTTTATCGCGTCGTGTGAGTTTTTTAGATTCGGGGGATAATCTCACTTGCGCTTTTGACCGATGCGTGGTATAGTCTAGATACCCTGCTGTGCTCGTGAAAGTCGTTTTGCGTTTTGAGCCAACACACATAAAAACGGGGGCCGCTTCTTCAAGCTGGAATGCGATAGCCTTCGGGCAAGGCAAACCGCTGAGAAGGCCCCCACCTGAGATAACAGGTTCAAAATCTCGCGGCACACGGCACGGCGGGGACAGTGCAATTTTTACAAATGCCACCGTCTTATCGGTGGCATTTGTGTATTTTGAACTTGACTTGAAGTACGCTTTGTGTTATCTTCTTTGGGTAGTTATCTTGACTTCAGGGCTCTCTGATAGTTCGTCTGGTTGGCTTAGCAAGTGGTCAACTTTTCGCCGCTACCATGCGAAATCCCAAAGAACCGACTTCAGTGGCTGTTTCTTCAACAACGATACGAGGTGTGCTGTGCTACGAGAGCGAGTTTCCGACGATATTTACGTGTTTACCAGTGCTTTATATGCAAAGGTGACGGCCGGTGCGGTTGTAACCGGTGAGGGGATGATCCTCATAGATAGCCTCCCGTTTCCAGATGAAACCAAACAGATGAGAGCATTTCTCACACGGGTCAGCCGCCCGGGTGTACGGTACGTCGTTCTAACGCATTATCACGCCGATCATACCTACGGCGCCTATCTGTTTCCTCAGGCCGACATCGTTGCTCGTGAGCGTTGTATGGAATTGCTGATCAAGGTGGGTATTCCTACACTAGAGCGCGTAAAAGAGGAAGACCCGGCCCTGGAAGAGGTGACGATTCGGCTGCCCGACGTGACCTTCGACGAAGGGGAAATGGGCCTTCGGTTGGGAGAGAAAGTGGTGCGCTTGATCCAGTCGCCAGGGCACACGCCCGATTCGTTGATGGCCTACGTCGAGGATGATCGGGTTCTATTTGCCGCTGACACCGTCTTGCCGGTCCCTTCTATCGTCGATGGGGAAATGTCATCTCTACGGGCTTCGTTGCGGAAGATATTGGATCTATCGGTCGAGAATATGGTCCAGGGACACGGCGAGGTGATCTTGCGCGGTGAGGTAGATGACATCGTGAAGATCAGTTTGAATTACCTGGATGCCATCGAAGAGAAGGTCGACGAGGCGCTCAAGCGCGAGGACGGGCGTGAGAAGTTGGCGCAAGATAACATCGAATCGACCGGCCTGTCGCGACTGCCGCTCAACGGCCTGGTGCAGCAGATTCACGTGGCCAATCTGTTGAGCCTGTACGAGCGAAGAGCCTCTTGAAAACTGCTTGACAGTTGCAAGGTGCTGTGGCATAATGTAAGTGCTTGACTAAAAGGCGATGATGGAGACGAGTAGGCGCCAGATGGCCGTTCAGCGAGCCCGGGAGAGTGAGAGCCGGGTACGACACCAGCGTCGAAAATCCCTCCGGAGCTGCTGACTGAACGAGGGGTGATCTAGAATCACCTTTCAAATAGGCTCAGACGGGTTTGTCCCCCGTTACCCGGACCCGGCGCTCGTGTGTCGCCGACAAAGTGGCCCCGCGCAGGGGGGCAAAGAGGGTGGTACCACGGGAGATTGACTCTCGTCCCTTTGGGACGGGAGTTTTTGTTTTATCTTTATGGAGGAATGATTGATATGTTCAAATCGGTATCGAGTCACGTAGATTTCGTCGCCCAGGAGCACGACGTGCTCAAGTTCTGGAAGGAAAGTCGATCCTTCCAGAAACTAGTCGAGTTGCGCCAGGATAGCCCCCGTTGGTCGTTCATCGACGGGCCGATCACGGCGAATAACCCGATGGGCGTCCACCACGGCTGGGGGCGAACCTATAAAGACGTGTTCCATCGCTTCTGGGCGATGAAGGGGTATCGCACCCGGTACCAGAATGGTTTCGACTGCCAGGGGCTGTGGGTCGAAGTGGAGGTCGAGAAAGCGCAGGGTTTCAAATCGAAGCAGGACATCGAGGATTACGGCGTGGCCCGTTTTGTGCACAGGTGCAAGGAGCGGGTGCTGCGCTACGCAGCCGTGCAGACGGAGCAGTCGATGCGGCTGGGTTACTGGATGGACTGGAACGACACCGACGTGTTGCGCGATCTGGCCGACAAGTTGGCCGAGGACCCGCAGCAGACCGTCACCGTCGAAGGGCCTGAGGGGCCGGTGACCGATACCGTGGAGCAGATCGTGGGGCACCTGGGCTTACCGGAACTGGGCGGGTCCTACTTCACCTTTTCGACCGAGAACAACTACATGATCTGGCAGATGCTCAAGCGGTGTTGGGAGCGGGGCTGGCTCTACAAGGGGCGCGACGTCATGCCCTGGTGCCCGCGCTGCGCGACCGGCATCAGCCAGCACGAGATCGTCACCGAGGGCTACCGGGAGATGACCCATCCCAGCGTCACGCTGCGTTTCCCCCTGCGCGACCGGCCCGGCGAGAACCTGTTGGTCTGGACCACTACGCCATGGACGCTGACCAGCAACGTGGCGGCCGCCGTCGGCCCCGACCTGATCTACGTCAAGGTGCGCCAGGGCGAGCAGGTGTACTATCTCTCCAAGGGAACGGTCTCGATGCTGAAAGGCAAGTACGAGGTGCTGGAGGAAATGCCGGGCACCGCGCTCGAGGGCTGGGCCTACGAGGGGCCGTTCGACGATTTCGAGGCAGCCCAGGGGGCCGGCAGCCCCGGGGCTCACCGGGTCATCCTGTGGGACGAGGTCGGCGAGGCCGAGGGCACAGGCATCGTCCACATCGCGCCGGGATGTGGCGCCGAGGACTTCCAGTTGGGACAGGAGCACGATCTGCCGACCCTCGCGCCGTTGAGCGACGAGGGTGTCTTCCAGGAGGGATTCGGTCCCTTCACCGGCATGGACGTCCTGGAGAGCGCCCAACCGGTCTTCGAGGCGTTGGAGGCGCGGGATTTGCTCTACAAGGTCGCGGATTACACCCACCGGTACCCGGTCTGCTGGCGTTGCAGCACCGAACTGGTGTTCCGGCTGGTGGACGAGTGGTTCATCTCGATGGACGAGTTGCGTCACGACATGATGGCGGTCACCAAGCAGATTCGCTGGATCCCATCCTTCGGCATGGATCGGGAGTTGGACTGGCTGCGCAATATGCACGATTGGATGATCAGCAAGAAGCGCTACTGGGGGCTGGCCCTGCCGATCTGGGAGTGTAAGGCGTGCGGCACCTTCACCGTCATCGGCGACGAGGACGAACTGAAGGAGCGAGCCGTGGCAGGATGGGAGGCGTTCGAGGGCCACACGCCCCACAAGCCGTGGATCGACGCGGTGAAGATCGAATGCCCGGACTGTGGCGCCGAGGTCAGCCGTATCCCCGACGTGGGCAATCCCTGGCTGGACGCCGGTATCGTTAGCTTCAGCACGCTGCGGTACCGGACCGATCGGGCGTACTGGGAACAGTGGTACCCGGCCGATTGGATCAGCGAGTCCTTCCCCGGTCAGTTCCGCAACTGGTTCTACAGCATGCTGGCCATGGCGACGGTGATCGACAACTCGCCCCCCTTCCTGGCCTGTTTTGGGTATGCGCTGCTGTTGGCCGAGGATGGGCGAGAGATGCACAAGTCGTGGGGGAACGCCATCGAGTTCAACGAGGCGGCCGACCGGATGGGCGTGGACGTCATGCGCTGGCTCTACTGCGCCCACAAGCCGGAGAACAACCTGCTCTTCGGCTACGGCCGGGCGGACGAGGTGCGGCGCCAGTTCCTGATCCCGCTGTGGAACGTCTATTCGTTCTTCGTCACCTACGCCAACATCGACGAGTGGACGCCGCCGGTGGATGGCCAGCGACCGGATTCCCAGAACCTGCTGGACCGTTGGATCCTGGCCCGGTTGAAGCAGGTCGTGGCGCGGGTCACCGATCGGCTGGAGAACTACGACGCCTACGGGGCGACGTTGGCGGTGGAACCATTCCTGGACGACCTGACCAATTGGTACGTGCGCCGCAGTCGGCGCCGCTTCTGGAAGAGCGAGCAGGACGCGGACAAGAACGAGGCTTACGCGACGCTGTATCACGTCCTGACCGTCCTGAGCCGGCTGCTGGCCCCCATCACACCCTTCGTCACCGAGGTGATGTACCAGAACCTGGTGCGTTCAGTGGATTCCGAAGCGCTGGATAGCGTTCATCACGAGACGTGGCCCCAGGTGGATGAGGAGGCCGTCGACGCCGGTCTCCTGGAGCAGATGGCTTTCGCCCGCGAGTTGGTGACCCTGGGGCATTCGGCCCGCAACAGCGTCAACATCAAGTTGCGCCAGCCCTTGGCCGAGGCGTTGCTTCACGTCGAGTCGGGCGCGGAGGTCTTGGACGAGGAACTCCTGGAACTGGTCAGGGACGAGTTGAACGTCAAGCAGATCACGTTCGTGGACGAGGCGAGCCAGCTGATCACCTATCGACTGCTGCCAGTCAACCGGGTGCTGGGACCGAGATTCGGCCAGCGATTCCCGGCGGTGCGCGCTGCCCTGGCTGATCTGCCGCCCCTGGAGACGGTGAAACGGTTGCGCGCTCAACTGCCGTTACACCTAACGGTCGCTGGTGAGGAAATTGAGTTGGCCCCCGACGAGGTGTTGGTGCAGGAGCAACCCCGAGAGGGATTGTCGGTGGCCTCGGAGCGGGGTGTGACGGTGGCGGTGGAAGCCGAACTGACACCCGAACTCGTGGCCGAAGGTTTAGCCCGCGAGGTGGTGCGTCGGATCCAGAGCCTGCGCAAAGAGGCGGATTTCAATCTGGACGACCGGATCGTGACGCTTTACCAGGCCGAGGGCGAGCTGGCCCAGGCGATCGAGGATTGGCAGGATTTCATCGCCGAGGAGACCCTGAGTGTAGAACTAAACGCCGGCACCCCGAGCGAGGATGAAGAAGGCTTATACGTGGGTGAGGATCAGGTCGATGGGCATATGCTGCGCCTGGGCGTGCACCGGGTTGACGAGGCGCTCGAGTAAAACGTGCGGAGATGTCTTACCCACGTGTCGTGGGGCCCCTAAAAAACACCTCTTGTCAATTCGGGATGAGTGGGGTAGAATACGTTTCCGTTCGTTCGATACGTTGGAAGGAGGAAGTGATGCCTTTTTCGTATGATCGTATGAGAAGTGACTTGCTTGATGAACAGGCCAAACTCCGCGAACAGTTGAATCGCCTGGAGGCGAATGCTCACCAGGAGAACATCGGGTATGGCAATCACATGGCCGACGACGCAACCGAGGCGTTCGACCAGACCGTCGACGTAGCGTTGCAACGCAAGGTCGAGCAATCGCTGGAGCGCGTAAATCGAGCGTTGGCCAAGCTGGACAACGGCACGTATGGCCTGTGCGAGGAGTGCGGCGCGCGGATCGACCGAGCACGGTTAGAGGCATTGCCGCAAGCGCGGTATTGCCTGGATTGCCAGTCTCAAAAGGAGTATAGGGCCTAACCCGATCGTATTCTTGCACGGTGAGCAAGAATACTGTAAAACAAATAGGGGGCGTATGGTTTGCCATCCAGCTTTGGCGAGAAATTGAGGGTAGTGTGTTGAAACAAAATTTGATCTTGCCGGTATTGGCGGCACTGGTCTTGCTCGTGGATCAGGTCAGCAAGCGCCTGGTCGCGACCTATCTTGACGTGGGCCAGTCTTGGGACGTGACGTCCTGGCTGGCTCCTATTTTTAGTATCACCCACGTGACCAATACCGGGGCGGCCTTTGGGCTCTTCCCGGGTCTCGGGGGTTTTTTCGTGGTGGTCGCCGTTGTCGTGGTGGTCGCCATCGTCGTCTATTATCTGAATTTGCCCGACGGGCAGGCGGCGGTTCGGGCGGCCTTGGGGCTTCAACTTGGGGGCGCGATCGGCAATCTGATCGACCGCTTGCATCAGGGCTTTGTGGTCGATTTCATCGACTTGAACTTCTGGCCCTTGCACAATTGGCCTGTCTTCAACCTGGCGGATACCGCCATCGTCGCCGGTGTGACCATCTTGGCCGTGGTGATGTTATGGGAAGAATGGCGCGTGTATAGCGCCGGACAGAAGGCGGATCAAGTGGCAAGCGGCGGCGTACGTGATTCGTATACAGAGCCTATGCATTATCTGGATCACGAATGACCCGAATTTTGGCCTCGAATTGTGAAAAACCATTCGTGTGATTCGTGATACAAAATCAGCCTTCGGATAGCAAACAGAACATACAGCGAAATGAGTGATAAACAGATGTCCGTCACGTTCACCGTTGAGGAGGACGCCGTCACAGGGGGCGGGGAACGATTGGATAAGGTCATTCCCCTTCACGTGGACGTCAGCCGCTCGGTGGCCCAGCAATTGATCAAGGGCGGCGACGTTCGGATCAACGGGCAGTTGAGCAAGCCCAGTTACCGGGTGCAGGCGGGAGACGAGATTCGCGTGCGCCTGCCCGAGGAGGAACCGGCGCAGGTGCTGCCCGAGGCCATTCCCCTGGACGTCGTCTACGAGGACGACGTCCTGTTGGTGGTGAATAAGCCCGCTGGCATGGTCGTCCATCCGGCCCTGGGCCACCCCGAAGGTACCCTGGTCAACGCGATCCTGGCCCATTGCCCGCAAGTGGCCGACGTTGGCCCGCCGGACCGGGCGGGGATCGTGCATCGCCTGGATATGGATACGTCAGGCCTCATTCTCGTGGCCAAGGACGAGGCGACACGCCAGGCCCTCCAGCGGCAGTTCAAGCGTCGTCAGGTAGAAAAGACCTATCTGGCGCTGGTTGAGGGGCAGGTGCAGCCGAAAGAGGGCATCGTGGATGCGCCCATCGGACGGGACAAACACCACCGCAAGCGCATGGCCGTGGTGCGGAGTGGCCGGCCGGCTCGCACGAGGTACCGGGCGCTCGAATACTTTCCCCGCCAGACGTTGTTAGAAGTTCATCCGTATACTGGTCGCACCCATCAAGTGCGCGTGCACCTGGCCTGGTTGGGCTATCCTCTAGTTGGTGATCCGGTATATGGGCATCGGCGCCAGCCTTTGCTCGAAGAGCGGCACTTCCTTCACGCATCCGAGTTGATCATCACCCATCCCGCTACTGGCGAACCGATCACCCTCGAGGCTCCGCTGCCCCCTGAACTGGATGTCGTCCTGCGCCAATTGCGTCGTTCCCGTTAGGAGCGAGGCTTGGCTTTTTCCTGGGACATTTGTCCTAAGATTGAAGGGACATTTGTCCTAAAGATTGATGGCAGATGTCCCTAAACATCAGGGACATCTGCCCCTTGCATCCGACTGACCACCGAGCAGATGCCCGCCGATTCGATCTCCCGGTCCCTGGCCTGCGTCTTCTACTACGACGAAGAAGCCGCCCAATGGCGGCAACTGCCCACCCAGCGCAGCACCGACGGCGCGATGTGGCAGTTGAGCGCCGAGGCCGGGGCGCCCGGCGTCTACACGGCGGCGCTGTCCTCTGAGCCAGAATACGGCAATTACAAACAGCCGTGGCAGCCTACGTGACCTGGTACCAGGCCGGCGACCGGGCGTGGCCGGTGCTGATCAACAGACAGAGCGGGCGCGTCAGTGGTGCGCGGCGCGCGGACGCACGCAAGGCGAACGTTACGTCACTGATCCTGGGCATCGCGGGAGCGATCCTGTTTGTGTTGGGCGGGCTATTGACGTTGCTCGGTCTACCCTTCCCGTTGTTGGCCGTTTTCGGCGGGTTGATGCTGGTGGTGGGCGTCGTCCTGGGGTTGGTCGCGCCCATCCCCGCCATCGGCGTGTGGGTCTTCAATCGCCGGTCGGCTGAGGATGGGCGCTGAGGTGTTCCCTTTATCCGTCGTTGGGCTGGAAAAACTCTACATCCTCAGAAAGAGGGACTACGTAGGTAAATCCATCCAGTCCCAGCTTGCGGGTCAGAGTCTTCATGATGCGATCCACGTCGTCGTAAGGGCCGGCGAAGTAAAAAGGTTTGCCATCCTTGCCCAACGGGATGGGGGTAGCACAGTTTTCGGGATGGGCGTCGCCAATCACGTGCTTGGCCTGGTGGTAATCCCGGTGCGGCTCGAAACCCAGTTCCCGGGCGTAAGCGATGGCCTCCTGAATGATCTTGGCCGCCAGGTCGAGATCGATCCGGACCATTTCCTGGTGGGTCGACAAGCGCTTGACCTCCTGGCGGTAAGCTCTCCTCGACGGGACGATCCGCCCGAAAGCGTCCTTCATACCCAGGCAGCCCAGGTCTATCAAGAAAACGCCGATGGCGATCTCCCCCTTGGGCGAGCGGCGGGCGATCATCATCTGGGTGATGGCAACCGGTTCCTGCCACGTCTCACTCACCAGGCACTCCAGGAGCGGCCAGTCGCCCGATTCCCGCAACTTGGCCCGGTCACTCTTGGGCCGGACACGATTGATGATCTTTCCTCGTTTGATTTTTCTCACCATGGGGTTTGATTCCTCCAACTATTCAATCGTCACGTCGATCCTGCGTTCATTGGCCGGGAGCACCTCGTAGAACGTGCGCCCGATTTTCAGCGGGATGGGATTGGCGTCCCTATCTGTCAAGGTCAACATATCCTCTCGCTCCCAGCGCTGCCAGAAAGCTTTGATCTGGATACCGTCGCGGCAGATAATGGCCTCGTTAGAATTCCAAAGCGCGACCTGGATGGAGAGCGCGCCACTGTGCGGGTCTTCGATGATGTCGGTATCCCACTGGGGGACGTAGAGCAGCACCACGTTTTCGGTGCTGAGTTGCTCGCCGGTTAGGGCGTCTGTGTGAGGGACGCCGTCGGTCCAGCGGAGGTAGCGCCCGCTCGCTTCATCGTAACGCCACTCACTATCCATACGATGCCACGGGATTTTGATGATGGTCGCCGGTTCCCCCTCGACCGTGGGCGCTTCGGAGAAGACCATGTTCTCCAATGTCTGCCGCCCGCTGACGTCGTGATTTTCGGCCGCCCACTCCCGGGCCAGGGCCGGACTGGTGTACATCGTGTGCTCCAGCGGCACGTCGCGGCTGTAATCCCGGTAGAAGACCGGCTGCCCGACGCCCACGCTGGGCGAGGCGACCCGTTCGGGATAGAGATCGGAGTTCAGGATCAGCGCCAGCACGCCGTTGCTGAAACCGGAACAGGCCAGCACGCCTTTGTAGATGGCGGGGATTTCCAGGTCGATCAGGCGACCGGAGCGTATCGGGCCGACGCGCTCCGGCGATTGACTCAGGTAGATGGCGGTCCAGCGGGTGGCGAACCAGCCCTCGTTGTAATGCTCGAAGATGATGTCGGCTGCGTTGATGCCCGCCTGGGGCCGCGTGTATTGACCGGGCCAGTTGGAGATCTTGATCGCCACCGGCACGCGCTCCAACGCGCTGACGTCGTCCACGACCTCGCCGGTCAGTGGGTTGACGTTTTCAGGCCAGGGGGTCGGCGTCGGCGTATGTGCTGGCGTGGGGGTGTTGGTGGGTGCGGGCGTCACCGTCGGCGAGGGGGTAGCGCTCGGATCGGGCGGCGGTGGTGTCCGGGTG
>OMKS01003279.1_pt1 | contig 13003 bp, 10 predicted proteins | sample 1674721 | NCBI WGS metagenome assembly OMKS01 (sample SAMN06264996, study PRJEB25208) | sediment metagenome | isolation source: hot spring sediment | place: USA: California | collected 2014-09-02 | reverse complement strand
CCCTGAAGACAATCGGTATTTTTCTGGAGCACAGTCTGGCCATTTCCGCATGGAAGGAGTACGGCGGTTCGCGGTGGGCATTGCGCTGTAATCCCTCCAGTGGCAACCTGCACCCGACCGAAGGCTATATCATCGCCGGGCCGGTCGCAGGGGAATGGGACGAACCGGGGGTTTTTCATTATGCGCCCGCAGAACACGGTCTGGAACGACGTGCGCGTTTTGCGTTGGGTCTGTGGCAGACAACAGCCGGCGAATTCCCGGCGGATACGTTTTTCGTGGGACTGAGCAGCATTGCCTGGCGCGAAGCGTGGAAGTATGGCGAACGCGCGTATCGTTACTGCCAATTGGACACCGGCCATGCCATTGCGGCTCTGCGGCTGGCTGCCGCCGCGCTTGGTTGGCGCGTATGTTGTCTGGAGGGGCTTTCAGACACGGCAGTGGCGGCGCTGTTGGGCTTGGACCGCATCTCCGACACCAAAGGCGCAGAGTTGGAACACCCCGATTGGATTGCTGCCGTGTTTCCGGCGGCGCACCATGCTTCCGTTCCGGCGACGCTGCCGGATGACTTCATCAGCGCCGTGCGGGATGGGGGGTGGTTGGGCACGCCCAACCGTCTCAGCCAAAAACATGTTCCGTGGCCCGCGATTGACGCGGTCTATCAGGCGTGCATGAAGCCGGCAACCGATGCGCCGTATTATTCGTTTGTTGCGGATGTTTCAGAGGTAATTGGAGAAAGTTCTTCGCAGGCTGAAGCCTGTACTCCAAACTTAGAGCAGGCTGAAGCCTGTACTCCAAACTTTGGGGCGTTTCAAATCATCCGGCAGCGGCGCAGCGCCGTGGCGATGGATGGGATATCGAAGTTTTCCGCTTGCCACTTTTATGCGATGCTCAGGCGGTTGCTTCCTGCAGCAGGTTTTGCGCCTTGGGATACTACCCTGCAAACGCCGCATGTGCATCTGATCTTTTTCGCGCATCGCGTTCAGGGGCTTCCCGCCGGGGCCTATTGCCTGGTGCGCAATCCAGATGAGGAAGTATCGCTGCGTGCGGCGATGCAGTCGTCATTCGATTGGTTGCGCCCGACGGATTGTCCCCCGGAGATTCCGCTGTATCGCTTGCAGGCCGGCGACCTGCAATCCTTGGCGCAGACGCTGTCGTGCCATCAGGAGATCGCCGCGGACGGCGCGTTTTGTGTTGTCATGATCGCGCATTTTGAGCCTGTGTTGCGGCAATCCGGCGCGTGGATGTATCCCCGGTTGTTCTGGGAAGCGGGCATGATCGGCCAGGTGCTCTACCTGGAGGCCGAGGCCGCCGGACTGCGCGGCACCGGCATCGGCTGCTATTTCGACGACGGTGTGCACGAATGGCTCGGAATTCAGGACAGGTCATTCCAGGCGTTGTATCACTTCACCGTCGGTGGCCCGGTACACGATCCGCGCCTGAGGACATTGCCGCCATATGGCGAAATGAGGAAGAGCGGGAGAGTACGAAAGGGATAGGGCCTATAGGACGCATAAGACCTATAAGACCTATAGAACCTATAAAGCCCATATGACCTATAATTTACATAAATCCTATAATTCCTATAGGCCTCACAACATAAGCGGTGTAAAATGGAAAAATGCGAAAAGGAACCCGTAAAAACAGCCTCGGGATAGTGAAGTACTTTCTTGAGCCATGGTAGGTTTTTTGTGTCCTATATGTCATATAGGTCCTATAGGTCTTATAACTTTCCCTATAACCAAGGATTCAGATCATGCCCAGGGGATTCATTCCTGCCCATGGCGGTTATGCGAATCTGCTCTCCTACAGAAAAACGCAGATTATTTACGATGCCACAATCCGGTTCTGTGACCGCTGTGTTGCGGGGGGCACGCCGCTCGAACTATCCTCTGAGGTTATGACCGCGGCCCGCACCTGATTCGCGCGGTGCGAATTGACCGGGCAGCGATCAGGAGGCTTTTCATGTCTGATTTCGTGTTGTCTCGTGTGGAGGGGGCTGTTTGCGTGGTCACCTTGAACCGTCCGGAAAAGCGAAATGCGCTTACCTTGAACATGCTGGAGGCGGTGGCGGATGCCGTCGGCGCGGCGGGGCGCCGTCCGGAAATCAGGGCTGTGATCTTGGAAGCAAATGGCCCGGTCTTCTCCTCCGGCGTTGATCTGATGGCCTTGGGCGCGCTGCGCGCAGAAGCGGGAGACGAGCAGCCGGGGCGTTTTCTGCGCCGCATCGCGGAGCGGATGCAGCGTGCGCTGCATCTTGTTGAAGGCACGGAATTGCCGGTGATTGCGGCGATGCAGGGACGTGTCATCGGGCTGGGGCTGGAACTGGCTCTGGCCTGCGATCTGCGTGTGGCGGCGGAAGACGCGGCGTTCAGTATTCCAGAGACGCGCCTGGGGCTGATTGCGGATGTGGGCGGCACGACGCGCTTGAGCCGCATCATCGGCCCGGCGCGCGCCAAGGATATGCTCATGACCGCCCGGACGGTGGATGCCGGCGAGGCGCTCGCATGGGGGCTGGTCAACCGCGTCGCGCCGCCTGCGCAATTGGCGCAGGCGGCGCGCACCTTGGCGGCGGAAATCGCACGCAACGCGCCGCTGGCGGTGGGCATGGCCAAGTTGATCATAGATCAGGGCGACGGTCTGGACCGATACACGCAAATGGCGCTGGAGCGCTGGGCGCAGAGCCTGCTCATCAGCACCGATGATGTCGGCGAAGCAATGGCGGCGTTCATGGAAAAGCGTCCTCCACAGTTTCACGGTGCATGAATACAAAGAGACAACAACAGGGGAAATGAAACCATGCTGGCGCACAATGTCTTTTTCTGGTTGAAAGAAGGGCTGTCCTGCGAGGACATCGCGGCGTTCCGCGAAGGCTTGGAAACATTGGCAAGAATTCCGGCGGTGGAAGCAATTTATGTGGGTGCGCCCGCACCGGTCCCTGTCCGGCCTGTGATAGACAATACCTTCATCTTCGGACTGACGGTGCTGTTTGCGGACATCGCGGCGCACGACGCCTATCAGGAGCACCCGCTGCATCGCGCGTTTCTGGATCGGTTCGGCGCCTTTTGGGACAGGGTGATGGTGTACGACGCCCAGTGATCATTTCCGTTCCCGGATGGCTTTCGCCGCGATACGGTCCACCATGCTCGGCGCGATGAGTTTCATCCAGCGGTCCGCCTTTCCGCGCGGGGAAGTGATGACCAGGCGGTCGCGGCGCGCGGCCGCGCGCAGGATCATCGCCGCGCATTCTTCCGCAGTCATGATTTTGTCTTCCCGCATGGGGCTTTGGCCGATGGGCTTGCCGTCCGCGCCCAGCGCGCGCCGGTGTATTTCCGACAACACGAAATCCGGCGCGGCCATGGTGACGCTGACGCCGCTGTCCAACAGTTCTATTCGCAGCGAATCGAAGAAGCCGAACATGGCGTGCTTGCTTGCGGCATACGCGGTGCGCGTGGGCACTCCGGTCAACCCCGCCACGCTCGACACGGCGACGATACGGCCGCGGCGCGCCTTGAGATGCGGCAGCGCATGATGCGTGCAATACACCGCACCCAGATAATTCAGGCGCATCAGACGTTCGAAGATGGACAAGTCGGTGATCTCCTCGAACATGGTCCACATGGTGCCGCCGGCGTTGTTCACGAGCATGTCCAGTCCGCCGAAGGCGGCGACGGTGTTCTCCACCAGCGCACGACAGTCGGATTCCTGCGTGATGTCGGTGGGAATGACCCGTGCCTTCGCGCCGTGGTTTTGCACTTCTTGTTTAAGGCTTTGCAGACGGTCCGTGTTACGTGCAGCCAGCGCCAGGAACGGCCGCTGCGGGGCCAACGCCAAACACAACGCGCGGCCAATGCCTTCGGACGCGCCGGTGACGATAATCGCCTTGTTCTCAAACACATTCATGGACCGGTGCTCCATTGGGCAAAGGACGGGCACGCGCTTATCCGACAAGCCCCTTCAATATCTCGACCCCTTTGCGAATCACGTCGTCGGGGGCGGCGAATGAAATGCGGAAGTGCGTCTTCTTCTCCGAGAAGACGCTGCCCGGAATGATGAGTACGTTGTTTTCGATGGCTTTTTGGGCAAAGGCATCGCCGTTCTTATCGGGGGGAGACGGGAAAATGTAGAATGCGCCGCCGGGCTTCACCACCTCGAACACATCTTTCAGCCCTTCATAGACAATATCGCGTTTGCGGCGGTAGGCGTCCACCTTCGCGCACATGTCGGCCTTGAGCGCCAACACAGCCGCTTTCTGCGCAAAGGACGGCGCACAGACGAACGTGTATTGCTGGAGGGTGTTCATGTGCTGGATGATTTCTTCCGGCCCCGCGGCGTATCCCACCCGCCAGCCGGTCATGGCGGCGGACTTGGAAAAACCGTTCAGCACAATGATGTTCTCGTACATGCCCGCCATGGTGGCCGGCGCGTCGTCATAACTCAATGATTCGTAAATCTCGTCGGTGATGACCAGCAGGTTGTGGCGGCGGGCCACGTCTGCGAGCGCCTGCAATTCCGCCTTGTTCATGGTGACGCCGGTGGGATTGGACGGGCTGTTGACGACCAGCAGTTTGGTTTTTTCCGTGATGGCCGCCTCAACCGCCTCCGGCGTCAGTTTGAAGTGCGGATAGGTGTCCACCGGTACGCTCACGCCCCCCAGTAAATTCACGAGATGTTTGTACATGACGAAGTAGGGATCGGCGCAGATCACCTCGTCGCCTGGATTCACCGTCGCCATCAAGGCCAGAAACAGGCCCCCGGACACCCCGGAAGTAATCATGATGTTGTGCAGCGTCACGCCGAACTTGTTCTGATAATAGGCGCCCACAGCGTCGCGCAATTCCTCAATGCCCCACGTCTGGGTGTAGGAATTGAATCCCGCCTGGATATGGCGGACGGCCTCTTCCTTGACCAGTTCGTCCACATCGTAGTCCGGTTGACCGATGCTCAGGTTGACGGGGTTTTTCAATTTGGCCGCCAGGGCGAATATCTTTCGAATGCCGCTGGCGTCAATGCATTGCATGCGTTGGGCGCTGAAACTCATGGATGTGCCTCCGGAATACATTTGATGGACGTCAAAGCGCCGAATCATTCGGCGCAATATCCTGAAGTGGGCGCAAGTATAACGCAGAGCAGCGGCGTTTCCAAAACCATGCCGCTCAAATTCCTAATCTTCCCCGGCAGATCTCAACACAGTGAGATTTCTAAGGCTTTATTCGCCCAATCCGCTTCTGTTTTCGCCCGTTTTTGACAACAGCGTTGTCTTTCACTATACTGTGTTTCTCGCGGAATGTGCTTTTCTGGGTCGCTTCAAGAAACCACAGGAAGGGAACTATGCAAATTTTTGTGCCAAAAGAAACATATCCGGGGGAGACCCGGATAGCAATGGTCCCCGATACGGTCGCCAAACTGACCAAGAAAGGGGTGGCCATCTGCATCGAATCGGGGATGGGCATGAGTTGCGGGTATGAGGACGATGCCTTTTCCTCGGCGGGCGCGACCGTGGCGTCGGACCGCGCCGATGCGCTGGGAAAGGCGGATATGGTGCTGCGGCTGCGCAAACCGACCTTGGAAGAGGCGGGCCAACTCAAGCGCGGCGCAATCCATGTCAGTTACATGGACCCGTTCAATGATCACGCCCTGGTGGATGCCATGGTCGCCCAGGGCGTCAGCGTCATTGCGATGGAGATGATCCCCCGGACGACGCTGGCGCAGAAGATGGACGCATTGAGTTCGCAGGCGAACCTCGCGGGTTACGTGGCGGTGATTATTGCGGCTGTGCGCCTGCCGATGGTGTTTCCGATGATGATGACGCCGGCGGGCACCATCAAGCCGTCGCGGGTGTTCATCATCGGCTGCGGCGTGGCCGGGCTTCAGGCGATCGCCACGGCGAAGCGCCTGGGCGCGCGCGTGGAGGCTTTCGACACGCGGCCCGTGGTGGAGGAGCAGGTGCAGTCGCTGGGCGCAAAGTTTATCAAGATTGATCTCGGCGAGACGGGCCAGACCAAGGACGGCTATGCAGTCGAATTGACGCCGGAACAGCGCCAGAAACAGATCGAGGCGATGGCGAAAGTGATCACACAATCCGACGTGGTCATTACCACGGCGCAGGTCTTTGGGCGCAAGGCCCCGGTGATCGTCACTACCGAGATGGTGAAGACAATGCGGCCGGGCAGCGTGGTGGTGGATTTGGCGGTCGAAAGCGGCGGCAATGTGGAATGCGTGAAGCAGGGCGAGGAAATCGAGGTGAACGGCGTGAAGGTGATCGGGTTTGAGAACCTGCCGGGACGCGTTCCCGTCCACGCCAGCCAGATGTATTCGGCGAACCTGGGCAATCTTATCGAGCATTTCTGGGATAAGGAGTCTAACGCGTTCAAATTAAATCTTGACGATGAAATCATGCAGGGTTGTCTGATCGTGCATGAAGGTGAAATCCGCAGCGAAATGATCAAGAAAGCGAGGGAGACGCGGTAATGGATCCGATGTTGCTTCTGCTGTTCATTTTTGTGATTGCGATATTCCTGGGACTCGAATTGATCTCGAAGGTTCCGTCGCAATTGCACACGCCCCTGATGTCAGGTTCCAACGCCATATCGGGCATTTCCATCGTGGGCGCCCTGATGGCGGCGGGACTGGCGGGAGACACCGTCCTGGGCGCGATTCTCGGCCTTCTGGCCGTGATTTGCGCCAGCATCAACGTGTTCGGCGGCTATCTCGTCACCAACCGGATGCTTGAAATGTTCAAGCACAAGGAGAGGGGCAAATAATGGAACTTCGCGAAACCCTCATTACCCTCAGTTACATCGCTTCGGCGGTGCTGTTCATCCTCGGTTTGAAAATGCTGAGCAAGCCCACCACGGCGGTGCGGGGAAACATGATCTCCGCCGTCGGCATGCTCATTGCCATCGTCGCCACGCTGCTGTACCAGGGCATGAGTTATCACCTCATCATCCTGGGCATGGTCATCGGCGGACTGGTCGGTTCCATCGCGGCGCTGCGCGTGCCCATGACCTCCATGCCGGAATTCGTGGCGCTGTTTAACGGGACCGGCGGCCTCGCCAGCATGCTGGTGGGCTGGGCCGAATACAACAAGTTATTCGGCCACTATGAGGCGGATGCAGTTCCGCTGGTCACAATCATTGCCACCTATCTGGCGATTCTTATCGGCGCGGTTACTTTCACGGGCAGCATGGTCGCCTATGCGAAACTGGCCGAGCGCATCAGCGGCAAGCCAGTGCTCTTCAAGATGCAGCAGGTGGTCAATGCAGCCATCGTGGCGATTGTGCTGATTTGCGGGGCGGTCTTCATCATCAACCCGGATAGCCCCCTGGCCCTCGCGCTCTTCTATGTGGCCATTGCCGTATCACTTGTTCTGGGTGTGCTGGTCACCATTCCCATCGGCGGAGCGGACATGCCGGTGGTGATCTCCTTGTTGAACAGTTACTCGGGATTGGCGGCCTGCGCGGCGGGTTTCGTCATCCAGAATACCGTTCTGATTGTCTCCGGATCGCTGGTCGGCGCAAGCGGCATCATCCTCACGAGCATCATGTGCAAAGCCATGAACCGCTCGCTCGCCAATGTGCTGTTCAGCGGCTTCGGTTCGTCAGAAGGGGCGGAAAGCAGCGGCGCGATTCAGGGCGAAGCCAAGGCGCTCAGCCCCGAAGACGCCTACTATGTACTTGAGGCGGCGCGGTCGGTGGTGTTCGTCCCCGGTTACGGCATGGCCGTGGCGCAGGCGCAGCACGCCTGCCGCGAACTGGGCGAACTGCTGGAAGAGAACGGCGCGGAAGTGAAGTATGCGGTCCACCCGGTAGCGGGCCGCATGCCCGGCCACATGAACGTCCTGCTCGCCGAAGCCAACGTGCCCTATGATCAACTTGTCGAGATGGATGACATCAACCCCATCATTGATACGGTGGACGTGGCCGTTGTCATCGGGGCAAACGATGTGGTCAATCCGGCGGCCCGCGAAGATCCCAAGAGTCCCATCGCGGGCATGCCCATCATCAATGTTGACTATGCCCGCACCTGTTTTGTCCTGAAGCGGTCCATGCGGTCCGGGTTCGCGGGTGTGGAAAATCCCCTGTTTTTCAAGGAAAACACGCGCATGATCTTCGGCGACGCCAAAGCGACGCTTACCGCGCTTATCAGCCAGTTCAAGAGCGATTAAGTGTTGTTCGTCTTTTCGCTGATTTGCGGAGCGGCTTTTGAGCCGCTCCTTTTTCATGTTGTCTCATTCGCGCACCTTTCACGCACCTTTCACAAACTGGATTTTTCTATCATTTTCACGTATCTTTTTGCGCAACGACCGTGGACGCGGCCTCCGCCTGTTGAGGCCGGGGAATGGCGCTGCTGAGTGCGCGATTCCTGAACGCTGGAGGGAGAGTAGCGATATGCTGAATCTCGCACACTATCTGGATGTCAGTGCAAGGGCGCATCCCGAAAACATCGCGGCGATCCTGGATGATCGCAAGATGAGTTACGCGGAAATGGCGTCCGTCGCCAAAAGGGTCGCAAATTTCCTCAAGGCCAAAGGCATCGGCAAGGGCGACAAAGTGGCGCTGATGGTCCCGAACACGCCCCACTTTCCCATCATCTACTATGGTATTTTGCATACCGGGGCGACCGTGGTGCCGGTGAATGTCCTCTACAAGCACTACGAAATCGAGCACTATCTGCGCGATTCAGAAGCGACCGTATTTTTCGCCTTCACGATGTTCGAGGAGGAAGCTAGGGTCGCCTTCCAGAACGTACCTGGCTGCAAGCATTTCGTCGTCGTCGGGCCGATGGACTGGCTGGACAAGCCGGAAGTCGGGGAGAATTTTATGCATCTGGTGATGGCGGCGGATACCGAATTTGACACGGTGCAGACCATGCCCGACGACACGGCGGTGCTTCTCTACACATCGGGGACGACCGGCGCGCCCAAGGCCGCGGAACTGACGCACTTCAACATGTTTTTCAACGCCTATTACTGCGCGCGGGAAATCACCAAGGCCAAGCCCGGCGACGTGGCGCTTGTGACGCTGCCGCTCTTTCACTCCTTCGGGCAGACCTGCCTGATGAATGCCAGCATCATCGGTGGCGCAACGATGACGATGCTCCCGCGTTTTGAGACTGAAAAAGCGATGCAAATCATCGCGCGGGACAAGGTGAATCTGATCGCGCTGGTGCCCACCATGTATTTCTTCATCCTGAACACGGAAAACTGGAAAGACTATGATTTTTCGTCCGTTCAGGTGGCGGTTTCGGGCGGCGCGGCCCTGCCCGGCGACGTGCACCGGCGATTCCAGGAACGCTACGGCTTGTGCATCCTTGAAGGCTATGGCCTCTCCGAGACCAGTCCGGTGGCGTCGTTCACCGTGGAAGGCGAGGAAGTGCGTGTGGGGTCCATCGGCAAGCCGATCTGGGGGGTCGAGATGGCCATCATGCGCGATGACGGCGCTTTCGCCGGAGATGAAGAGGTCGGCGAGATTGTCATTCGCGGACACAACATTATGAAGGGCTACTACAACCGCCCGGAGGCCACCCAGGAAGCCATCGTGGATGGCTGGTTCCACTCAGGCGACATGGGGCGGCGCGACAAGGACGGCTACTATTACCTCGTGGACCGCAAGAAAGACCTGATTATCCGCGGCGGCATGAACATCTATCCGCGTGAAATCGAGGAGGTCCTCTACCAGCACCCGAAGGTGCTCGAAGCCGCTGTGGTGGGCATCCCCGATCCTTCGCGCGGCGAGGAAGTAAAGGTGTACGTATCGCCGAAGGAAGGCGCAAAACTTAATTCGGATGAGATCATGACCTTTCTTCAGGAGCGCATGGCAAAATACAAGTGGCCGAAGATGGTAGAAGTGATGAGCGAATTGCCCAAAGGTCCCACGGGCAAGATTCTCAAGCGGGAACTGAAGGAAATGGCCGCCAAGGCCGCCGAGGAAGCGGAAGAATAGGCGGTCGCCGACGGCCGCTTCAGATATTGCCGATAATTGTTGCAGCAGCGGTCGGACCAGTCGGACATGTCGGACCAGTCGGACGTGTCGCAGCAGTCGGACGTGTCGCAGCCACGACCGAAGGACTCCAATAACGACAATTCAAGATATCTTGGGTTGTGGGCGACACCCTTGTCAGGAATCACTGCCTTCCCGGGGCGGGGACGCGCCCTCAAGAATCTTCTTCGCCGCTTCGATCTGCTGATGCGCGCCGACCAGCACAAGCACGTCATTCGCCGCGAGCCGGAAATCCGGCGACGGGTTGGTGGTGGGTTTCTGTGCGCGCACCACCGCGATAATCATGCAGCCGGTGCGCGCGCGCAGGTCCGTTTCGGCGATTGTTTTTCCGCAGGCGGCGGATTCTTTGCCGATATAGAAGGTCTGCGTGGCCGTTCGTTGCAGCACCTTGATCAATTCCGCGGTGGCGGCGCGGTCCGTGGCCTTGCCGCGAAGCATGGCATAGCCGCCCGCCCGCACCGACGCGATCTGCGCTTCCACGATGTTGTCCGGGATGCCGAATTGGCGCAGCACATGCGCGCCGATCTCGATGGACGTTTCGAAGTCCTGCGGAATGACCAGTTTCGCGCCCAACTGGCGCAGCCGGTCAATCTCATTAACGAAATCGCTCCGCGCAAGGATATACAGTTCAGGCCTGCGCGCCGCCACCTGCGCCACGATGCGCTCTGTGGCGTGTTTGTCATTCACCGCCACCACGAGCACTCGCGCGTTGTCAATGCCGGCGTGTTTCAGGATAGACATGCGCGTGGCGTCGCCCACGACGACGGGAACCTCCGCGCGCCGCGCCGCCGCCACATTGGCCCTGTTCATCTCGACCACGCAGTGCGGAACATGCGTCGCCTTGAGCATCCGGGCGAGGTTGGCGCCCGTCGGCCCGTAACCGATGATGATCACGTGACTTTGCAAAGAAGCGTCGGTACTGATACGCTCCTCGAAATCCGGCGCTGAGCCGTTTACCTTATCCGAAAGAAAAGTTGCAATGGGACGCGTGGCGGGGAACAACAGCGCGCCCGCCATCATGGTGCCTACGGCATAAGAAATCATCAGGCCGAGGGTGGATGCTTCGATAAGCCCGGCCGTGTGTGCCTGCAGCACGAGCACATAACTGAATTCACTCAACATGCTCATGATGATGCCCACCTGTATCGCGATGCGGATGGGCCACCCGGCGAATACGACGCCGCCGCCGGCAATAACGGTCTTCATGAACATGGTTCCGACAATGATCAGGGCGAGAAAGGGCAACCGGGCAAGCGCTTCATTCAAATCAACCATCATGCCGAGCGTGGCGAAAAAAAGCGCATTAAAAACATCGCGAAACGGCGTAATCTCCGCCACCAATTGGTGCCGATGGTCCGCGTCCGCCAGCAGCAGTCCCGCAATGCATGCGCCAAGGGCGGGCGACCAGCCCAGCAATGTGACCACCCATGCGCCCCCGCAGGCCATCAGCACGGCAAAGAGGGTCAGCAATTCCCGTCCGCCGTAATGCGTCACTTCATCGAGAATGCGCGGCAGAACGCGGCGGGCCACAAACACCACCGCAATGGTCAGGGCCAGGCCGGCCAGTTGCATCCCCATGCCAGCAAGCGAAGTTTCCGCGTTTCCGCCCGCGAAAAACATGGATACTGCGAGCATGATAACGATGATGGTGATGTCCTGAAGCAGTTGCATGCCGGCCACCAGCACCCCCACCGTAGAGGCGGTCTCCGCGCGGTCGCTCAGCAACTTCAGTGAAATGGCGGTGCTGCTGGAAGCGACCGCCAGGGCGATCAGCACATTGGCAAACACGCCGAGAGGTGAAAACAGATGCAGAACAATGAAGACAAAAAACAGCGTGCCGAAAACCTGGATCCCGGCGACCAGAATCAAGCGCCATCCTGCGCGCATCAACGGTTCCGGAGAGAGTTCCAGCCCCACCGTGAACAGCAGCAGCACCAATCCCAGTTGGGCCAGGTTGAACACCTGGTCTTCCCGCACCAATTCCCATCCGGACGGACCGATGGCGATCCCGGCGATCATAAATCCGATCACGGAAGGAATGCGGATTTTCCGGAAGAGCCAGGCAATAATCAAAGACGCGCTCAGAATGACGACGATTGCCCTGAGAAAAAACGTTTCGGGCATGTAAGTCTCCCGATGTATGCTCAACTATACACAGCGTCATATATTCTTGCACATATTGCGGACGAATTTTCCAGCACACAATGCCATTGCAAAAGGAATCATGCGCTTTCTTGAATGACGAGGTGTATAGTTGCGCATTGCGAGAGATAGCATAGCCGCAAACGCAAGACAGTGCAACGACTTCGGGGCACATGACGTTGCATGGTGGGTTCCATTGCGCTTCGCTTCATTTCGCCCACCCTACTCATTTATTCTTGTGGGGTGGGTGCAGCGGAGCGGAACCCACCGTTCGCCTCTCATCGCCTCCCCCTGCTGGTTCAGAACCAATCCGGGGGATAGTCGAGCGCGGTGCGCTCGACAGCCTTGAGCACCTGGGCCGTTGCCAACGTGTGCGGCATCGTTGTATTGATGTAAAAGCGCGCGGTCTCCAATTTCGCCTTGTAGAAATCCGCGTCGTCTGCGCCGGCGTCCAGCGCCTGTTGGGCCACCGTCGCCTGCGCCAGGTGCTGCCAGCCCATCACGAGTTGGGAGAACATCTCAAGATAAGCGGTGGCATTACAGATGTACAGATTCACCTCTCCCGACATGCCAATCGCGCCCAGGTGCATCGTCACGTCAATCACCGCGTTCTGCACGTCCTGCACCTTGTCGGCCAGCGGCTTCAACGCTTCCAACGCCGACGCCTCGGCGATATTCTTGCCGATTTCCATCATCAGCACGCGCACCGCAGCCCCGGCTTCCATCGGCACCTTGCGTCCCAGCAGGTCCATGGCCTGAATGCCGTTGGCCCCTTCGTAGATCGAAAACACTTTGTTGTCTCGCAGCAGTTGCGCTACGGGGAACTCCTCGCAGAAGCCTGCGCCGCCGAAGCATTGCAGCGC
>OMKS01003277.1_pt1 | contig 13006 bp, 12 predicted proteins | sample 1674721 | NCBI WGS metagenome assembly OMKS01 (sample SAMN06264996, study PRJEB25208) | sediment metagenome | isolation source: hot spring sediment | place: USA: California | collected 2014-09-02 | reverse complement strand
CGTGCCGAGGCCATCCAGGCCGAACGTCAACGCAAACTGATCGCGGCCAGAGAGGCCCGAAAGCAGCAGCAGAAGGTATCGTAATGAAAACGGACTTGACAGATATGGGAAATCAACAGACAATACCAACGGCCGGTCAAACGGACGCAGGCGCTGCTGGAGAGCACCCTGCCAGGGATAACCGGACCAAGGCGACGAATCGTCGTGGGGATGGCAGAACCTCTGCCGTCCCATTCAACACGCACAACCCACGATTCAGAGCCTTTCTATGCCTCAAAAAACTCCCTGCCAAAGGCAGGAATACTCACTTAACCGGAAAGGCATTTTGTCCAATTCCCGCTGAACCAATACAATATGGCTCTGGCAACGCGCGCTGAGCCGGCGTAGCCAGAACGGAACTGTTACTTGGGAGCGAATGCGACGCCTGGCGACTCGCTATCTGTCTGTCGTGCGTATCTATCATCCTTATCCTATACGGAGGCTTGGCCTGGTTACCTGAGACAAGAGCCGGATGCGGTAACTCTGCCAGTCCGGATCCGTGGAGGGGGTGCTCCGATAAGGGGCATCCCTACTCCGACTTTTTATATTCATTGATAATGCATGAAATACATTTTATAATATCCTCACCCTCTGGAACGGTTATACGGCAGACCGTTTTATTGTTTTCTTTTCCGCAACTTATTAAATGTTTCATTTTTAACTTGCTCAGTTGGAAACTCGTATTTGACTGTTTCTGTTCTATCTTTTCGGAAATCTCCCTAACGCACTTTTCCCCCTCAGTACCCAACAAAATCATAATCCTCAATCTCGTGGGATTTGACAACACTTTGAATATTTCTGAAATAATAGTTATTTGTTTTTCCATTTATTATAAGATTTCATTACTATCCGGATTGCTTTAAGGCGTTCAGTTTATCAATTGTAAGCATGGCTATTTTCTTTTGCATGTTAAAATGTCTTATCATTCTTTCTAAAAATGCTTCTTGGCCTTCTATGCTATCGTAATGCTTCATCAGTGCTTTTGTCCTTATCATATTTTCTTCGACAAGATCGGGAATTTTCTCATTATCATGCCTGACGGCATCTTGAGGACATACCTCGTGACATTTGCCGCAGCGGATACATTTGGTATCATCTACAATTGCTTTTTTATCGCCGTTTTTTTGTCTGATGGCTTGTACCGGACAATAGTCCACACACAAACCGCAACCCACACACATCGTATCATTAATCCATGGCATAGTATTCCCTCTTAAGATTTTCTTTTATTTTCCAGAATCCCTGTTTAAGGACAGTTGATTTCGAAACGTTAAACTCACGGAATATTCAACAGGACATGAAACTGAGTTGGAAACCAAGCAGTACTTTTCCGCCAGTTTTGCAATTTCTGTTATTTTGTGGCTAGAGTTATCGGTTTCAAGCTCGACCTCAGCTTTGACTAGTACTTTGGTAAAACGCAATCCATCTTTAGTTTTTTCAACCACTCCCTCAGCGTTCGATTGATAGCGACACACATCCAGCTCATATTTTTTAAGAAAATGATAAAAAATGAGCATGATGCAGCTATTGATAGATGCCACAAACAATTCTTCTGGATTCAGGGTATTATCATTGCCGCCATATTGAGCCGGCGGTCCGATGATGATATCTGGAATGCCGCTCATCGAGGTAACAGCGTCCGCTTTTCCATTTTTTGTTAAACTGTTTTTGAATATTTCCATTCTGAGGCTCCTGTATTAACACTCTCTATTAAATATCTCTAAATATGATAGTCTATTTGCCGAGGTCATTTTTTACTTTTGTTTCGCTCGAACCAAACCATAAGCTGCCGGCAAAAACAACAGCGTCAGCAGCAGTGAATACAGTAATCCGCCAATAACGGCGATGGCCATCGTAACGAGCATCCCGCCTTCCTCGCCAAGGTTCATTGCCAACGGCACCAGTCCCAGGACTGTGGTTAACTGGGTCATCAATATCGGACGGACGCGAGTCGGGGCTGCTTTACGGATCGCCTCCAACGGTGTCATTCCAGTCTGTCGGTACTGTTCAGCCAAGGTCAGCAACACCACACCCTGCGAGGTGATGCCGCCCATCATGACGAGGATGCCGATTTGCACGGTTATGCCCACCGGTGCCCCTGCGAAAAGCAGAGCGATAAGGGCTCCCGTCAAGGCCAACGGAACATTCAGGATGATAAGAAACGGCAGTACAAAAGACTCGTACTGAATTGCCAATATCACATAAGCAAACAAGGTGGCAAATCCGATGATCAGGCCCACGACACGACGACTTTCCTGGATAAATCGAGCCTCTCCACCCATAGAAATCTCGACACCTGAAGGCGGTTTCAGATCAATCGCAACCTGCTGAGCCCGAGCGAGGGCCTCACCCACACTGATGCCAGCCGGGTCAGCACGCACAATAACTCTGATTACCTGGTCTTCACGAGATAGTTCTACAGGCCCGACGGCTCGACGAACTTCCGCGATATCCCGCAAATAAATCGGTTCGCCATTACGGGTCTCCATAATCAGGTTTTCCAGGTGCATTTTGCTGGTAAGCGATATCTCCGGCACCATGACTCTAATCGGATAATATTCTGTTCCTTCACGATACTGAGTACTTACCATCCCATGAACCAGGGTGCGTAATGTTGTCGCAACTTGATTGACAGAAATACCCATTGCAGATGCACGGGCACGGTCTATGTGCACACGGTACTCCGGTTTGGTCATATCCATTGAAATGTTCACGCCGGATAAACCCGGTGTCTTAGTGAGTTGAGATGCTAATTTCTCGGAAAATTCATAGAGCATTACAACATCACTTCCCTTGATATTCACTTCTACATCCTGCTCGCCAACTTTACGAAGGCCTTTGATGGGTCTTGGTTTAACCGGTAGTTTCGCCCCAGGCTCTTGCGACTGCACTTTGGCGACCAAAGGCCTGATCTTTTTGACGAACTGTTCTGTCGTAATGTCGCGTTGGCTTCGTGGAACAAGCTGGATGTCCAGATTCCCTTCGTTGCTGACCTCAAGGGTATAAAGTCCAAAGACTCTGCCGCCGGAAAGACGAAAAGTGCTTTGTACTTCAGGTAAGTCGCCAATCTGATTTTCTACCCGCGTGAGAATCCGGTCCACATCCGCCAGAGATGTTCCGGCCGGCATCATGAGTTTCACCATGACTCTTCCGTCGTCCAGTTTGGGTAGAAATTCTGTCCCAGATCGAGACGCTAACCAAATACTGATGGCGAAAATGATTAGCGTCAAAGCTACCACAATCCATTTGAGTCGTAAACAACCGCCCAACAAACGCTCATAACTTCGTATGCCAAATCCAATGATGCGGTCGAAAACTCTGGCAATACGTGATGTATGCCCGCTTGCCTCACCTCGCAATAATCTATCGGTCAGTAACGGCGTGAGGGTTAGAGCAATCAGCAGCGAAACCACGACGACACCACCCACAACAAAGACCAACTCGCTAAGCAGTTCGGCAACCATACCTGGGACAAACACGAATGGCATAAAGATAGCCAGGAATGTAAGGGTGGCAGCCACAATTGCGGAACCGACCTCGTGTGTGCCGCGCTGGGCATAGTCTTCTATCCCTTCTGATTTTAATCGGGTAATATTCTCCATAACAACAATTGAATTGTCCAGGATCACCCCTAACGCAACCACCAGTCCTCCCAGAGAAAATACGTTAATGGAGAAGTTGGCCGCCTTCATCACACCAAAGTTAATTAACAAGGTAACCGGCAGTGCCACCATCATTACAATGACCTGTTGCCACCTTCCTAGGAATAAATACACCACAATAATAACAAGAATGGCGGACAATATCGCCGAATCCCGTACACCATTGACGGCATTTCTGACGTAAAGACCATCGTCCTCCACATAGCCAAACTGAATCCCTTTTGGAATATCACCTTGTTTCTGTAGTTCATCTAAACGAGCCTTAACGCCTTCAGCAACCGTCAGCGCATTGGCGGCATACTGTTTGAGTACTTTGAACTCAACACAAGACTTACCGTTAAAATGTGTATTGATCCGCATTTCTGCATGGGAATCTTCCACCCGGGCGATATTTTTGACATAGACCTCTTCTCCATCAGAGTCCCTTGCCACAACAATATCTTCTATCTCCTGGAGATTTTCATACTCTCCCATAGTGCGTGCAATAATTTCTCGAGGCTCAATGGTCACACGTCCGGCAAATGTTTCAAGATTTCCCTCATAGAGGGCTTTGACAACCTGTGACGGGGAAAGCTTGTAGGCCTGGAGACGTTCAGGATCGAGGTGAACACGGATTTCTCGCTCCATTCCTCCAACAACTTCGGCCCCGGCGGTTCCTGGAACAGCCGCCAGTCGATCAATAAGCCAATTGTCTGCCCACTCACGAAGCCAGACAAGATCGTACTCGTCCGATGTTATCATCACTTCAATGACCGGCAATTGCGATGGATCGGCTTTGATGATGACCGGAGGATCCATGTCACGAGGCAGTTTCTTTGTGACCCTGCCCATGGCGGCCACCACATCCTGGAAGGCCACCTCAACATCCACACCGTAGGAAAAGTTCGCCAGCAGCGTATACATACCTTCGATGCTGGATGATTCGATATAATCAAGATTATCAACGGTTGCGATTACTCCCTCCAGCGGATCGGCAATGTTGTTTTCGATATCATCAGCGGTCGCCCCAGGCCACCAGATATGGATTTTCACCATGGGATAGGAAATATCAGGTAAATAATTCACATCAAGCTGTGTAAGACTGAACAGACCGGCAGCGAAGGTCGCAACGACTAATACCGTGATCGCTACAGGGCGTTTAAGTGCAACATCTGTGATCTTCATTACTCCTTGCCTCCTGATATTTTCTCTGTGGTTGAAGTTAATGACGCATCACCCGCTTGGACCGCTGTTCCATCTTTCAGATTCAGGTTACCAGCCACAACAACGATTTCACCCGCTTGTAAGCCTTCGATGATTTGCACACGCTGTTTCTGCTCCAACCCTATTATGACTGGTCTTGCATTGGCCTTGCCATCTTTAACAACATAAACGATTTTGTTTCCTCTGGGTGTCGCGATGATAGCCGCATCCGGAACCACTACGGCGTCATCAACCACTCGGCCCTGCACTGATACTCTGGCAAAAAGATGGGGAATCAACTCGACCGGCTCAACAATTTTCAGCTCAATGATTCGAGTGCGAGATTCTCGTTCAATCCGAGGATAAACCCGCTCTATTTTTGCATTAAATGTTTTTTCTGGAAAAGCATCCAGTCGCACAACAGCTTCAGTCCCTTTGCGGATGCCAGCGGCGCTGCTCTCGGGCAATCCTACCCGAACTACCTGAGATGACGGATCTATCATTTTGAGTAACTTTGCTCGCGGGGTAGCTAAATCGCCCGGTCGAATATACACCTCCGTAATGATGCCTGGAAACGGTGCCGTGAGAAAACATTCATCAAGTTTTGCCTGAGCAAGAGCCAGCTTAGCAGTTGCTTCGTCGACAACAGCCTGTACCACCGCAATCTCGGTTTTTGTAGGTCCCGCTTCAAGCATAGACAGCCGCTCTTTTGCGGTCCCTAACTGGGTATGACATTTCACATAATCCACCCTCGCCTTCTCCGCCATCTCTCCGGGCAGAGACCCACTTTCAACAAGCGATTTAACCCGGTCCAAGTCATTTTTTGCAAAATCCGTACAATCCTCAAAGTGTCGAACTGATTCCTTTGCTTCAGCGATCTCTTCCGGACGTGCACCGGCCATGAGATCAGCAAGCTTCGCCTCAGCTACGGCCAATGCAGCATGTGCCGCAGCCACTTCCTGACGGTACAAAGGGCGATCTATTACAATCAGCTTCTGCCCGGCCTGCTCTACAGAATCACCTTCCCGCCAAGGACAAAAAGATATTGGTCCTTCTACGGTTGCTTCCAACGTCATCGTATTAGTAGCAACAACATCTCCCGTAGTTTCCAGAAGTTCTACGATACGTGTTTTCTCCGCCGGAACAACCTCAACGCGTGGAAGTGCTTTCGGTTTATCCGATGCACTTTTATCCTTGCAGCCATTTATACCAATAAATGCAGCTCCATAAATCATAGCAATCAATATACGTTTCGTGATTTTCACCTTTTATCTCCTTGGCCTATTTGCGTTTCACAGCTTTCTTTAGTTATATCAGTGTCTTCAAGTCGCCGTGGAATCAATAATACAGGGGACTCCGAGTGGCGTGCTATATTGTGACTGACACTGCCTAAGAACATCTCACTTACAAATCCCCGCCCATGACTTCCTATGATTACAACACTCACATCTGTTCCATTCGTTCTCTTTAATATTTCACTGGTCGGTGAACCGTAAGGAATTTCTATCTCGATTTGAGCATCACCGACTTTTTCTAATCGCTCCTTTAATACTTCGAGCCGTTTTGTGTCGATGTCATTAAATTCCTCCAATCGGTCCTTAAGATGTGTACCTAATCGGGTTTTATCTTGAACATGCAGAAGGGTTACATGAAGAGCGCCACATTCAACAAATTTACTGACATAGTCAAAGGCTCGCGACGAATGATCTGAAAAATCCGTTGCATATAAAATGTGATGCATTAAGCTTTTCTTTTTTTCCACATATATCGGACGACTGGTCTCTTCGTCTACCTTCAAGTGAATAATTAAAATTGGTTTTGTTGTCTGATGAATAATTTCTGCAGCAGTACCTCCTAATAATATTTCACTCGCTAAATTGTGGCCATGCGATCCAACCACAATAAGAGAACAGTTTCTTTCTGTCGCAATACGGGGGATGCGGCTGCCAGGAAGGCCTACCTCGGCAGCAACGGTTGTGCGAATCCCCAGCCCTTCAAGGATATCTTTCTGTCGGTCTAATGTAGATACAATATAGTCTTTGATTTGCCCAGGGAACGCCACATGTTCTTTGATCATAAAGCACTGTGCCAGCACACATTCCCGAGTGCCAAGCAAATATAAAGACTTAGCACACCCCAGAATGGCAAACGAGGAAGGTGATGAATTAGTAGCGATAAGAACTTTAGAAAACATCAATTACACTCCAATCATGATTAACTTGATTTTCATTGTATCTCTCCGATTGCCATATGGAACTGGGCGATGGCTGTGTTGTAATCCGCCAAGGCCCGGTAATAATTCATCTGCGAACCCAACAGTGCCGACTGAGCATCCAACACATCGACGATGGCACCCTTGCCTAAATCATATTTTTCGCGTTCGATTCGTAAGGATTCTTTTGCCATCTCCACCGCTTTTTCTGTGACACCGACTCTTGCACGCGTGGATTCAATATTTAAGACTCCTGTTTCCACTTCCACCTGGATTTGAAGCTCCAATTTTCGTAAACCTTCTTGCTGTGCTCTCAACTGGCTGCGTTCTCGCCTTATTCCAGCCTCAATACTCCCCCCATCGGAAAGCGGTATTTGGGCAAAGATGCCGGCTGAACCAACTTCATTATCTTTATTAAAGTTGTCTGAATCCCAACGATTTCCATAGGATGCACGAAATGAAACTTCTGGCAACTTTCTGGAATGGGCGACATCAAGCCTCTTTCTTTGCGATTCCATCTTTGACTTTAAGGATTGGTAATCCTGCCTGTGAGTAAGTGCAAAGGCAAGCCCATGTTCCAATCCGGCCGGGACATCGCCAAGTGTTAGCTGCCCCTGAATGTCAACGGCTTTGGTTTCCGCGTCGCACCCCAGCAAGCTGGCAAGCACGAATCTTTGAATGTCAAACACATTTCGCTCTCGAAGCAGTTGTTGCTCAATATCTGCGAGCCTAACTTCGGTTCGCAACAAATCAACGCGCGCCGCCTTTTGTGCTTTCATTAATTCATTCGTTTTTTTATAATGCTCCTGGAGGGTTTCTTGTGAGAAAATTAGCGAATTGATAACTTCCTGCTGGCCGAGCATCGAATAAAATATACTTTTGATATTGAACACCAGTTCAATTCGACTATGAGCCAACTGTTGCTGAGCAGATTTGGTAAGTAACTCAGCCGCCTCAACCTGATTTTGAAGTCGCCCACCAGTGTATATGGGCATTTTTAAAACAATATTGCCGGAAACAAGATTATCCGTAAATAGCATGGTTTCATAAGCGCCGGGCCTTCTGGGCTGAATAAGCTTATCCTCACGATCATGCTCGTATCCACCTTCTAAGTATATCTCAGGCCATAAGGCTCCTTTTGCAATATCCTTTTCCGCCTGAGCCGTTTTTGTATCCCACAGTCTTTGTGCTATGTTGGGATTATTTTTAATGGCAATATCCAAACACTCCTCAAGAGTTAATTGTAATGTACATTTTTTGACATCGGCAATCTCCTGTGAATCAGAAGCATTCTCATGAACATGAGCCTTCGCAATTATTTCATGGTGCTGTTGGGGTGTCACATCCTTTTCCATGCTGTAAATATTCTGATCACTTGCCGCACATCCTGATCCACCAATCGCTGTAAGTACCATCAATGCTATGACAAATATACTTTTCATTTCACAGTTCTTTCTGTTAAAATCAAATTCAATATGCCCAATAATGTCAATCCTTCAAATTTTTATTATCTGCTGCTATGTACAATATCCATTTCTGTTAATACGCCGGTTAGATTTCCTTTTTTGTCGGTTACAACAACTTTGTATTCATGTTTCCTTTTTATTTTTCTTGCTATTTCCGTAATCGAGGCGTCATATCTGATATTGATCACAGGCATAAGGCCAACTTGATCAAGCGTTTTATCAAATGGTACTTGTTCCGCTAAAAGATTGATAATCGACTCTGCAGTCAATATTCCTGCCGGTTTATTATCATCTGATAAAACGACGATTGAATGTATGTGCTCTTCATCCAGCATCTTTATTGCGTCATGTAAAGTAGCGTTATTGTGAAGAGCAAAGATGCCGACTCTCATAATATCTTCTGCTTTTTCTTCAGGTGCTGTGCCAAATATTCTGGGAGCGATTTTAATATACCATGCCGCGGACTGGACTTGAATGATGTAGGCGATGGCTATAATCAAGGCGATGTCAGACCCCTGTTTCCCAAATACAGTCATCGCAATCGCCAGTGCAATGGATAAGTTACGCATAACGGTACCGTACACCAAAGCAACTGCATCTTCTCTTTTGAAAAACATTTTTCCGGCTAAGGTACTGACAAAGAAGTTCACAAAATACAGGATTATTAGCGGAACCAATGACATCAACAGCAAAGATGGCTGTGATACAATTGTCTTTGATTTCATTGCCATTGCAACAAATACAATACCCAATACCCCTATAGTGGATATTAAAGGAAACTTCTTTTTAATATCTTTATGATATTTTGCCTCGCCGTATCTGGCGATAATAAATCGTTGGGTTCCATAGCCGGCGATCATCGGAAGGAAGACAATAATTGCAATCTGCTTAAATATATTCAAAAGAGGAATTTCAACAACCGTTCCCATGAGCCATTTGACATAAAACGGGGTTGCCAAAGATCCTGCAACAAGGCCTATAACCGTCATCTTAATGGCGGCATTGATATTTCCTTTGGCAAAACCTGTCCACGAAATCGTCATTCCGCTGGTCGGCAGTAATGCCGCCAAAAGCAAGCCAAGGGCAATCAGCGGATTGTCTGCAAAAAAGATTTTGCCGATTCCAAAGGCAACAAATGGAATAATTGCAAAATTAATGAATTGCGTAACAATCTGAATTTTAAGATCCCCTCCCGAAAATACTTTTTTGATCTGAAGATTTACCATCATTGGATAAACCATTAGAAACGTCAATGGCACAATAAAACTCTTTAGATAGGTTGCGTCATTGTAATAGCCGTAAATAAACCCCAATATCATACAAGCAGGAATGTTATAAACTAAATATTTTTGTGCAAATGCTATTTTGTTCCACATAGATATTCCTTATATCAATATTTTATGATTACTTGAAAATAGTTAGCGGTTTATCAAACGTCGATATTATCAACCCACTTAATCATTGTTTCTGTCAAAGAAGGATTAGGCACTTCCAGGAAAGAAATGACATAATGCGTTGGGGTTTCACACAATCCTATCGCTCTTGGCCTAACAGACAAAATTTTAGGATCAAGAAGTTTTTTGCCAAAACAAAATAAGACTACTTTCGCCGCAGTTATAGTCTTTTCGACAATTCCTCCCTCAATACCCGCAGTGTGCGAATAGTGATCAAATGTGCCAATGTATTTTGCAAAGGGGTGTTTTTCAATTTGATCGTAAAAGTATTGGCAAAGTTTATCCAGCGTGCCAATGGTAGTTTTTTTTTTGATAACTCTTTCGAGAAAATTGGGTAAATCTCCTGAAATTGACATTTTTCCATCTAATTCATCCTTTTTCACTATTAACATTGCTGTAAAACCTGTTTTCAGGTAATTTTCTGCTTGGCTTTGACATCTGACTCATATCACTCTTTATACCCTATTGTCCATAGATTTCAGATATTAACACCAATTGCATCTATTAGGGTTTCCTTTGTCTGCAAGCCAATGAAACGCCGCACTTCACTTCCTTCTTTAAACAATAACAAGGTGGGTATCGCCTGAATACCGAATTGACCCGCAATATCTGACGCTTCATCCACATTTACTTTTGCAATCTTCACTTTTCCTTTAATTCCAGCCGCCAATTCTTCTAATATAGGAACCTGCATTTTACAGGGACCACACCAGGGAGCCCAAAAATCCACAAGAGTAATCCCTTGTGCAATAATTCCTTCAAAGTCATCTGAACCGATTTCTTTAACTAAGCTAGACATATCTCATTGACTCCAAAAATGAATGTTAACTTTAAATAAGCAAAATAGAGGTAATCACAATGATGCGATGTTCAGTCTTTGCACTCTTCCGGCATTCCGCCGACATAATCGTACATTTCGCGGTTTTGGTCATACGCATTGAGGTAATCATCGCCTGCTTTTTAACATTCCTGACAACCTGAAATAAGAATGGCACACGCAAGAACAAACATGATCAAAATAAGTTTTGCTGCTTTCAAGACATTTCTCCTGAAGAATTATTAATCTGTAAAAACGCATTACTTGTTAAACTTCAACGGATATTTAGCAAAAAATGTGCCAAACAAACAGGGGTTACTGAAGGATTGCAGTAACCTGTTGTTAAGACTAAAGTTATATCGCGATGGATAGAAAAATGGCGGTCTTTATTTCGAAGTGAGTATGCGCATAGCAGAAGTGAGTTTGCGCTAACAAAAAAATACAGTTTACATATTCAGTCGCCGCATTTTTTTGTATAAACCTGCACGGGTGATTCCTAAAATGCGAGCGGCGTATGTCTTGTTGCCTTTCGCTTCAGCCAGTGCAGTGGCAACTTGTTTCTTTTCATCCACATTTTCTGTTGCAATTGACTTGCGACTTAAACCGGATTTGCTTTGATGGGTTATTTCAGATGGAAGGCTATCTAAGGTGATAACCTTTTGAGTGTTTGTCGTAACAGCAAAAGCATGCTCTATCACATGCTCAAGTTCTCTTACATTTCCAGGCCAATTGTAAGAAAGCAGAAAATCCATAACTTTTGGAGAACATCCTTCAATGCTTTTTTTATATTCATTGTTAAACTGAGCAATAAAATGAGCGACTAAATCCGGTATATCTTCCTTGCGTTCCTCCAAGAGCGGCACAGTCAATCTGACAACATGAAGCCGGTAGTAAAGATCTTCTCTGAACTTTCCTGTTCTAACCAAATCCATCAATCTTTTGTTGGAGGCGGCTATTATTCTTACATTTACGGATCGCGGCAAACTGTCTCCTACACGAGTAACTTCCTTTTCTTGCAGCACTCTCAATAATTTTACCTGTGAAGAACGCGGCATCTCGCCAATTTCGTCTAAAAACAATGTTCCGCCTGATGCCGTCTCAAAACAACCTTCTCGATTTTCGACAGCGCCTGTAAAAGCCCCTTTTTTATGGCCGAACAATTCTGCCTCCAAAAGTGATTCTGGTAAAGCTCCGCAATTAACTGCAAGGAATATTTTCTCTGATCGATTGCTTTCAGAATGTATCGTTCTGGCTACTAATTCTTTTCCTGTTCCCGTTTCGCCTTCAATGATAATGTTGGCATCATTTTTAGAAATAACCTGAATTAGCTCATATAGTTTTTGCATTTTTTCTGAGCGGCCAACCAATTCGCCATATTTACCCCGCCGGGCAATCTCGTGTTTCAGAAGACGGATCTCAGTTCGAGCTTGCTTTATCAGACTGACATCAATAAGTGCTTCAATTGCACCTATAATGTGATTCTGATGATCAAAAACCGGACGGCTTTTTCGCATCACAGGAACAATTGAACCATCTTTTCTACGCATTTCGCATTCTACCTCTCCGCTATTACCACCGGAAAGCAAGGGGCAGAATGTTTTACGTATTTCAGGGTCTTGATTGGCACAGATATTTAATCTTAATTTATCGCAAGTCGCCCCGACTATTTCAGATTCATTGTATCCGGTTATTTCTTCTGCCGATCTATTCCAGTAAATGACTTGATGGTTCTGATCAACCATAAAGACAGCACATGGTACTATCTCCAAGAGTGCTTCTCTGAAGTGTTGGTTGATTATCTCAAGCTTTTTCATAACAACTCTTTTCTACAATAGTGTTTTAACAAAGAATATTTTTAAATCTCAGTTCATTTTATAATTGCATTCGGAATCACTGTCAAGATTGTTATCAGTCATCTAAAAAACCGCGGCACGACAGCAAGCGATGAATAGAGTAAACAAAAGAACTGAAAACTATTCGTGAAAACACTTCATTGTAATACCAACTTAACCAATATGTTTGCCGCAACCTTTTTTTTCGGCTTTTTTCATTGTATAAATTTCGGTATAATGCTTTACAGTAAATTGTTTGTACGCTCTCATAAGTAGCCCTTAAATAAGAAAACCATTCAGGAAGTATGCGATTGCCCTGAACGATTCATTTTCAATATCCAA
>OMKS01003276.1_pt1 | contig 13007 bp, 8 predicted proteins | sample 1674721 | NCBI WGS metagenome assembly OMKS01 (sample SAMN06264996, study PRJEB25208) | sediment metagenome | isolation source: hot spring sediment | place: USA: California | collected 2014-09-02 | reverse complement strand
GATCTACACTATCCTCTTCGTCGGCAGCGTCAGATGTGTATAAGAGACAGATATATACACACCTTGTTTCTATTGACATAACGGAGGTAACCCCGACTTATCAAAATCTTTCATTCCGAACTTTCGGAATGAATAGATTTTGTTTCTCGACTCGTCAATTTTTTTTTCAATTGACGAATTTGGGTTCAAATAATCCTTTTACCTCAGTACTTTATAGTTTGTATTGCATGGGGTGGTATTTGAATTTGAGTCATAGCATCGTTACAAATCAAATAGTAAGCTATTGGTAAATCGCTGGTGTTTAGTACAACCGTAATAATGCTTCCGTCGGCATTGACGAAGGAAGCTGAAAGGAGGTTGCTGCGCGAAGGAGAGGTGCTTACCCGCCGTGCGCCAGGCCTGATAAACTTGGAGAAATGACCAATGTAGTAGTATGCAGGAGTAATGAAAAGCTCGCCTGTTCGTGTATCGCCATGCATGGGAGCAAAACAAAAATTTTCTACATGGTTAGGGCCACCCTGCTCATCGAGCAGGATATTCCAATCAATCCATCCGGATGTACCACTGTTAAAATCGTAAATCATAGATGTAGCATACTTTTCGGCGTTTGGCCAGTAATTGTAGTGGTTAGGTACAAAACTTTCGACCGTTCCCTCGGTGAAAATGATGTGCTTATCGGGGTAACTTTCATGAACATTCCTTACATTATCATACATCTTTTTACCACCCCACCAATCCTCATACCAGTGGTAGCCAATACCCCAAGCATATTTCGATGCTTCAGGGTCAGAAAATATAACATCGGCACGATAAGGCATTAAATCGCGGTTGTGGTCCCAAACAATCATCTTTTTATCCTTTAGCCCATTCTTCCAAAAGGTGGGGCCAAGGTAGTACTTCAGGAAATCGCGCTCCTCTTCGGCAGTAAATATGCACGACTCCCATGTTTGACGAGCCATGGGCTCATTCTGAACAGTAACACCCCAAACCGGGATTCCAGCTTTCTCATATTCCTGTATGAACCGAACAAAATAATTAGCCCACGACTGGTAGTAACGACTCATAAGTTTACTTCCGTAAAGCATGTTATTATTGTCCTTCATGAAAGCTGGCGGGCTCCAGGGACTTGCAAGAAGTTTAGAAGCACTACCTGATATTTCCATCGCTTTTTTAATGAGTGGTACCCGGTACTGCATATCGGTGGCTATGCTAAAGGTAGTCAATGCGCTATCGCCATCGGCAATGTAAGTGTAACTGCCGCTGCTGAAATCGCAGCTATGAATACTGGTGCGAATAAATGAATATCCTATTCCCTTTACCGGATGAAAGTAAGCATCGAGTAACGTTTGCTGGTTCTCAGGTGTTAAACGGGCAAAGGTTTGGGCAGCAGCATCGGTAATAGCTCCACCTATACCAATAATCTCCTGAAACTGTTTATTTGGGTTTACAAAAATTGCTACTTCGGTTTCAAAAGGTTGACGGGCCGAATCGAATTCCCCTTTTGAAGTTAGTGCTAATCGAGTAACCGAATCGTTTGCTGTTGTGAAAACCTCATAGGTCTTTCCGGCAAACGATTTGCCTGCATTGCTATCACCCCCACTCGTTCCTACCTTTTGGCAAGATGATAATACAACAAAAGTAAACGCGGTAAGGGCAATCAATTGTATCGCTTTCATTCTAATTCCATTTTTGAGTTCGTTTAACAAAGATAAATACATAGAGTGAAGAGCAATGGGAATAATTGATAATAATCTTTAATGAGCAAGCATTGAGAAGCTAATAGATAGCTAAAAACTGCTACATCATCCTCTGGTAAAAAAAACGCGCATCTAACAATGCGCGCCCTTTTCTACATACCAAATAATTCTTGCAAATGCAAAATATCAATAAGCAAACCTATTCAACTCAATATAAGTTTTTAGGCACTCATGTTGTACTTCAAGCAATCGCTCCTTAATACTGTTGTAGCTGTTTAGCTCAGTATAGTAATCAACAATTGATATTTCACCCTTTTGAAGCGCCAGGAATAACTTTCCTGCAATATCTAAATTACTAATGTTTTGGTTAAGTTGATTTGCAAGTTCTTGCAACGTTTTAGCCTTACTGAAAAGTTGTTGTGTTCGCTGTCTAAAGGAGAATAGGTAATCATCAGCAAGCAATTGCATGTACCTCTCATTAGCCCTTGCATACCTCACAGTATTCGATTTTTCCCATAAAGGGATGGAAATGCCGACAACAATACCCTGAAAGCGTTCACCTACAACCTTTTCTCTGGCATAACCAGCGTTAAAAGTTGGTAGTACTTCAGCCTTGGAAAGTTTAAGTTTTAAACGACTATTTTCGGTTTCACTTTTCAGGTAAGCCAGCTCAGGGTTTTGCGATTCGGCAAGTCCGATCCACGATTCAAAACTATCGGGCAATTCAGGTACAAGCATTACGGAATCAGCTATAGCCAAAGCAACTGAACCATTCAAAGCGCCCAGCTCATCGGCTAGGCTTTTCTGCTCTAGCTTTACTTGAGTGATTCTAGAGTTTAACTCATGGTAAACAAGCTCAGCCTGTGTGTATGGAATTATACCTATTTCACCAGCATCAAACTTTTGCTTAAGCGATTGGGCAATAACCATGGCATTTTTCAGCTGCCTATTTAGCTCAACTAGAAGGGCGTTGTGGTAAACCAAGTCGGCATAAAGCAAGCCAGCTTTATGTAGTACCTCAGAGCGCTTTGACCTATACTCGTTTTCCAAAGCATTTGCCATGCCTTTGGCTAATTTAGCCCTATAAATATATGCGGTTGGAAAATCAAATTGCTGGGTAATGCTAATTGTAGTTTTATTGCCTATAGCAACCGGACTACCCCACTGGTAAATAACCTCGGCTTGTGGATTGCTGGGCGATAACCCTATCCGGGCAGCAATCCTTTCGGCTTCAAGTTTTTGCCTTAATGCTTTTAGCATAAGGTTGTTAGAATCAACCTGCTGTAAAACATTTTCAAATGACATTTGGGCATTTGCAATACCAGCAAAAGCAAGCGCAACTATAGCTAGGGCTATCTTATTCCTGGTTATCATGACTATTTAAAATTTCGTTCTTATCAAGCATGAAATAAACAATGGGAATAATGTAGATGTTCAAAAAAGTTGATGTTAAAAGCCCACCCAGAATAACCTTGGCCATCGGGCTTTGAATCTCGTTTCCGGAAAGGAGTCCCTTAAAGGCTAGCGGAATAAGAGCAAGGGCAGCGGTAAGGGCAGTCATCAGAATAGCATTCAAACGGTCTGACGAACCCCTAACTATCACCTCCTGTGCATTTAATCCCATTTTTCTAAAACGAATGTAGTTCGATATTAACAGTATTCCATTGCGTGTAGCAATACCAAAAAGCGAAATAAACCCGATTATTGCCGGAATACTAATAACTCCCGAAGTAAACCATATGGCAAAAACACCACCAATAAGCGCTAAGGGAAGGTTCAATAATATTATTCCAGCCAAGCTGAAAATACGAAATTCTAGGAAAAGAAGCATAAAAATTATCAAAATTGAAATGAGAGAGGCAATTAAGATCGTAAGCGATGCTCGGGCCTCGCTCTCGAACTGTCCACCATACTCTATCCTATAGCCCTCAGGGAAAGCAATGCTCTTATCAACCTTGCTTTGAATATCGTTAACAACACCACGCAGGTCTCGCCCTGCAACGTTGGCTGAAATAACCAACTTACGTTGAACATTTTCACGACTAATCGTATTCGGTCCGGCAGTTGAAATCACATCGGCAACCTGGTAAAGAGGAACCTTACCATACGTGGGCGAGTCAATAAGTATCGATTTAATCCCCTCAATGGAAGAAGTGTAGGTTGAATCCAGCTTAACCACCAAGTCGAAACGTTGCTGCCCCACGTAGATATCGGCAAGTTTTTCACCTCCCAGAACAATATCAATAAACTCATTGAACTCCTCGAGACTAATGCCGTATTCTGCTAACAGTGCACGGTTGGCTCTAATCTGTATTTGAGGCACCTCAACCTGCTGCTCAACGTTTACATCAACCAAACCATTAATTCCTGCAATTTCAGTTTTTATTTGGTTAGCCAGGGAGTAAAGTTTAGTCAGGTCGTCGCCAAATAGTTTAATAGCAATGCTTGCCCGCGTGCCAGTAAGCATATGGTCGATACGGTGGCCCAAAGGCTGCCCAACAGTAACCGCTATACCCGGAATGCGGGCAAGCGATGCTCTAATATCGGCAAGGAACTCATCGTTGCTGCGTTCATTTAGCTGGTAGTTAACATCAATCTCGGAACTGTTGGTAGCCTGAGAGTGCTCATCAAGTTCCCCCCTACCCGTTCGGCGGGCTGTTGATGTTACCTCGGGTATTGCCAGAAGCACTTTTTCGATGTAGTTTCCTACCCTATTGGTTTCATCAAGCGAAGTGCCCGGCGGAGTAACCACCGATAGTGTTAAAGAGCCCTCATTGAACTCTGGTAGGAAACTCCGCCCCATACCGAATAAGAGCATAACCGACAAAACAAGTAGCAACAGGGTACTACCTAACACTAACCTTTTTTTTCCGAGAACCCATTGCAACGACTTTTCATACCCTTTCCTGAGCTTAGCAGCCAACCATTTCTCATTCTCGTTTTGCTTGAGGTAGCTTTCACCAGATAGTAACATCTGTGCAAGCACAGGGGTAAGAGTCATAGCAACAAGCAACGACATAAATAGCGACACAATGAATGAAATACCAAGCGGCTTAAGCATTCGCCCCTCCATGCCACTCAAGAAAAATAATGGAACAAAGGCCACAATAATAATCAAAGTTGCATTCAGGATTGAAGCCCTAATCTCACGTGAAGCTTCATAAACAACCGTAAAACTCGATTGCCTTTCGTGCTCAGGTTTGTGCCTGTTTTGCCTTAATCGCTTATAAACATTTTCAACATCAATTATGGCATCGTCAACCAGTGAACCAATGGCAATAGCCATACCGCCAAGGCTCATAGTATTGATGTTGATACCAAGCAGCTTCATTACCACAAATGTAGCTAGTAGTGAAATGGGTATGGCGAGCAGCGATATGATTGTAGTCCGAAAGCTACCCATGAAAAGAAGAAGGATAATGGTTACAAAGATTGCACCCTCTACCAAAGCTTGCTGAACGTTACCAACTGAGTGCTCAATAAAATCGGCCTGACGGAATATCTTGGTATTAAGCCTAACGTCGGAAGGTAACGACCTTTTTAAATTTTCAAGGTTTTCTTCAATCTTTCGGGTTACCTCAATGGTGTTGATGTTGGGCTGCTTTGAAATTGCCAGTATTACTGCTGGTGTAGCGTTACTCGATGCGTATCCCATTTTAGGTGCAGCACCAATGCGGATTTCGGCCACATCGCTAAGTTTTACTGGCAATCCATTTCGAGTAGCAACAAGCGTTTGGCCAAGCTGCTCAATATCGGAAGTACGCGCTATTCCTCGGACAACATACTCGTTGCCATATTCCCTGATATTAACCCCATTGGAATTCATGCTTATAAACCGGCATGCATTGGCCAGCTCATGCATACTAACGCCCAAATGAAGCATGTGCGCGGGGTTTGCCACCACCTGGTACTGCTTATAATCGCCACCAATAATGGTAACCTGCGATACCCCTCCCGTGGCAAGGATAAGCGGCTTAACCGCCCATTCTGCCATAGTGCGAAGCTCCATCATGCTTGTGCTATCGGCTTGGAGGCCAATAAAGAAAATCTCCCCCATAACGCTACTCTGTGGGGCAAGCATTGGCTGGCTAACGCCCAAAGGCATTTGTTGGGCAATAGTGATTAGCTTTTCGCTAACAACCTGACGTGCCCTAAAAACATCAACCCCCCAATCGAACTCAACCCAAACAAATGAGAAGCCCTGTGCCGACACCGACCTTACACGCCGAACGTCGGTGGCACCATTCACGGCGGTCTCAATTGGGAATGTAACCAACCTCTCAACCTCCTCGGCTGCCATGCCGTGCGCATCGGTCATCACCACAACTGTGGGTGCTGTAAGGTCGGGGAACACATCAATATCCATATTGGATACCGTACGTAATCCTACTACAAGAAGCACGAGAGTGCTAATAAGTATGAGGTATTTGTTTCGTAGCGAGAAACTTATAATACTATCGAGCATAACCAATCTGTTTTAGTGAACATGACCCGAGTGGGCATCGAGGACACCTGAACTCTGCGCCATCTTTACATACACGGCACCCCGGGAAACAACCCGGTCGCCCGGCTGCAATCCAGAAATTACCTCAACCCTTTCGCCATCGGATACTCCAAGTTTTACCTCACGTTTCATAAAAGTCTCGGGCGTAACCTGTAACATCACAAAATGGTTACCCTGCTCCTCCAGGACTGATGAAAGCGGAACAGTAAGCGAGTTGTCCTTGGGTTTGCAAAGCAGGTAAACATCAACCACTCCCCCTACAGGCAATACCTCATCATTGGGTAATTCCAGAACAACCGGAATTAAATGATTTTCCGGAGATATTGTTCTGCCCACTGCTGTTATCCTGCCACCTGATGATTTAAGGCCAACAACCTTCCCGGAAGAGCTAGCCCTGATATTTGCATCGGTAATTGAGCTCAATAAATTCAGGAAACGTGATTGAACGTAGCACTGAATCGTTGAAACAGATAGTTTACTCAGCTTTACTAAAGGCTGACCGGCGTTTACATAATCGCCATTTGATATGTAAACCTTCAGAACTTCAGCATTAGCGGGGCTAATGATTTGTTGACCATCGGTATTGTAACCATTCTCCAATACCCTATAGGCAGTGTAGGCAACCTCGTATTCACTTTTTGCCCGTTCGAGCTCAGCAGCCGAGATTACCTGCAGGGCAGCCAAAGCATTTTGACGCTCGAAAGCAGACTTGGCTAGCTCATATCTACTTTTTGCCTCAGCATACCGCATGGCAAAATTATCGTCGGCCATACCCCTGGAAGATATGCTAAATAGAACCTCTGACTTGCCAACCTGCATTCCTGGCAAAATTGACTTTCCGGCAAGGTTTACCACACCCGAAATACCCGCTACCAAAACCAGCTCATCGGATTGCGCGGGAAATATTTGGCCCGTAGTACGTATAACCTGCCCAATGGGCTGCGGAATAACACTTATCGTAGCAAAATCGACTGCCCACGACTGCTCCTTTGTAAACTTTATGGTATTAGCCATATGGGAATGCTCCTGCGCATCCTCCCAATCGTGCTCGCAATGGTATATTGTGAACTGACCTAAGGGGTATGATCTTTTTACACCATCCAAAACCAAGCTGAGCCAGGCTTGGGCTTTCCCATTTACATCAAAGAGCAAATCAAACCTGTAAAAACCAGTAGTTCCTGTCTCGGTTGCGGTAAAAGAATAAAACTTGCCTCCGGCATTTACGCTTAGCGTTAAGGTGTCAACCTTAAAAGGCTTGAAGTTTTTTAAACTGGTTATGTGTGCAGCAAGTTCAACCTCCTTACCACTAATAATTGGACTGCCAACAATGTAAAACTCTAAACTATCGGTGTAAAGAGTAAAATGTGCAACCTCCTCGGTTGCATGCTTGGCCAGTGCATGCGAATGCCCTTCGTGTTCATGGCCATCGTGCTTTTGAGCACCCCCGCATGATAAAAGAAGCAAAGCAGTAAGTGCTATCAGAAAAAAATGTTTATTATCCATTCCAAATCGAATTATTTTATGAAACAAATGGTTTAAGAAAAGCAGGTTAGTAAGCTAACCGCCATCCAGCAAAAAACTAAATCGATTTAGAATGGTGGTGCCCTGAGCGAATGGCTACTGATAATTGGCGTTTGCCAGTGTATATATGTATCGTATAAGAATATACTCTGCGATAACTCCAGCCTAACAGCTATATCTATCCACCTGCTCAGGTTTGTATAAAAATCCTTTACAAAATTGAAGTTTGAAATTACTTGCAAAACATTGATAAGCCTGAACTTTTCAGCTTGGGCAAGGTCGTTCAGCAGGTTACACGACGGATTGTGCGGATGGCTCTGCAATGAACTACTATGCTGATGCTGACTACTAATGCCATGCTGGCAGCACTCCTCAACTTGTCCAACAAAGCATATCTCTCCGTTGTGGTGATGATGTGGTACAAGCGAGTGAACAACCATCATCGCAACGCCAAGTGCAAAAAGTAATATTGATATGCCTCGTCTCATGCAGTGCCAATTCTGTGCAAAGTTATTATTTTCGATTTAAATGCACACTAAAGGTTTAATTATTGGTTTAGCCAAAAAGCATATATTTGCATCAAACAAACGTGCACCATGTTCATATCATCCACTCCACAATTAACCCTGCTCATCATTCACTCCATGGTGTTTGCCATTGCTGTTATCTATCTAGTTATCAGCAAAAAAAAATTAAAGAAACGTATTTTGCAGTATGAGCAGCAGGTTTTGCTCTCGCAAATGAATCCGCATTTTGTTTTCAACTCGCTTACTGCCATTCAAAGCTACATTTTCCGCAACGAGCCCCACACCGCCAGCAAGTATCTTGCTAGTTTTGCAAAACTTACCCGGCTTATTCTTGAAAACTCGCATTGTGAGTTGTGTAGCTTAGCGAGGGAGATTACCACCCTCAAACTTTACCTGGACTTACAGAAGTTAAGGTTTGAAGGAAGGTTCGATTATTCCATAACCATTGCAGAGCAAATTGACCCCGATGCAATCCAAATACCGCCTATGCTTGAGCAACCTCTCATTGAAAATGCCATTGAGCATGGCTTTTCTGGTATTAGCTGGGCAGGTAAAATAGAGATTCGCTACTCCCTAGCTAAGCCAAAGCAACTGGTAATTGAAGTGGAAGACAACGGTATAGGAATTGAAAAATCGCGCGAAGTTCAAGAGAGTAAAGGGAAACAGTACAGGTCGTTAGCTACCGAAATAACCAAGGAGCGTATTAAAAACTTCAAAAAACTAGGGAATTCGGGAATCAAGCTAAATATTACCGATAAATCGACCTTAAGCGGGAATACCTCGGGAACTATAGCCCAAATTGTAATACCCCTAAAGTAATGGTAAAAGCAGTTATAGTTGACGACGAGATACATGCGCGGGAATCGATATCCCGAATGCTTAATGTATATTACCCATCTATAACCGTTATAGGTAAAGCTGAAAGCATAAAAAGCGCCTACGATTTAATAAAAACCCAATGCCCCGATATTGTATTCCTCGACATGCAGCTAACCGATGGGCATGGGTTTGACCTTCTGAAGATGTTTGAGGATATACCTTTTAAGGTGATAATTGTGTCGGCACATCAGGAGTATGCAGTCAAAGCCTTTAAATTCAGCGCTGTAGACTACCTACTCAAACCTGTTGACCCCGAAGACCTTGTTAAAGCGGTGGATATTGCACTGGCTCAAGCATTTAGCGATAAGCAACAGGAGCGGCTCAACGCATTAATTGAAAATACCAAGAATATAGGCAAAAAGGAAAAACTACTTGCGCTCAGGAATTCCGATGGCACTTACATTGTTAACACTTCAGAAATTGTGCGATGCGAACCCGATAATAATGCTACCATATTCTATCTTGTTGATGGAAATAAGATTAAGGTGAGCCGAACCCTTAAAGAGTTTGACGAAATGCTTAACGAGTGCGGATTTTTGCGTTGTCATCAATCGCATCTGATAAATCAACGACATATCGAAAAGATTTCGCGCTTCCCTAAGTCGCGAATTACCATGAGCAATGGTGATGTTGTTCCTGTATCGTTTAGAAAAATAAAATCAATTTGATTTACTGTGCTCTATAAATTTCTTAACATTAACTTAACATTGGGTTAATACAAAGGTAAAAATGTTTTTTGCTAAATTTAATCCCTGAAAGGATATTTTTGCCAGGCAAAATAAAAAACCATGGAAACATATTACTTGTTTATTGTAGGCATTTTATTCCTGCTTGCCATATCGGACTTAATGGTAGGGGTGGCAAACGATGCTGTTAATTTTCTTAACTCTGCTATAGGCTCCAAGGTTGCTCAACGGCATTGGATACTACTAGTAGCTTCAGCCGGTGTTTTGGTGGGTTCCATTTTCTCAAGCGGTATGATGGAAGTAGCCCGAAAGGGTGTATTCCGACCTGAGAATTTCTACTTCTCAGAGATAATGATCATCTTCATTGCCGTAATGATTACCGATGTTATCGTGCTCGACTTTTTCAGCACTTTTGGTTTACCAACCTCAACAACCGTATCGTTAGTATTTGAGCTTTTGGGTTCTGCCGTCGCCGTTTCCATTTTCAAAATATTAAATACTGAAACTGAAACCATAGCTAACCTTGGAAACTATATAAATAGCGGAAAAGCATTGGCTATTATTTCAGGTATATTGAGTTCAGTGATTGTTGCTTTTATTGTAGGTATGGTTGTTCAGTATTTTGCCCGCTTACTCTTCAGTTTTAACTATCACAAAAGTTTGAAATTCGTGGGTGGCATTTGGGGCGGTATTGCCATGACTGCCATTACATATTTCATTGTTATGAAAGGATTAAAGGGTGCCCCAGTTATCTCAAAAGACACCATTAACTATATATCAGAGCACTCCTTTAGTATACTGTTATACAGCTTTGTGGCTTGGACATTGATTTTCCAGATATTTGTGAGCGTTTTCAAATTCAACATGCTTCGTTTTATTGTACTGATGGGCACATTTGCCCTTGCCTTATCGTTTGCCGGAAACGACCTGGTTAACTTTATTGGGGTTCCCATGGCAGGTCTTAAAGCCTACCAGATTCATGCTGCCAACCCCGATATTGCACCCGATACGCTAAGAATGACAGAACTAGCAGGCGAAGTATCCACAGACTTCATTTACCTCTTCATTGCCGGGTTAATCATGGTAATAACTCTATGGACATCGCGTAAGGCAAGAACAGTTACCGATACCGAAGTGGGCTTAGCCCGTCAGGATGCTGGTATGGAGCGTTTTGGGAGTACACAGTTTTCAAGAATAATTGTGCGAATAGCCCGAAGGTTTGCAGAGCATGTCGATAAAGTTACACCCCGTTTTATCAGAAAATTTGTGGTACATCAGTTCGATACAAGCAAGGCACCCAAATACTCAAACCCCAAGGAAGCACCATCGTTTGATTTGGTTCGTGCCTCAGTCAACCTAGTTATGGCAAGTATTCTCATTAGTTCGGCTACAGCGCTTAAACTCCCGCTCTCAACCACCTACGTAACCTTTATGGTTGCCATGGGAACATCGCTTAGCGATAAGGCATGGGGCCGTGAGAGTGCCGTATACCGCATTACTGGGGTCATTACCGTCATTGCCGGATGGTTTTTTACCGCTTTCATAACGTTTACTCTCGCTTTTCTTATAGCCACCGCACTCTTTTACGGAAAAGCACCGGCACTTTTCATTTTAATTACAATTGCAATTGGACTTATAATAAAATCAAATATCCTTCATAGAAAAAAAACACAACTACTGCTTGCAGAGGAATCCATTGATGAAGCAAGCATTGTGAACCGCTGCACCAGTGAACTCCGCAAGTACTTAAAGCAATCGATTAAGGTTTTCAATAGAACCATTGATGGGCTAACAACCGAGAACCGCCGACAGCTCAAGGAGGTAAACGAAGAGGTTGAGGCCCTGAATATGGAAGCCAAGAAGATGAAGTATAACGTTTACTCGGTACTCAAGCAGCTCGAAGCCGATTCCATTGAAACAGGTCATTACTACGTTCAGGTTATTGATTACCTCCGTGAGCTTGCCCACTCGCTTGAGTTTGTTTCACGGCCAAGCCTTCAACATGTTGAAAATCAACATAGAGGATTAACCCGCGAACAAACTGCAGAACTTAAAGAATTAAGTAATCAACTTTTAGACCTCTTTGACGATATCCTGGAAATGATTAAGCAAAACGATTACACCCGCGTGCCTGATGCCGTAAAGAAACAGCAGGACATTCTCGAGGATTTGAACAAAATACGCAAGAAACAGGTAAAACGTATTAAACAGGGTGAAACCGGAACTCGCAACAGCGTGTTATATTTAGGCCTGCTCAATGAAATTAAGAACCTGCTTTTACATACCATAAACATCCTTAAAGCACAACGCGATTTTATTCTGAACAATATTGAGTAGCGAAGAGGATGAGCTCCAAAAAGTTTTGAAGAAACAGAACGCTGTTAACACGAATTTCATAGATAAGGCCAAACAAAATTAACCTTTTTGATCCGTGTTATCAGTGTTCTAAATATTGCAATAAACAGATAAGTTAAACCACACCATGATTTTTAAAATGCTCCTCGTAGGCCTTGTCGCTTTTTAGAATGTGATTCCTTAACCAATCGCTCAGGAAACCAAGTGCATCAGGAGCAACCGTTCCTTTATTAGATGCAACATCCTTTTTAAGTTCAGCTACTTTCAGCTTGAAGTACAGATGCTGCTCAATATGCTGAGGTGCCAACGGGTAGTTAGTAATCCTAAAATACGACTCCTCTCTCCCAAAATGGAAAACAGTATACCTTTCCAGCTCTGAAATAATACCATTAATTACTTCTTTTCCTTTACCCTTTTTCATTGACTCAAAGAGTTGGTTAAGTAAATCGAAGAGCTTTTGGTGATCCTCATCAATAAGTTTAACACCAACACTATACTCGGGTTTCCAAATTGCTATTTTCATATCTGTCATGTTTTACAGGGTTGTTTATGATAACCTGTGTTAATTATAAGCAAAGATAAAACTTTATTTTTAAACTGTATTGGATTTTCTTTAAAAATTTCAGGTTTAATTTCAAACATTTTTCAATGGCATCAACAGGCGTTTTTATATTAAGTTCTTTTCTTAAACTGCCGTGTCTTCTATAAAGTATGTAATACATCAAAAACTTCAATAGGTCTTTTTTGCATTTTCTCCTTACTATCATATTCGGTTCTCTTAATCGTGTTGTCTTTTATAGTTTAGTTTACTCTTTCAACCATGCCATTTGTTTTCGGA
>OMKS01003275.1_pt1 | contig 13009 bp, 12 predicted proteins | sample 1674721 | NCBI WGS metagenome assembly OMKS01 (sample SAMN06264996, study PRJEB25208) | sediment metagenome | isolation source: hot spring sediment | place: USA: California | collected 2014-09-02 | reverse complement strand
ACCTGTCCTCGTCGGATAACATTCCTCGACCCACAGGATGCACATCGCATGATATTTTTGGTGATTCGGAACCTCATGGCTCCACCCTCATACTCGGTACTCAGATACTTATACCCTTTGATACCAAAACCGTGATACAAAATACTTGTGGACATGATGGCTCTCCTCCTTCAATGAATTGCACTTCACCAAAGAGGAGAACCTGATTGTCTATTTTTTTCAACCCCTATGTACGCAAGAACCGGATGAACCCTCCCCAGAACAGTATTATCGGGGGGGCCACCCTGTGGGTATTGAGTGGTCTTCCAAAAGAGGATTACCAGGGAGTGGCCAAATTTTTCACCTACTTATCTTCTGCCGAAGTGCAGGCTGAATGGCATCAATTCACCGGTTACCTTCCAATAACCATGGCTGCTTATGAATTGTCCAAAAAGCAGGGATACTACGAGAAGAACCCGGGCACCGAGACAGCTTTGCTCCAGATGACGTTGAATGCTCCCACGGAGCACTCCAGAGGTTTACGGCTTGGAAGTTTCGTGCAGATCAGGGATATCGTCAACACGGAAATGGAAGCTATTTGGGGAGGCAAAAAGACGGCGGAGAAGGGGTTGAACGATGCCGTGGATCAAGGCAACAGGTTGCTCAGGAGATTCGAACGCGCAAACAAATAGGGCTTTGGGCGTGTTGCCTCGATTCACCTGAAAATGAACGGCGGATCCGGTCAGTTGGAGTAGGATGTCCCTGGCCGGAGCTGCCGGGGTTTCTGGATCTTTTTTTAAGTCAAACCGCGCTGATGGCCGCGTCGTGACAAGGTTCCATGCATAAACGCATTGTTTTCGAGAATAAGCTGCTTCCTTATCTTCTTGTAGCTCCCCAGATAATTGTCACTCTCGTATTTTTTATCTGGCCGGCGACTCAGGCTATCCTTAATTCATTTCTCCAGGAAGACCCTTTTGGACTCAGCAGAGAATTGGTGTGGCTTGAAAACTTCAAAGCAATTTTCACAGAGCAGGATTATCTCGGCTCTTTTGTGATAACCTTGATCTTCAGCTTTTCGGTGGCGGCGGTTGCCCTGGTGTGCGCCCTTTATCTGGCGATCCAGGCAGACAGGGTTATACACGGGGCCACCGTCTATAAAACCCTCTTGATCTGGCCTTATGCAGTAGCGCCCGCGGTTGCGGGGGTTTTGTGGATGTTCATGTTCAACCCGACAATCGGTATCGTGGCTTATGTTCTCAGCCGAATGGGATATGAATGGAATCACTTCCTGAACGGTGGAGAGGCCATGCTGCTCGTGGTGCTGGCTGCGGCATGGAAGCAGATCAGCTATAATTTTTTATTTTTTCTCGCAGGCCTCCAGGCCATCCCTCATTCGCTGATTGAGGGAGCGGCGATAGATGGGGCGAGCCCCTTCAGGCGGTTCTGGGACATCATCTTCCCGCTTCTTTCACCGACCACCTTCTTTTTAATCGTTGTCAACATCGTTTACGCATTTTTCGATACCTTCGGAGTCATCCACATCGTCACCCGCGGAGGGCCGGGTGGAGCGACTACCACCCTAGTATACAAGGTTTTCTATGATGGGTTCATCGGCCTGGATCTCGGAGGATCAGCAGCCCAGTCGGTTGTTCTGATGACCATCGTAATCACTTTGACCGTGGTTCAGTTCCGATATATCGAGAGGAAGGTGCATTACTGATGGTTCAACGACGGCCGTGGCTGACATTCATGACTCATGCGACCCTGGTGCTGGGAATACTGGTCGTCGGTTTTCCCATATATATCGCTTTCGTGGCCTCAACTCATGCTCTCCCGGATATTCTGACAGCTCCAATGCCCTGGCGGATGGGCCCTGATTTCATCGAAAACTATACCAGGGCTCTCACGGCCGGCTCCACCGCAGGGGGAACGGCGCCCGTCGGCACCATGCTTTTTAACAGCCTGGTCATGGCCATGGGAATCGCAGTCGGAAAGATCGCAATCTCCATTATAGCGGCATTTGCGATCGTTTATTTCGATTTCAGATTTCGAATGTTCTTTTTCTGGATGATTTTCATCACGTTGATGCTGCCTGTGGAGGTGCGCATCCTGCCCACTTACGAGGTGGTGGCCAATCTGGGGATGCTGAATTCCTATGCAGGTCTCATCATTCCGCTTATTGCATCTGCAACAGCGACATTTCTTTTCCGGCAATTTTTTTTGATGGTTCCGGATGAGTTGACGGAGGCCGCAAGGATCGACGGGGCAGGCCCCATCCGGTTTTTCATCGATATTCTCTTTCCCATGTCTCGAACCAATATAGGGGCTCTTTTCGTGATCCTCTTTATTTACGGTTGGAATCAATATTTGTGGCCCCTTTTGATAACCACGGAAAAAGACTTTTACACGATTCTCATTGGCATCAACCAAATGTTGGCGGTTTTTGACAACATGCAGGAATGGCATATCATTATGGCCACCACTCTGTTGGCTATGATTCCTCCGGTTCTGGTGGTTATAGGGATGCAGCGGCTTTTTGTGAAAGGTCTTACTGAAACCGAAAAATAATTGGGAATTTATTTTATGAGCAACGTATTGCTACGTCAGGTCAGGAAATCCTACGGCAAAACGGAAGTAGTCCACGGGGTTGACTGTGATATCAGTGACGGTGAGTTCATAGTAACGCTCGGGCCGAGCGGATGCGGCAAGTCGACCGTTCTCAGAATGATCGCTGGTTTGGAGCGGATCACATCGGGGGAAATCCGCATCGGTGACCGGGTCGTGAACAACCTGGAACCTTCCGAGCGGGACATCGCAATGGTTTTTCAAAATTACGCCCTATATCCCCACATGTCTGTTTTCGACAACATGGCGTACAGTCTTAAGATCCGGGGAACGGCCAAATCTGAAATCCGGGAGCGGGTGGAAAAGACCGCGGCAATACTTGAACTGGGTGACCTTTTGGCGAGAAAGCCGCGGGAATTAAGTGGAGGTCAGCGTCAGAGAGTTGCAATGGGGCGGGCCATCATCCGAAAACCCAGCGTCTTTCTTTTTGACGAGCCCCTCAGCAATCTGGATGCAAAACTAAGGAGTCAAATGAGGATCGAGCTGCGGAAACTCCATGAACTTCTTAGAATTACGAGCATCTATGTCACTCATGACCAGATCGAGGCCATGACCCTGGCTGACCGTTTAATCGTCATGAACGAGGGACTGTTCGAGCAAATCGGCACCCCTATCGACATCTATGATAAACCTGCCACCATCTTTGTCGCAGGTTTCATAGGCTCTCCGTCCATGAATTTTATTTCGGCCCGTGCTACGGAGGACCAGCGGCTGGTTTTAACAGAGGATGTTTCCATTCAGCATGACAAGGAAAACCTGCCGGTCCACGGGGAGAAATCGGTCATCCTGGGGATCAGGCCGGAACATCTGACGATTTCCACCGAGGAAGCCTCCAGATTCAGTTTCAGCGTGGATTTCGTCGAAGCACTCGGCGCTGATACCGTCGTACACGGGTCCATGGTAAAAGATGGGCCATCACTTATCCTCAGGGTGCCCGGAGTGGTTAAAATCCGCCGGGGAGAGATCCTGCCTTTGACTTTCGATCTTCGCCACTTACATGTTTTCGATTCGGAAACCCGGAAGCGCCTTTTGGATGCATCATAAATTTCCAACCTGACCGGCGATCTAAAATCATAAAGTGGATGGGCGCGGGAAAGGCAATTTCCCGCCCGCTTCATCAGAAGCGGTTATCGAGAAGTGCAGCGGGTGTATTCCGCACCCCATTGATTAAGCCGGTCGATGAAACGCTTCAGAATTTCTGAAATATATTTTTCTTTGTGGTAGATCATGAAGTATTTCCGTTTAAGGGGGCGGTTTTCAAAGGAAAGGGCTATCAGTCTGCCTGCCTGAACCTCTTCGTCGGCGACGTGCCTGCTGATGAGTGCTGCACCGATACCGTTTTCCACAGCCTGTTTCATGGCACGGTTGCTGGACAGTTCCATCGAAACGGAAACTGAAACGGAATTTCCTTTCAAAAAACTGTTGATGGCCTGGTGGGGAACCGATCCCCGTTCGTGATAGATCAGGTTTTCACCTTCTAGGTCCACCGGCTTGATGCTTTCTTTCCCCGCCAGCTTGTGGCCCGGGCGAACGATGACCACAAGTTCATCTTCGAGTATTTCGTGAACCTGCAGTTTGGGGTTATCGATTGGAAATGAAGTGAACCCCAGGTCCGCTCTAAGGTTCGCTATGTCCTCCCCGACTTCTTCACTGGGAAGAATGTTGACAGACATAAACACAAAGGGGTTGTCCTTCAAAAAGGGGGTCATTACTGAAGGCAGATAATACGCGCCAAAACTTTCGCTTGCCAGGAGCCGAATTTTTCCTCTCTTGCTGCGTTGAAATTCCCGGATGGTTTCCTCGGCAAGGCTTTCAAGGTCAAATATCTTCTCCGAGATTTCGAAAAGAGCCTGGCCTGCGTCTGTAAGCACCAGTTTCTTTCCAAAACGGTTCACCAGTTTGATGTCGTAATGTTCCTGCAGTCGCTGGATTCCTTTGGTCACCGCAGGCTGGGTGACGAATAAATCCCTGGCGGCCATATTCAAGTTCCCCCGCTTGGCCGCAAAGTAGAAGATCTTGAGTTGATTCAGATTCATTGTGGAGAACCGCCTGTATGAATTATTTTTTTTCTTATCCGTTTTTACAAACTCATCATCTTTCGTTCAACACAAAAAATCAATATCATCAGGAGGTCTCTTTGAGAAGAGTTTACGCCAGCGTTTCGGTCAAAGCCGGCACGATTTCAAAGAGGTCCCCCACGACGCCGTAGTCGCATTTGCCGAAGATCGGGGCACCGGGATCGATGTTTACAGCGATTATCGTCCGCGATGTTTTCATGCCGGCGAAATGCTGGATCGATCCGGAAATTCCACAGGCGATGTAAATTGATGGACTGACCGTTTTACCGGTCTGGCCCACCTGCATCGAGTGAGGTGCAAAGCCGGCGTCCACCGCCGCGCGGGATGCGCCTACGGCCGCCCCGATTTTTTTTGCGCACGCATCGAGAATCTCGAAATTTTCAGCCGACCCAAGGGCCTTGCCGCCTGATATGATTATTGAAGCCTCGCGGAGCTCTAAGGGTGCATCCGGATTCCTTTTTACTCCAGCGACCCGGATTCTTTCCGGATTTTCGGCCAGGTATTGAAATTCAATCGTTTCCGCCGTCGATGGCGAACGGCCGGCAGGCACCGCTTTCGGCCTTATGCTGCATGAAAAAAGGCCGGGTTCGAATTTGAGAACCACGGAGGTTTTGCCGGAAAACCTCGATTTTTGAACTTCACGCGCCGCGAAATCCACCCGGGTGCAGTCCAGGACCAGCGGTATGTCCAGTATCGCGGCGATCCTGCACAGCATATCGTTGCCGCGGGGGGTGCCGGCCGCTGCAATTGCATCCGGCTCGAATTTTTTCACAGCCTCGGCCATGGCGGCTGCAGCCGCTTCGGGTCGGTCGTTGAGCCGGCCCCCGGACTTATTGATGGCGATGATCCGGGCTGCTCCGTATTCTTCAAGCACGCTGCGGTGTTTCGATGGATCTTCATCCGCCAGAAACGCAGTCACGGCGCAGGACTCATCGGCCCGTGCCGCGGTTAGTGCTTCAAAGCATGAAGATTTGATTCCGCCTTGGTCTGTTTCTATGATGACAGCAATTTTGAACATAATACAATTCTTTAACGATTATTTTATGTTTAATTCCGATGGACCGTTCCCCGATGCACTCTTTATAATCCGTGCAAGAATCCCGGCCGCTTCCCGCGTGGTTCCGGTAATAATTTCCGCATGTCTTTCATCGTTGACCACCTCAATTCGAACCACGTGAAACCCTTCCGCCCGATGCTCCATGCCGGAGTCAAGCGGGATTTTTTCCACCGGCTTTTTCCTTGCCTGCATCAGCGCGGGAAGGGTAGGGGAACGAGGCACATTCAGCCCCCGGGCGGCACCTACAACGCAGGGGAGGGACAACTCGACCTCTTCGATCGCTCCGTTCCCGATCTCGCGCTGCAGCTTCAGGTTTTTTCCGTTCATTTCAAAAGCCGTGATTTCGGTGACCACCGGCAGGCCGAGAAGTGCAGCCAGCCGGTAGGGGGTCTGCATTGCTTCGGTGTCCACCGACCGGCTGCCGGTCAAAACGAGATCCGGAGGGGGGCCGCTGCGTATAACCGCGGCGAGTCCGGCGGCGGTAAGCCCCGGGCCGGGAAAGGGTACTTCGGTTTCAACCAGCACGGCTCTGTCCGCGCCGAGTGCCAGTGCGGTTCTCAGGGTTTTTTCGGCATCTGATTTCCCGAGGCTCACCGCCGTCAATTCGGTGTCGACGCGTTCCCGTTTTATCGCGAGGGCCTGTTCAAGCGCGTATTCGTCATGAGGGTTCATTACGTACTTGTTTCCGGCGTCATAATCGGCAGCCCCGCGGATCGAAACCCGCGCGGCCGTGTCCGGAACATGTTTTACACAGACAAATATTTTCATTGTTTCGAGCCGAAGTAATTTCTCAGAAACCGGATGAACCGTTCGTTTTCTTCATCCACGCCGGGGGTGACACGGAAAAAACCGTCTTTGCCGTTGATCGGGGAAATCCGTTTCAGGTAAACTTTTTCCATCTCCTTGGCGGCCGCGAGTATTTCCGCGTTGGTTTTCCCGGTCACACTGGCGTCGATCAGCATGTAGTTACCCGGAGCCGGATAGGGTTTCAGGCCGAGTTTCGTGACTTCTTCCGCGAAAATTTTCATCCACCTGTTGTTGTGCTCCACCTTGCAGGCCAGCTCTTCCGGGTTGTCCAGCATCGCTTCGGCTGCTGCCATCGACATCAGGCTGACGTTCCAGGGCAGCAGCATCTTGTTGAAGGCTGAAATCATTTCCGGGGTTCCCAGGACATACCCGAACCGGATTCCGCAGAACCCGTGAGCCTTCGAAAAAGTGGACTGAAGGAAAACATGAGGGTATTCCTTCATCAAGTAGGCTTTTGAGCCTACTTCCGGGTGATAGAAGAAATAGGCTTCGTCTATGCAGAGCGGTATACCCAGTTCGCAGAAGCGGAGCAGGTCTTTGTCCTCTATATAGACGCCGGTGGGATTGTTGGGGTTGATGATGAGAATGAGTTTTGTCTTCTCGTTGACGGCGGCGAGCATCGCCTCGACATCGTATTGAAGGTCCTCGGACCGAACCGGGACCGACACGACTTTTGCCCCGGTGATTTCGGCACGGGCGGGATACAGCCCGAAGGTGGGGTTCGACATGATGATTTCGTCCCCCGGGCGGAGAAAAATTCTCATCATGCTGTCTATAATTTCGGATGTGCCGTTGCAAAGCCGCACGTTTTCGGGGCCCAGGTCGTATAGTTTTCCAACTTTTCCCCTGAGCTGTTTCATGCTGTCAGGGTAGCGGTTGCCGTATTTCAATACGTTCACAACCGCATCGATCACCTTCTGTGAAGGGGGTATCGGATTTTCATTCAGCATCAGTCGCGCATATTCCGGGTGCTCCCATGATTCATCGAGGATGCTGGTGTTATATTCCCTGGCAGTGGAGAACCACGGTACAAACCATTCTTTGAGTTCTTTCGTTTTCATGTTGTCTCCTTTCGAAAACAATACCTTGAAATTGTTATCCTTATCATGTCTCAGATATTTACTTCGTCGCAGGCCGCACGACCGCTCAGACAACGGAATGGGATTACCGCTGTGCTTTTTCGATGCACGACCCGGCGAATTCAACCATTTCAACCGTTGCCGCGGAGAACTGGTCGGCGGTTTTGATCAATGCGGGATGCGTATTGTATTCATCCCTGGTATAGCCGTCTTCTTCATAGGCGCGTTCGAAGTAAGGTATGCGCATCAATTTGTCCATCACCTCTCCGGGGATTTCCTTCCAGATCCGGTCCTTTTCGAACACGAGGTCGTCGTCCCCTGGAAACGTGGAAAGTTCGTCGATAAAAGGCGGGGGACACGTGACCACAATGTCTGCGCCGGCCTTTTCCTCCAGGTGCCAGAGTTTCAGCTTGCCGTCGACAGTGGGTCCCACCCTGAGTGAGCAGGAGAGCATTTTGCTGTTGTAGCCTCCTTCGTTCAACAGGCGGTAGGCTTTTTTGAAGATAGCCAGCTCGGCGAGACGAACCTCGCCGTCGGTAAGTTCAATGCCTTTTTCAGCAGCGAAGTTCCTCAATCCCCCGAGATCCCCGTAGCGGCTTTCCATGTGGGTGATCACCGAACGCCATCGGGAAAGATCCACTCCGTTTTTGCGGGCTGTTTCGAGGCCCCGCTTCACGGAGTTTGCACAGTCCATCAGCTGGGGAAGTACGAACGTCAGGGTGTTGTTCGTGGAGATTCCCCTGGCTGTAAGAGCTTCTATCACCGAATAGCCTTCCTTCGATCCCGGTATCTTGATCATTACGTTCGGGTTGAGGGCTGCCAGTTCTTCGGCCTGGCGCATCATCGCATCGGAGTCGAAGACGTCCCTGGGATCCACCTGGCCCGAAAGAAACCCCTGTTTGTAACCGGAAGCTTCGAACAGCGGGAGGAACATGTCCGATCCTCTTTTAATCACTTCCTTGTACATCAACCAGAACAGTCCTTCCTTGTCGACTCCCTGGTTTTTCTCTATCAATCCGTCCACGATCCCGGCCCAGGTCTCCCTGTCGGCGTCTATCGCCTGGAGGGACAGGCGGGGGTTGGTGGTGACCCCCCTGAACAGCCATTCCCCGGGTGCGCCGGAACGGTACATACGCGACAGCTGTCTTTGCAATACGTCCCTGTCTCCCGGTGCGGCCTTCTCTAGCATCTGTTGGCACCATGCAGAGAGTATCAGAGGTGAGGAATCCCACCAGATTTCCATGCCGGGGCTCACATCCACCAGTCTTTCCAGAATATGCTTCTCGTTCATTTCTTCCTCCGTCCTGAATCCGGGTTTCCGGATTCCATTTTTCCGTCGATTGGTTAAATTGTTTTCATTCTATTCGATCCGGGCTGGCCGCCCGGGTTGTTGAATGATGGCTATCCTTATAGATGTATAGACAGGTACCTGTCAAAAAAATTCTTCAGGCTGCGAAATTTCCGCTGTCGTCTACGATCCGGTACCTGCCCAGTTCGACTTCGAATACATAACGATCCCCCCTGTAGTAGGAATACAGTACTTCCACCGGCATGTTCCTGTCGTCGAAGGTTACACTTTCCATGAAAATTCCGGGCGTGTTCGGAGGCACCCAGAGAATGCCCGCTATTTTTCCGGTGAGATTGACCGCCCGGAGAACCTGCTGGCTTCTGGCCAGAACGACGCCGAATCGATCTGTCAGCAGGCGGTACATCGACCCTGACAGGTCACATTCCAGTATGGGCGCGAAAAGGTCGTAGGGCAGGCGGCTTTCTTCGTAGATGAAAGGCGTTTTCCCGCCGCACCTCACCCTGCGGATTACGGCGACTTTACTTCCCGGGCGAAGGAAAAGCTCCTTGGATATCGATTCGGGCGGCTCTTCCACGCCGTATTTTATAACCCTGGTGTTCTCCTGGAGGCCATGCTCCTGGATGTCTTCGCTGAAGCTCGATATCCGTTGCAGCCGGTGTGTCAAAGCCCCCGGTGGGGTGGCTGCGACGAAAGTCCCCTTGCCTTTCTCCCTGCGCAGTATGCCTTCGTTTGCAAGGGATGAGATGGCCTGCCTGACAGTATTCCGGTTGACGCTGCACATACGGGAAAATTCAATTTCCGATGGCAGCCTGTCTCCGCACCTGTAGCGCCCGGTTTCGATCAATTCCTTTATCCAGGAGCTGATTTGAAGATACTTGGGTATGGGGTTGCCCGGATCTATGATCAGCATGGCATTTTTCTCCGTATCGCCGGTTTATCAGGCCGGGGCTGTGCCGGGCCTGCGGGCGGTCAATTTGACGATCACCTGAAGCAAGCCGAGCGTTGCCAGCACGATGACGATTATGGACGTGCACATGGCGTTTGCGCTCGCGGTCCAGCCGTCGTTGTCGAGCATGATTATCTCGATCGCCGCCAGGTGCACGGTGGCTGATACCAGGAAGATAACCGCGCTGATGGTTGTCATCGCACGCATGAAAAAATAGATGAAGTTCTGCAGGAAGGCGACACGGGAAAGCGGGAATATGATCCTGAAAAAAGTCCTGATCGTGTCGCTTCCAAGGCTTATGGCCGCTTCTTCCACCGAGGGATCGATGTTGCGAAGGTTCGATATGCTCGAAAGGATGCCGAGTGTGAAATTGCATATGATTATGTTGATTACAATGATCCATGGAGTTCCATAGAAGAAGTAGTGAGGTTTGTTGAAGGCCAGGATGTAGCCGAGCCCCATAACAAGGCCGGGGATCGCTGCCGGCATCACCGAGAACAGGTAGAGGATCTGTTTCCCGAAAGGTTTTTTCGTCTCAATTATGTAGGCTGCCAGCAGGGTTACGAATGATCCTATAATCCCCACCAGAAGCGATACCCAGACACTGGTCCACAGAGCCGAATAGCCTGCAATGGAAGGAAAACTGTAATGCCTGAGGGTCAGTGTCCAGTCATACGGCCAGATATTCACAAAGGAGCCGATGATCACTGTTGCGAATACAAGAATTATCGACATGGACACCGCGGAGCAGTAGCCGGTGTAGAGCGTTTTTTTCAGAGGCCTCGACGGCGGTATAAAAGGGTTGGCCGCCCCGCTGATCATCGCAAAGGATTTCCTTGAAATGTAGTAGTTGAGCATAAAGGCCATCAAGGATGGGACAAGCAGGATGATGCTTATGGTGGCTCCCAGTTCAAAACGGTAGAGGTTGGTGACCTGAGCATAAATTTCGGTCGCCAGCACGTTATAGTCCCCGCCGATGACCACCGGGTTTCCGAAATCGGTTATCGTCAGGTTGAAGGTTAGGGCCGCGGCGCTGACGATTCCGTATTTGGAAGAAGGGATCGTTATTTTGGTAAAGACCTTGAATGGTGAAGCACCGAGGCTTTCGGCCGCTTCATCCAGGCGGATGTCCACGGCGGAAAGGGTGGTGTAAAGTATTACGAAGGAGTGGGGCAGGCAGTATAAAACCTCGGAGATGATGATGCCCGTCGGCCCGTAGATGTTCCATGAGGTTCCAAACAGATGGGCGGTGATCAAGCCGTTCCGGCCGAAAAGATAGATCAATGCAAGTGCCTGCACTATACTCGGTGCCACCAGCGGCATCATGATTATGTTTCGAAAAAACCCCTTCCCGGGGATTGTTGTGCGGGTGAGCGCATAGGCAAAAAAGAAGGTCACGACGGTGACGATCAACGTGGTGACGAAGGAGACGTACAGACTGTGCCACAGTGCATTCAGCGTGTAGGAGGTGGTGAAGTAACGATGGAAATTTTCGAGTGTCAGGTTAGAAAATGCGAGCTCGCCGTGTTCGAAAAATGCAAGCTTGAGAATCGAAAAAATCGGAAAGAGCATGAAGAAGAACAGCAGGGCGGAGATACATATGGTAACCGCGGGAACAATAAATTTGTCCATCTCCATCCTGGTCGATGAAACCTCGTAATTCTCGACCACTGCCGCCTGGTGGTGTTGTGAACCCATGAGCTGATTTCAACCTTTCCTGTTCTGTTCGGTCCCGGTCATACCAATTTCGAAAACATTTCGGTATATGCGTAAAAAGCCTCGGGAGGAAAATGAAGCTTCAAACTGTCTCCCCGGGAAAGCTCCATCTTTTCGAAATCCTTTTCGGGTATGTCGATAAACATCTCTTCGTCTTCCATCAAGAAAGTTATCCGGACGACCGCACCGAGGAAATTGATGACCTCCGCCCTGGTTTCAACAATGTTTTCAGGACTACATTGTTCAATGTCGACTTTGGGGCCTACCACTTCAATGCTCTCGGGACGGATTGCAAGGTATATTCTGTCTCCGTCGGCGCCTACTCCGTTTGCACCGGTCACCGAAAACTCCCTGTCGCCGCACTGTATGCAGGATCCCTTTTTCAACCCGCTGATAAAATTGGATGTTCCGACGAATTCGGCGATAAAGCTGGTTTTCGGCTTTTTGTAGATTTCAAAAGGACTTCCGATCTGCCGGAACCGGCCCTCGCGCATTATCACCACCCTGTCGGCCAGCGCAAGCGCCTCTTCCTGGTCATGCGTCACATAAATCAGAGTGACTCCCAGGTCCTGTTGCAGCCGCTTTATAACAGTCCTCAAACGCACCCTTATTTTTGCATCCAGCGCGCTTAACGGTTCGTCCAGCAGAAGCACATTCGGCTTTATGGCTATGGCACGGCCGAGTGCGACGCGCTGCTGCTGCCCTCCGCTCAATTGGGCGGGGTAGTGATTCTGCCATCCGGTCAGGCCTATCAACGTAAGCATTTCATCGACTCGTTCGTCGATCAGGTGCTGGGGCATATTACGCATTTTAAGGCCGAAGGCGATGTTCTGCTTGACGGTCATATTCGGAAAAAGCGCGTAGGATTGAAAGACGATGCCGAAGTCCCGTTTTTGAGGGGGAAGATGATTAATGACCTTCCCGTCGTAGGTAATGTCACCGGAAGTAAGATTTTCGAAGCCGGTGATCAACCTCAAAAGCGTGGTTTTTCCGCATCCGCTGGGCCCCAGAAAACAGATGAATTCGCCCGGCTCTATATCCAAACTCACCCCGTCGACGGCGACGAGAGAACCGAAGCTTTTGGATACTTTATCCAATTTTAGAGATTTAGACATTATCCTGAATACTCCTGACCGTATATAGGACTATTACTATAGTTGTGTAAACAAGTCGGCTCAAAAAAATTTTTTCCTGGTACATTATCCTGCAGGGTGACCGGGACGCTTTTGCGCCCCGGCCGGACCTGTTTATTCGAAAACCGTTTTCTGCCAGATGTCGAGGATTTCTTCACGATGTTTGGACTGCCACGGAAAATCCATTGGAGCGAGGTTCACGTTATCGAGGGACGGGAGATCGGCAGGCCCGGAAATCCCGGGATAGGTCACGCCGAGTTTAAACTTCGCATACTGTTCC